>Ga0209045_1000107_pt1 | contig 102879 bp, 82 predicted proteins | sample SaaInlLV_10m_DNA_4_FD_184664 | JGI IMG/M metagenome (GOLD analysis project Ga0209045, IMG submission 184664) | Marine microbial communities from expanding oxygen minimum zones in the Saanich Inlet - Saanich Inlet SI072_LV_200m_DNA (SPAdes) (version 2) | ecosystem: Environmental > Aquatic >...
GAAGGGGAATGTGTCTCAGCTTATTGGTCATGAAGGCAGTATCTTTTTTGAGGAAGATACGACCGCGAATCGTTTAGCAGTAACACCTAATAGAAAGTGAGTACAATTATGAAACATATTTTAAAACTTTTAGTTTTCACCGTTCTTCTTTGTTCATCCCTTAACCCACAAGGCACAGTAATATTTTTAAATGGAACATCGTCGTCAGGCAAAACGGCACTAACTGCAGCACTGCAAAATATTTTTGAGAAACAATGGGAAAAAGTAAATGTCGATGAAGATTATTCGGAACCGTTCATGCAAGCAGCCATAAATTATATAAAAGAAAAAACAGGAGTCGAAGTAACCACAGATAATCTCAATGAAGTGGCGGAGCAATTAACAAAAGAAGGTAAGTTAACAAAAAAAGATGATGAAGCAATCTACGCCTTAGAAAAGCAAATATACATGAAGATGCTTCAAAAAGTTAAAGACTATGCTACAGAAGGAAAGCTTGTCATCTTTGATATGCTCGTAGAAAACGAAAGGAATCTTAGAAATTGTTATGAGCCGTTGCGTGGGTTAAACGTAGCTTTTATTCTTGCATATTGTCCTTTTACAGAACTTGCTCAAAGAGTTAAAAAACGTACTTCGGAAAAAGATCCAAGAACATTTACGCAAGTTTTTGTACAATTCAGCCATCTTTACAAAGCTGCGCAACCGGGTAATACACCAATTCTTGGCACACTGACAGCAGAAGAAGTAAAACAAAATTGCGAATTAGCAAAACAAGACGAACCATGGATATTTGAAGAAATGGAATTAAGTTCTTTTGATGAACTTACACCAACCGTTCTCAAAAACCTCAGTCTTGATATAAACAAATCAATTCAAGTTACACCTCGTTTAAAATATGATTTAGTTGTCGACACCGGAATTCATTCACCACAAGAATGCGCTCTGCAAATTAAACAGTTTTTAGAAAGTCATTCTCCATTCACAGCGTTTCAAGAAAATTACGAACAACTCCCGCAAATAAAATGGTGGCAAAAATTTAAAAATTGGTTTAAAGAAAAACGTGGAAATCGAAATGTTGCTTGGAGAAACAGATTTAAGAAAAAACTTTTACTTAGGGTTTAAATTTTTAAAGGGAAGTACTCATGAAACACATTTTCAAAACTTTAGTTTTCGGATCTCTTTTTTGTACATCCATCTCCCCCCAAGGCAAAGTTATCATACTTAACGGAACATCTACTGCCGGCAAATCGAGCATTATTAAAGAATTTGATTCTTCCTACGAACACATTGCACTTGATATTTTTGTTCCACAAGAATGGGCTAGAATTCTAGAAGAAAAAACCGGCAAAAAGCATGTAGCCCTAATCCATATGAATGAATCTGAAGAAGAATCAGACAAAATTGATAAACAAATAAAAGAAGCTGGATTTTCTGAAAAACAAACCGCAAAAATTTGGACTTCAATGCATGGGCGCATGTTCAAAAAAATAAGAAATTTAGCAGTACAAAATAAAAATGTTGTTGTTGACACCTGCCTGGATGAAGATAAAGTGATCTCACAAAGTCTTGAAACCTTCCATGGCTTGCAAAATGTTTTTTGGATTTTAGTCTACTGCCCATTTTCCGATCTCGTAAAACGAGCACGCGGACGAAAAAAACGCGAGGGTCGTTCAATGTTATTTGCGCAACCTTTAGCACATTTTTATCATTTGTATAAAGCAAAAGAAAACGATAATGAGGTTAGTCTTGGTCTTCTTTCTCGAGAAGAATTAGATTCTGCGTGGCAAGAAGCACGAAGCTATGGGGACCATGTAGATTTCGGCATAAGTGACGAACAGTTTGACAGAAGCGCAACACGCGCAAAACAAAAATTAGGTTTAGATAATAAAAATGTTGTCACCGTAACCCCAAGACTTGCATATGATTGCATTGTTAATTCAGTTCAACCGCCACAAGAAAGTGTTGCACAGATTGAATTGTGTGTTGCCAATATACAGGGTGAAACAGCACAAGAAAAAAATTATCATGAATATTATGGAAGTTGGTGGCAAAAAACAAAAAGTTGGTTTCAGGCAAAGTTTGTACAACAAAAACATCTTGGGAATAAAATAAGAAAAAATGAGTTTCATTTATTAAAAGCTTAAATAGAAAACGATAAAATTATGAAACACATTTTTGATAAAAGTATTGGTAGGCTTAACCGTTTTAAGATGCTTACAAAACCGCGCTGAACAATTCAGCGCGGTTTTTAATTTAATTTATAAATAAGCTTCAAGGCTATTGCGTTCGAAAAATGTTTAAAATCGGGATCTGGTAGTGTTTTTTCCAAAAGCCATTTTTGATATCCAAATTTCTGCAGGGCTGTTGGCCATAGCAACCAAGACAAAGTATACCGATCTCACAAACATGTAACCTATCGCATAACAGTTTTCGTTCCTAACACAACCTCACCCAGCGCTCTATTGCCAAGAATTACAATTGATTTAGCCGCAATATCTCGAGATATGCTGTCCATAAATAGCCGCCATGCAATATCATCGGTCATTTCAATTTTGGCTTCAGGTTCTTTTTTCAAATTTTTAACCAGTTGCCATTGAGTTTCCGCTTTTTCAAGAAACCAAAAGCCTCCCCCTTCACCTTTTATATGAATTTCAATACCACAACCTAATGCTGCCTCAGTGTTTCTATAACCGTGTGGCAACCCTCTCATGAGAGTATCAATTGCAGGATAAAAAAGTTCCCTTGAATTTATGCCGGGCCTATTTACAGCCAATCTAATTTGCATTTGGTGATGCCATTTTTCAGTGTATTCTCGTGCCATATCAAACCAATTTGAAGATTCCGTTTCTCCTGCCCATGCCACAGAAAATTGAGCTTTATCGTCAAGATTGAGTGTTTTGAAATATTCATAAAGCCAGTGCTCAGAAAATTCTAAAAACGAAATCAACAGGACGGGGCTTAGCCATTGAGTCGCCTCTATCCATACTTTATTTAACGCTTGAATGTGGTTTACCAGGTCCTCATTTGATTTAATGTTAGGGGTATTTACTTGGTAATTATCTCTGCACGATGATAAACGTCTTAAAGATCCATTGAGGATGTGTGAAGCCAAATATTTTACCGTTCTTCCCGGCAAGACGGTAGGCTTACACCAATCCTTGTCATTGAGGCTTTTTAATAAGGTTATTAAGTTTTTGTTTATCTCAGGAAATAATGATAAAACCTCAATTACCGGTAAATTATCCGCCTGTTTTTGAATCATGAATAAATCTCCTTACTACATTTTGCCTCGCATCCAACCCTAACAAACTAATTAATGAGACTACACCTTCTTTCAACCCTTTCCAATCAAAAGTTCGAAGTGCAACCACTCTCTCCACAATCTTTCTTGATTAAAAGCAGTAATGAATTAAACTGTATTTATCGTAATTATGTTCAACTTACATCTTTTAAAAACTTCTCGGTTAAGGACTATTCAAAATGAAAGCAATTCTCATCGCTCGCGTTAGTACTGAAGAACAAAAAGAAGCAGGGAATTCTCTTCCTGCGCAAGAAGCTCGTCTCAAAAAACATTGTCAAAACAAAGGTTTTGAAGTTCTAAAAATGTGTAGTTTTGATGAAAGTGCGTACAAAGAGCAAAGAAACAAATTCGACAGCATTATCGATTTTATTCTTGAACAAAAAGAAAAGGTTGCTGTGTGTTGTGACAAAGTCGATCGCTTGTCTCGGGATAAATTTGATAAACGAATAGGAATGCTTTATAAAAAAGCACTTAACGATGAATTAGAGTTGCATTTTATTCATGACAATCAAATAATAAATAGTCGGCTTTCTGCTGCTGAAAAGTTTCAATTTGGTATCAGCCTTGATTTGGCAAACTATTATTCTGATGCAATCAGCGATAACGTTAATCGATCATTTGAACAAAAAATACGTAAGGGGGAGTGGCTTTCGAAGGCGCCTTTCGGTTATAAAAATGTTGCCAAAGCTGATGGAACGAAAGACATTGTTGTAGATGAATATACATCTCACATTGTTCAAAAAGTTTTCGAATTATATGCAACGGGTGCATTTTCAATGGAGCTTCTTTGCAAAAAAGTAAAAAAAGATTACGGAATTTCTTGGCCAAAAGGTTCGCTTGGTAAACTTTTAAAAAATCCATTTTATCATGGAACAATGCTCATTAAACTAAAGAAAGATGATAAAGATGCACCAAAGAAGGAATACCCCCATCGTTATTCTACACTTATTAGTAAATCTCTTTTTGATCAAGTACAACAAGTTTCAGGAGCGTTTAAAAAGAAGCCGGTTAAATATGCAGGTAAACCATATATTTATCGAGGGTTACTTCGTTGTGAGCACTGTGGATGCGCAATAACGCCCGAAAAACATAAAGGGTTTGTTTACTATCACTGCACTCAATATAAAGGTAAGCACGGAGCTAAATGGCTTCGTGAAGAAAAAATTACTGAAAAATTAGGACATGTATTTAAGAGTATTCAGATGCCTAAAGATATATTACAGCAAATTGTCGATACACTTAATTCTGTTCACAAGGATAAAATCGAATTTCACAACAAACATTTCGATCAGTTGACGTCAGAATATAAATCTCTCACCAAAAAAATGGATAACATGTATGAAGATAAACTTGATGGAAAAATTACTGACGATCAATACGATCGTTTTTATCAAAAATTCAGAGATCAAAAAGATGACGTCAGTCTTCGTTTAGAGAAACTTCAAGACGCAGAAGATAATTACTATGTAACAGCAAAGCACGTGCTGGATCTTTCAAGTAGGGCATATGAATTATTTTTGAGTTCTGAAGTGGAAGAAAAACGACAATTATTGAAACTGGTACTATCGAACTTACGGGTAGAAAACGAAAAGGTGCTCTACGACGTGAGAGCACCTTTCGATTCGATCATGAATTGCCATGATCGTCTTACTTGGCGGGGCTGACGAGACTCGAACTCGCGACCTTCCGCGTGACAGGCGGACGCTCTAACCAAACTGAGCTACAACCCCGAAATTTAGTTTGATAATAAAATTATAAATGAATTATATAAAAAATCTATTATTTTTGTTTTATTGCCATAATTGCTTTTTCGCGAATGCTCTTCTATCGTCGCGCCTTTAGTCCTGTCGTGTCCTCCGAAGTTTTAACGTAGACTGGGAGCTTGACGAAGTATACGGCGGGCACAGAGGAGGACAAGCAACCGGGCACAATAAATAAAAAAGAAGCGAGCAACTTGCGTTACACTTTTTTTATTTAAAGACATGTAACTGAGATATTTGTTAGCTTTGAGCGTACGATTGATTAGTGAAAATTAATAATTCGAACGAGAAAGGAATCTCAAATGACTATGAAACATTTTATAAAACCAATTATTTTTATTCTGTGTTTATTATCGTATCTACATCCACAAGGGACCGTTATTCTTTTAAACGGAACATCGAGTGCGGGGAAATCTGCAATATCAAGAGCGTTAATTCAAAAGCTCGGAGAATCATCGTGGACAATAATAGACGCCGATTATTTATCTAAAACTCCCGCTCTCGCTAATGCCATGAAAACATTAGCTTTAGAATTTATTGAAACCGAACTAAATACATCATTAACTCAAAAAGAAAAAGAAAAAATAATGCAGGAGGGTTATAGCGAATTAAACGAACAACATTTTTGGTTGCCGGATGAAAAATACTCAAAGCTCGATGACTATCTTGAAGAACAAATAGTTAAACAAGTTTATAAAAGTGCAATTAATGTTGCAAAAACCGGGAAAAACGTTATTGTGCCAACTGTTTTTGAATCAAGCATGAACGATGAATTTGATTCATTTAGTATTCAAGATAATGTTTTAATGATTTTAGTTTTTTGCCCATTTGCAATAATTCCTCAGAGAATAAGTCAAAGAAACGAAGCAGCTCTGCGTCCCGGTGCAACTGCAGAAGAGAAAGCCGATATCCGACCTATTTCTGCAATTCTTCGCCAATTCAGCGGATTCTATTCAGCTGGAAACAGAACAGACATGCCGGTACTTGAAGAATTAACATTAGATCAAATTAATGAAGCATGGAAGTCTACCGCCAACGAAATCGATTTATTTAAAGATATTACAACAGAAGAGAATATAAAGGAATTCGGAAGAAAAAATTACAAAGAAATGATGGATAACTTTGGATTCAAAAAAGGCCAATCTTCTATCAAAATTCAATCTCGATTCTATTACGATCTTATTGTAAATAATGGAATTAATTCCGCTGAACAATGCGCCGCACAAATTAAAGAGTTCATAGAACAAAATACTGAATTCAAGGCTTTTCAAAAAAATGTACAAACCGTGAAACAAAGGGGTTGGGTTCGGAAAATAAAATATTGGGTTAAAAAAAGGTTTACTGTTAAAACTAAATCGCAATTTAATTGGAGAACTAAAAAACAAGTTTTCTTATTAAGAGGTTAATTTTTAAAGGAGATTGATATGAAACACGTTTTTAAAACGTTTATTTTTGTTTTATTCCTATCGTCATCGCTTATTGCGCAAGGAACTGTAATTCTTTTAAACGGAACATCAAGCGCAGGAAAATCAAGCATTGCGCAAGAACTACAAAAAACGTTGGGCGATAGTTTCGAATTTGTTGGTATAGATAAAGACGTCAACGAACCAAATCTGAATTCAATAATAGAGTATGTACAACAAAAAACAAAAGAACAGGTAACCCCAAAAAACATTGATGTTATTGCTGAAAAGTTAATTAAAGACGGAGTAATAACACAAGAAGAGATAGAGGCCTTTAGTAATCAAACGTCCACAGAATTGTTTAAGCAGATGATACAAAAGATCAAAGATTTTACGAAAGATGGAAAAAACGTAATCTTTGATACGTTAATAGGAGATGAAGGCGAACAAGAAATTGTACGTGCCTTTGAGCAATTTCGCGGAGAAAATGTTTTGTTTCTACTCGTGTATTGTCCTTTTCAGGAACTTGCAAAAAGAATAGCTGCACGAAATATTGTTGGCGGAATGGAACAAAGAACTTTTACGCAAGTTTGGTGTCAATTTGGTGGGTTGTATAAAGCAGCTAAACTAGGTGACACGCCAATCCTTGAAACTCTTTCAAAAAAAACTGTCTCCGATTTAGTACAATTGCATGCGCGAAGTGAGTTTGAAGAAGAAAAAGAATTTAATGAATTTTTATTGGAGCTTCTTGAAAACTTAAGTTTGAATAATCATGAAACAGTACAAATAACACAACGTTATAAATATGATTTAATTGTTAATAACGCGACGCAAAGTCCTGCTGAATGTGCACAGCATATTCATAATTTCATACAGCAAGGACACGCTTGCATCGCCTTTCAAGAAATTTATGATGCATTAAAACCTGGCTGGTTTGGGAAAGCAAAAACGTGGGTTAAAAAGACTTTTGGCCGTAAAAGACGCGCGCAGCCTCTGGCATGGAATCAGGCAAATATTAGAGCACGAATATTGCGCGGGTAAATCTTAACTTCCCTAAGCGAAACCTCGTTTCAACTTGAAGTTCGTAAAAACAGTTTGAATATGCTGAAAACTGAAGTCGAACATGATACCCCCATTCATTACGTTTCAACATCAAGAATGATATACTAAAAATTGTTATGAATAAGGGGCTTAACACAAATTGGGAAAACATATTTAGGGGGATAAAAGGATGCGGCAACATTTTAATCTTCGATTCTTTTCCATACTATTTTTTTGTTCTATTTCTGCGGTATTTCTTACGTTTTTTTTTCATGCTCAAAAAACAGAACCACACATTGCACTCATGGTCGGGCGGTTTCAGCCACTTCACAATGGGCATCTTCGCGATATCAAACTGATGCTTCAGGAAAATGATACGGTCATTATTGGTATCGGCAGCTACCAACTCACCGAGCGTTCAAAACGAAATCCGTTTCTTCCAGCCGAACGTTACAAAATGCTTTTGGTTATCGCTGAAAAACTAAAACAAAAACCTGAGGGAAAAGAAATTTTTATTGTACCACTTGCAGATATAGACTCAGCAGCTACGTTCACAGAAAAGCCAGACAATGATCGATGGATAACGCACGTGTTGAATGAAATTAAAACTGCCAAACTTCCAATACCAACCGACTATTACACCGGCAGCAAAGAGGACGCGTTTTTTTATTTGTCCTATTTTGCCAACCCAGAAAAATCCACTGGTCGCCGCCTTCATATTGTTGACAGACATGATGGTGAAGATATTTCGGCAACAAAGGTCCGTGCGGCAATTACAAAAGATTTTATCGATCCAACAAATTCTACTTTTGGATTATGGAAACAACTTGTTCCTGAAGAACTACATTTGCTTGTAAAAGAATATAGCGAACTTGCGCGGGATGTGCTTATACAGGGGAATTAAACGTGCCTTTTACTTCTTTCCCCCGCCAAAGATTTTTGCTGGCGATGTAATAATTTTTCCAACACCGCTTGTGATTCCTTCGGAAACACCTTTTTTGATTCTGCGCGTTGCATCTTCAATTAAATAATTGTATGACTTATATCCACCGTATCCAACAGCAATTAGTCCTGCTAAAACAAAACCAAATATCAATAACCATTTTAAATATTTTTTCATAGGAGTCTCCTTTTGAATAATTTTGAAGTTGGTTTTACAATATACAAGGTTTGATCTTTAAATCAATTTTATTAAAAGCGGGTTAAAACGATCCCTTTTTTGCACTTGCATTTCCCGAATGTGACTTTAAATATTTTTCAAAAAAACAAGTAACTTTTATATTAAAATATCAAATGGGAAATTTTTTTTTAATATAAAAGTTTTTTTGTAATACACCTTTTAAAGTTTTTTTTTGCAGATATAATGTAGTGATCTTGATTGTGTTTTAAATGTATCTTTTGATGATCTAATTAAAGGGTAAGGTTTTATGTTTAAGATAATTTCTTGTTGCATGATTTTTTCTGTTATGGTTTTTAATTTTTCGAATGCAGATCAAATTACAACAGAGTCTTTACGTGAAAAGTTTTTTTTAACCGACAGCAATAAAAAAGAAATGCAAAATTTGGGGCATAAGGTAAATGATGTTGTCGTTGATTATCTTAGTGGAGCTGATAACAGAAAAATTTATGCTGGAAAATCTTATTTAGAAATAAAAGAACAATTTAGGCAATATAAAATTCCGGCTGATTCACAAGATTTATCTTTGGTATTTAAGCGAATTGATTCTATTGTTGATGATTCGATGCATTACAATAATAAATATATAGGACATATGCTTACGCTTCCGTCGTTTTTTTCTGTTTTGGTTAATCCGATTATAGATGCCATGAATTTTGATATGTCTGACGATAATGTTCCTGATTTTATTAGAGGAATTGAAGAGCAAACTGTTAATTGGTTGGCAGAAATGATGGGGTATAAAATACCTAAAACAGAATCAAAAAATAAACCTGTTCCTGGAGGAATTATGACTAATGGAGGAACGGTTGCGAATTTTATGGCGTTTCTTGTTTTTAGAAATAAATACTTGGCGTCTAGGGGTATTGATTTTAATACAGAAGGATTATTATCTTTACCGGAAAATGAAAAATTAACTGTTTTTGTTTCAAAGGAAGCTCATTATTCACTTAAAAAAATAGGTGAGTATATCGGACTTGGTTCAGATAATGTGGTGAGTGTAGATGTTGATGAAAATTTTAGTATGGATATACAAGATTTAAAATCTAAAATAAACCAAGCAAAGAGTGATGGAAAAATTATTTTGGGAATTATTGCGAATGCAGGATCAACTTCAACTGGCGCAATTGATCCATTGGAAGAAATAGCGACTATTGCGAAGGAAAACAATACCTGGTTTCATGTTGATGCGGCTTATGGTGGAGCGTGTGCCATTACACAAAGGCATAAAAAATTAAAAAAGGCTATGTCCGCAATGAAACTAGCCGATTCAATTACAATGGATCCACACAAGTTATTGTATATACCATATAATTTGGGAAGCTTTTTGGTTAAAGATCGGAAAAATCTTTGTTATGTAAAAGGGATAGAAAATTTTGAAGATGTAAAATTATCAGGAAAAACAATTCAGAATTCCAAACGATTTGATGCTTTTAAATTATGGACAGCATTGAAATTTATGGGGGTTGATAACATTGCTAAATTAATTGATTACACAATAGATATGACTTTTTATATGCATAAGCTGTTCGAAAATGCTGAAGATTTTGAAAATTTAAGTGACCCGCAAATGAACATTTTTGTTTTTAGATATATTCCTAGTGAGCTTAAAAAAGAGTTGGAAAAAGCTGTTACGAAAAAAAACTTTGAAAGAGTAAGAGATGTTAATGAGCAATTAAATAAACTTAATGTAAAGCTACAGGAAAAATTACAAGAAGAAGGCAATGCGTGGCTTTCATATACTATTTTTGGGAAATCGAAATACAACAAATGTTATAAGGATTCAAATACTAAACTAATAGCACAGAGATTGGTTTTGATGAATCCTTTTGTAAGCACAGAATCTTTAGATAAAAGTTTTTTGACTATAAGAAAAACGGCGGAGAGAGTTGCAAATATTAAAATGCCTGTGAATAAATTTCCCAAAAGACTTTCGATACCATTTAAAGTAAAAAAAGAGGTCGATTCTTTTAGAAAGTATTTTGCAAGTGAACATAACAAAGAAGAAGTTAGAAGAATAGGTAAAAATATAATTGATATTATTACTGGCGATAAACCAAACAATGAACAAATAGATTTAAACTTACAAGAATCTGTTCCTAATATGTCTTCTTCAGCAGAGCATATGTTATCTGTTTTGCAAAAAGTTTATGAAGATTCATTTAAATTAAAAGAAGATAAAAGTTTAAATGTTCCATTTATTGCAATTCTTAGTAGTTCTATTTTTACTGCACTTAATCAAAATCAAATAGCTTTTGAGGTAGCTCCTGCTTCGACTGTAGTTGAAGATAAGCTTGTATGTGAGTTGGCAAATCTTGTTGGCTATAGGCAGCTTTTTCTCAAAGAAAGTTTTTCTGATGTTTTAATTGAGCCTGGTGGAATAGTTACAAACGGTTTGTCTTTTTCTTTGTTAACGATGCTTCTTGTTGCAAGAAATAAATTGCTTCAGCAAAAACAAAAGGATAAACAGGATGTTACAAAAGTTTCTTTAAAAATTGCGACACAAAATGATGATTTAGTTTTTATTACTTCTAAAACTCAAGAATCAGTAATGAAAGAGTTGGCAAGTGTTTTGGGACTTGGTTCACAAAGAGTGGTTGTTGTTGATGAGATTAATGATAATACTAATATTGATTCTTTAATTGAACAAATTTATTTAGCTGAAAAAAGTAATAAAACGATTATGGCCGTTGATATTTGTGTATCCGATGTTAAAGCGTTGGATATGGTTAAATTGCAACAACTACGCAAGTTGGAAAATCTTTTTGTAAATATTACTTTAGTTGGAAATTCAAAAAAAATGTTGAAAGAGAAAAAGTTTTTTTGTAGTGAGTTTGTTAATGTTGCCGATTCGGTTGTTTTGAATTTGCAAGATTGGTTTAACATACAAAATGGAGTAGGTGTAGTTTTATTTAAAGATAGAGACGTTTTGGAAACATATCTTAAGCAATCAGCCCCATATGTTATTAGACAAACTAAAGATTCCATAATGCGCAATATTGGTTCGTATTCAATTGAGGGTTCAAAAGGGTTCCAGGCATTTCCATTGTGGGTGGCATTACAGAATATTGGGGTTTAAATTTTTTTATCTTATTTTTGTAATACTCCTTTTAATGTTTATATATATATATATAATGTAGGTGTTTAAATTTTCTTTTACATCTAATTAAAAAGGCAAAGTATTATGTCGAAGATAACTTCTTTCTTTTCAATTTTTTTATTTATGTTTTTTTCTTTTTCCAATGCAAATCAAATTACAACAGAGTCTTTGCGTGAAAAGTTTTTTTTAACAGACAACAATAAAAAAGACATGCAAGATTTAGGATATAAGGTTAGTGATTATGTTGTTGATTATTTGAGTGGTGCTGAGGGTCGAAAAGTTTATTCAGGAAAAATGTATCGAGAATTAAAAGAAATATTTACGGAATGCGAAATTCCTTTTGAGTCCCAAGATTTGTCTTTGGTATTTAAACAATTTGATGCGATTGTTGATAATTCGATGCATTTTAACAGCAAGTATATAGGACACATGCTTACCGTTCCAACGTATCTTTCTGTTTTGGTTAATTCTGTTATAGATGCTATGAATTTTGATATGTCCGATGATAATGTTCCTGATTTTATTCGCGGGATTGAGGATCAAACAATTAGCTGGTTAACAGAATTAGTTGGGTATCAAACAGTGACCACAGAATCGAAAGAACAGATTGTACCAGGAGGGGTTGTTACGAACGGTGGAACCATAGCAAATTTGATGGCGTTTCTTGTTTTTAGAAATAAATTTCTTACTGATGTTGGTATCGATGTGCATACAGAAGGGGTGATGTCTTTACCATCAGATGAAAAAGTGGTTGTTTTTGTTTCGGAAGAAGCTCATTATTCACTTGAAAAACTTTGCGGGTATGTTGGACTCGGCTCAGAAAATGTATTGAGTGTGTTGGTTGATAAAGATTTCAGAATGGATGTGCAAGATTTAAAACGTAAAGTTTATCAAGCGAAGAAAGATGGAAAAGTTATTTTGGCAATAGTTGCTACTGCGGGAACGACTGAATTTGGTTCTATTGATCCGTTAGAAGAAATAGCGGAAGTAGCGCGCAAAAATAATATTTGGTTTCACGTTGATGCTGCATATGGTGGAGCTTGTGCGTTGACGCAAAGACATAAAAATCTAAAAAAATCTATGCATGCAATGAGACTTGCTGATTCGATAACGATAGATCCACATAAACTTTTATATATGCCATATAATATGGGAAGTTTCTTAGTTAAAGATCGCCAAAATCTTCGTTATATAAAAGGTATGCGTGAGGTAAAACTGTTTGGTAAAACTATTCAGGAAACAAAAAGGTTTGATGCGTTTAAACTTTGGACCACGTTGCAATTTATGGGAATAGATAATATGGCAAAGTTGATTGATTATACAATTGATATGACTTTTTATCTTCATGGATTATTTAAAAATGCAGAAGACTTTGAATTATTTAACGATCCAGAAATGAATATGTTTGTATTGAGGTATGTACCAAAATATTTTAGAGCAAAATTAGATCGAGCGACCTTAGAAAATGACGCAGAAAAAATACAAGCTATCAATGCACAATTAGACAGACTAAATGTGAGAATTCAAGGGACTTTGCAAGAAGAAGGGGAAGCGTGGGTTTCTTATACTACGGTTAACAATGTAACGGCATTTAGATTTGTTTTAATGAATCCTTTTTTTACTCCAAAAACACTTGACGAAAGTTTTTTAACAATTCGAAAAACAGCAGAAAGAATTGCCAACGTAAAAAATAAAATATCTAAATTTCCTAAAAGACCTGTTGTATCGAAAGATGTTTTTTTTGGTGTAGATTCTTTTAGAAAGTATTTTGCGAGTTCTGAAAACAAAGAAGATGTTTGTAATATAGGAAGAGAAATTATCGATGTTATTTTACTAAAAGGAAAACATCAAAATATTGATTTAGATTTACAAAAATCTTTACCGAAAGAAGCTGCTTCGAAGGAACATATACTATCTATTTTGCAAACGGTGTATGAAAAATCATGCATATATACTACGAATAAGAATCCATTAGTTCCTTTTATTTCTATTCTTTCTGGAACTGTTTTTGCGGCACTGAATCAAAATGAAATAGCTTTTGAAGTATCGCCAGCGGCAACAGTAGCAGAAGATAAACTGGTACGAGAATTGGCAAATCTTATTGGATATAAGTTGTTTATTGTTAAAGAAGGAGATTTGAATATTGTTGTGAGACCCGGGGGAATAGTTACGAATAGTGCCTCTTTTTCCTTGTTGACCATGCTTCTTGTTGCAAGAAATAAAATACTTAAGCAAAAACGTCAAAATAAAAAAGATGTTACAGAAGCAGGCTTACAAATTGTTGCACATGAAGATCTTGTTTTTATTACTTCTACATCTCAAGAATCTATCATGAAAGACTTGGCAAGTGTTTTGGGGCTAGGTTCAGAAAGACTGATTGTTGTTGATGAGATTAATGGAAATACAAATATTGATTCTTTGGTTGAACAAGTATGTTTGGCTAAAGCATGCAACAAAACAATTATTGCGATTGATATTTTTATATCAGATGCGGATGATTTAAATTTATCGAATTTAAATCAATTGCGTTCGATTGATGGATTGTTTATTAATTTTACTTTTGCCGGTGATTCTATCAATATGTTAAACAAGAATGGAATCTTGTGTGAAAAGATTGTAAATGTTTCTGATTCAGTGGTGTTGCATTTACAGGATTGGTTTAATATTCAAAATGGAATTGGCGTTATTCTTTTTAAAGACAGAGATGTTTTAGAATCTTATCTTAAGCAATCGTCTCCATACGTTATGAGAAAAATGGAAGATTCAATAATGCGTAATATTGGTTCTTATTCAATAGAAGGATCAAAGGGGTTTCAGGCGTTGCCACTTATGACGTCATTGCTCAATATAGGTATTGATGCATATACACAAATGTAGAATAAGACTAGTATTTTTTAAAAAGAAAAAGGCAAGTGCTTAAACCTGCCTTTTTCTTTTTAAAGTTATATTAAAAAAATGGCTCCCCGAGCAAGACTCGAACTTGCGACCCAACGATTAACAGTCGTTTGCTCTACCAACTGAGCTATCGGGGAACGATATTTTTAAATATTTCAAACTTTGGTTTTAAGGTTCTACCTGTGTAGACTGGCGCAAGCCATTCGAAGCCTTGGCGTAGAATGGTGGGCGAAACAGGACTCGAACCTGTGACCCCCTGCGTGTAAAGCAGATGCTCTAGCCAACTGAGCTATTCGCCCCATGTACAAGAAAAATATTAAAGAAAAACAGAGAGGAAGTCAAAGCCTTTGTGTTTCTTTGAAAAAACGAAGAACTTTATTGGTTTTTTCGTGCATAACCATATCATTTTCTAGGAAGTTCTTGTTGCAATTTAATATTAGAACAGGGGTGTTTTTTAATTCTTCAAAAATATCTTTTTTTTGTACCAAAAATCGTTCGTGAAATTCATGAATTTTTTTTAGAGTTTCAATGGTTAAATTTTTTTCGCTTGCTCGATTTCGTTTCTTTACGCGCTGGAAACAGGTTTCTGGTGTCGATTTTAAATAAATAAATCCTAAAGGGGGTTTGCATTGATCACGCAATAAAAAATCGACCCATTTTTGGTAAATTGCCCATTCAGCGGAATTCAAAAATCCAGACTTGAGGCTGTTGTAAGCAAAGCAGTAATGACCGGAATATACAGATCGTTCCATGACGCGATTAGGGTTTGCGTTTTTTTGTTCTTTTGCATAGTCGCGTGTTCTATATATCATAGCTAGTGTTTCAATTGTATAAGCCCATCTTGTAGGGTTTTTATAAAAGTTTCCCAATACAGATTCCCCTGAAACATTTTTATCCCATGTACTAACAGGTTCTTGTATTGTTTCAATTTTTGAACATCCATTTTTAAGGAGATTGAGAAAAGTTGATTTTCCAACGCCGATATTTCCTTCAACTATATACATATTATATTTCCATTTTGTGTGGTATTTATAGAGTTTTTGTCTTCTTCTTCCTTTTATAATACAATTCTCATTATGAAGTTTTAATGATATCAGAGATAGTGTAATATCGACAACCATCATTTTGAATTAATAAAAGGATAAAAAAGAAATGGCACAACAAAGGAAGCTTAAATCAAAAAAAGATAAACGCGGGACGCATGAATTAATTTATGGGATACATCCAGTTATAGAAATGTTGCGTGCAAAGAAACGCAAATTAGTTTCTATTTATACAACAAAACCTCTACCAAAGGCATGGACAAGGATTAAACCCCATCTACCCAAATTTATTCCCAATATTCAATATGTGTCGCGTGCGATTTTGGATAGAATGGCATGTTCGTCTGAGCATATGGGAATTGTTGCATTAGTTTCTCCGTTTCAGTTTCGCAAAAAGATGTTTGATCCAAAAAAACAGCAGTTTGTTCTTTTGTTAGATTCTATTCAGGATGTTCATAATCTTGGTGCAATTTTGCGTACTGCATATTGTACCGGAGTGACAGGAATTATTTTGTGTAAAAAACAGGCCGCACCATTGACTGCCGCTGCAATTAAAGTTTCTGCAGGGTTAGCAGAACATTTAAATATTTATATTGCGTCGTCACTAAAACATGCAATTCAAGAATCAAAGCAGGCTGGGTACAATTTATATATGACAGTTCTTGATAACGGAAAAAATGCAATGGAAGTTACATATAAAAAACCAATGTGTTTGGTAATTGGTAACGAAGCGGTTGGGATTAGCAAAGACGTTTTAAAAGATGGTGAGTTAATTACTTTACCGCAGGTCGATCCAAATGTTTCTTACAACGCATCAGTCGCCGCAGGCATTTTTATGTTTGTGCTTTCGCAAAGTAAAGATTTGGTTAAATGAATTTTTTAGTTCGTATTAAATCACTATTTTGTTTTTCAATTATGTTTTTAGTTTCTAGTTCTTTTGCTGTTGCGCAAGGAATGGAAGTTGATGTTTCAGTGCAGTGTGTTGCCGGGGGAAAATCAACAAATAAACATATTGTTATAGAAGATCTTGGGGATATAGATGAAAAAGCGAGGGGACATCGTTTTTATGGTATCTATAATGGAGAATCTTCTGATGTTGTTAATTATGTTGCGGAACATTTGCATGAAAATATAGTTAAAGATCGATCGTTTTCTAGTTCTATTAAACGGGCTCTCGAATCTGCTTTTTTGAAAACAGATAATGATTTATGGAATAGGTTTTCAGAGGATGCAAATTATAATGGGTCAACTGCAGTTGTTGTGATTATTACTCCTGCTGGAAAGATTTTTATTGCAAACTTAGGTGATTCAGGTTCAATGTTTATAAAAAAACCATCTATGCTTGAAACAAAAAAGCATAAATTTTTATTTAAAGTTGATCAAGCAGAAGAACTTATGGAATCGAGAGAATATCAAAGAATAATTGCTGCAGGAGGAAATGTTTCTTGGGCTGACGGAGCGTGGCGAGTTGGTGGAGAACTTGTCATGTCTCGTGCATTTGGTTATTTTTCTTTGAAACCAATTGTTCCAATAATAAATAGTTTTGTTGACCGGCGGTATTGGGTAACGCCTCGCCCTAGCATTTACGAGGCACATTTTGACGTGACTGATGATGAAGTACTTATTCTTGGAAACAATACTTTTTGGGATGGCCTTGGGTGGGATTCAGAGGTTTTCGACTTGAAAAAATATATAGAAGAATTACGGGGGAGATGGGATAGTTCAGCGGAATCAATCTGTTATTATTTGACTCTAAGATCAAGGCGATCATATGAAGGGATGTTAAGAGAAGAAGATACTTCTTTTGATGATCCTTATATAGACCGTTGCCTATTACTACCTTTGTTTCAGAAAAATATCGACGACATCACCGCCATCGTTGTTATTCCCCAAAGATTTGCGATGGCAGAATAAAAACAAATTAAAATAAATCTAAATATTTGGAGTTTACATGAATTTTCTTGTTCGTATTAAATCATTATTTTGTTTTTCAATTATGTTTTTAGTTTCTAGTTCTTTTGCTGTTGTGCAAGGAATGGAAGTTGATGTTGGAGCAATTATAATAACTGGCCGTGCAGATGAAGATAGAGCTGTTGTTATAAAAAATCTTGGGGACATAGATCCAAAAGCAGCAAAGCATAGTTTATATGCGGTTTATGATGGGCATGGAGGTTCGGAGACAGTTGAGTATGTTGCAAAAAATTTGCATAAAAAATTTGTAGGCAGCGTCCACTTCCCCGGCAATATTCCATTAGCATTGTCTGATTCTTTTTTAAAAACAGATGAAGGATTGAAGGCCGAAGGTATTGGGATGAAGAATGGGACAACAGCAGTTGTGGCAGTTGTAAAACCAAATAGAGAAATTATTATTGCCAATACTGGTGATTCGCGTGCTATTTTGGCAAGAAGATCGCGTGCTATTTTTGCAAGAAGATATAAAGTTGTTTTGCAAACAACAGATCAAAAACCTGGTAATTCAGAAGAAAGAAGAAGAGTTTTAAAAGCAGGGGGAAGAATTGTTATATTACCTGAATATAAAGGTGAATATGTGGAAGTGTTTCTAGAGGATGGTTGTTATGGTCTTATAGGGATGACTCGATGTCTGGGGAGCTTTGATAAAAAATGGGTAAAAGATTCTCATAAGGATTCTCCTGTTATTATATCAACGCCGGATATTTATGAAGAACGATTTAAAGGTTCCATGTGTGAATTTGTGGTTATTGCAAGCGATGGCTTGTGGGATATGATGGATTGTGAACAAGTTAAAAAATTTGTTCAAGAACAGTTAGAACAAAAAATTCCAGCCAAACAAATTAGTAAAGATTTAGCAACAGCAGCAAGAAATTTATGGGATACGCGTTTTAGAAAAGATTATGCTGAATGTAACAGGCAATATCTAGTAGAATGCGCAGAGGAGCTTTATCCTATTGAAAAGGGAAGTTTTAATAGAGATACAAAAGAACAATTAATTGGATTTATCGTATCAAAACATATAGACGACATTACCGTTCTCGTTGTTGTTTCAAAGACGCAATAATTATAAAAAGTTTAAGTTATTTTGAGGAAGCGATTTAGTTCGGTTCCTTTTTTTATTGTTGCGATTTATTTTTCCTTTTTTCTAGTCTTATTTTTAATGAATACAGAAAATAGTAATCATTTAAAGGAAGAGCTATGAAAGGGAAAAGGAAACAAAAGTCAAAAAAAATAAAGTTAATCAAATTATCAATTATTAGCTTATTTTTCCTGTTTTTATTTGGTACATCAACATATTTTATTGTTCGTTTTATTCAAGGAATTATTCAACAAAGTTCTGCGAATAAAAAAGTTATTGTAACATTTTCTAGTGTGTATTCAGATGATTTAAAAAAACAAATTGAATCTTTTGTTAAGAAAGAATTTAATTGTTGTAAAGATCCATCTATATTTCACGGCAAGCTAAAGAAAAACTTTAAGATTGTGAAAAAAACAACTTTAAATAAAACTTCCCCAGGTGTTGCGCAATTATCTATTGAGGGGGTAGAACCGTTTGCGATTGTTAATAATCGATTTGTTATAGGTAATAAAAAACGATTATTCGACCCTGTTTTTTTTGCTTCTTGTGATTTTAATAAGTTAAAAAAAATTTTTATTAAACCTTGTTTTTTGAATGAAAAAATGACTAGTTGTGTATATGAATTTATGCAAAAGATTCCGTACAGCATATGGAATATATACACTATACGCTACGAAGGGGACCATAAGATAATCCTTCAAGATCGAGGTGCAGACGTGAAGAGAATAGTTGTCGTAGATAAAAATAGTATTTTTGACGAAGATAAATTAAGTCGATTAGAAGCCATGCAAGAAGATTTTTTAAATCGTAAAAAATTGTCTTCAAGATGGCTAAAAAAAAGAAGTTTAGTTTTTGATTTGCGATTCAAAGATCGTGTGTATGCTGCAACACGATACCGAGATCTTTTGGATAATTGGGAGGGAGTATCATGAAAAAAATGATGTTCAATAAAAACATTGTTGCGATTGATATTGGAACTACAAAAATTTGTGTGTTAGTTGCTGACGTTGATGCGAGTGGCAGAGTTGAAATTTTGGGAATTGGTCAGCATCCATCATATGGTTTAAAAAAAGGTGTGGTTGTAAATATTTCAGCAACAGTTGATTCAATTAAACGTGCGATAACTCACGCAGAAGCAATGTCTGGAATTGCAATAGAGTCAGCAATAGTTGGTATTTCTGGTGGGCATATTCAGTCACTTAATTCTACCGGTGTTGTAGCGATAAAACAAAAAGATGTTACGCAGGGTGATGTTGACCGTGTTATTGAAGCTGCGAAAGCTGTTCCATTAAAAGATGATCGTGAAATTTTACATGTGCTACCACAATTTTTCCGCGTTGATGGAAATGAGCATGTGCAAGATTCTTTGAGTATGCATGGTATAAGATTAGAAGCTCAAGTGCATATTATTACTGGCGCGGTTTCTTCTGCGCAAAATATTATAAAAGCATGTGAAATGGCTGGCGTTCGAGTTACTGATATTATTCTCGAACAAATTGCTTCAGCCGGTGCCGTTTTAACTCCAACAGAAAAAGAGTTGGGGGCAGGAATACTTGATATTGGTGGTGGAACATCAGACTTTGCTATTTACAAAGAAGGACGCATTCGTCATTCAAAAGTAATTCCAATAGCAGGAAATCATTTTACAAATGACCTAGCAATAGGTTTGAGTGTTCCTTTAAAAAGAGCAGAAGAAATTAAAAGAAAATATGGTTTTGTTTCTGAAGAATTATATTTGGATCAGGAAAAAGATTTTGTTGAGGTTCCGTTAGAATTTGAAGGTAAAAGTAAGCTAATAGATACTTACTCTATATACGAAGTTTTACAACCACGGGCACAAGAACTTTTTGAATTATTAAGAGACGAAGTTGACATGCTTCGCTTGCGATCATTTATGCCTTCAGGACTTGTGTTAACTGGTGGAGGTTCGTTACTTTCTGGTATGCAAAAGTTGGCACAGGATTGTTTTGGAATGCCAGTGCGAATAGGTTATCCATGTAATACAACAATAGAAGGTGTTAAAAATTCAATACCAGATCTTTTAAAGAGTCCTATTTATTCAACCGGGTATGGTTTACTTATTCATGTTATGAAGAAACATGATAGAAGTTTGCTTGCCGGTGAATATGATGCGATGGTTTCTAAGATATTTAAACGTATGAAATCGTGGATTTATGATTTTTTATAATACGATTAATTAAAATGATAGAAATTTAGGAGGAAAGCGGGATGATAACATTTAATCTAGAAGAAGAAAAACAACGAGAAGTTGGTGCTTCTTTAAAAGTTATAGGAATTGGCGGTGGTGGGGGAAATGCTGTAAACAGTATGATGAACAGCGACGATTTAACAGTAGTAGAATTTGTTGTTGCAAATACTGATATTCAAGCACTCAGTTTGTCTCCTGCTAAAAGCAAGATTCAAATTGGTTCGAAGATTACAAAAGGACTTGGTGCTGGTTCAAATCCAGATATTGGACGGCGTTCTGCTGAAGAAGATTTGGACACTGTTTTAAGCAAAATAGCTGATTCCGATATTTTATTTCTAACTGCAGGGTTGGGTGGTGGTACGGGATCTGGTGCATTACCGGTTATTGCTCAAGCGGCCAAAGAGGCAGGGATTTTAACTGTTGTTGTTGTAACAAAACCATTTTTGTTTGAAGGCCGAAAAAGAAAGAGAAATTCCGATGAGGCAATTGAAGTATTAAAAGATATTGTTGATACATTAATTATTGTTCCAAACCAAAAACTTATCGAACTTGCTGATCCTAAAATTTCAATGCTTGATGCTTTTGCTATGTCCAATGATGTTTTAAAACAAGCAATAAAAGGAATTTCGGATATTATTACAAAACCCGGTCATATTAATGTTGACTTTGCCGATGCACGTTCCGTCATGAAGGACATGGGAATGGCGCTTATGGGAACTGGTAGATGTAGTGGTGAAGGACGCGCTCGAGAAGCTGCTTTAAAAGCTATAAGTTCTCCATTGCTTGAAAATGTAAGTATCGATGGTGCTAAAGGGGTACTAATTAATATTACAGGAAATAATGATCTTGGATTACATGAAATTAACGAGGTAGCAACAGTTGTTTATGATCTTGTTAGTGAAGATGCAAATATTATTATCGGTTCTGTTATTGATCCAGACATGGGAGACGATATTACGGTAACTGTTATTGCAACAGGATTTGATGCAGCAGAAAAAAATACGAAAGTATTTAGGACCGGAACAATTTCTTCTGATAAAAAAGAAGAAAAAGTGGAATCTCAATTTGCTCCAAAAGAAGATAATGTAAGTGAAAAAACAGATTGTACTTTGAATGAACCTGTCAAACACGATATGGGAGTTAGATTTGTTGAACAGGCAAATGAATTAAGTGAATCAGTTAAAGATTTATCAAGTTCTTCTTTTGATTTAGACGATATTGATACACCAACATTTTTAAGAAAAAAGGCTGAAAAAGAACAAGATAATCAATTCTAATTTTTCTAAAAAAATAAAATTAAATCCAGAGTAATTATTTATTCTGGATTTAATTTTATATCGGTTTAATCTGTTCTTATGAATATTATTAACGAGTCTCCTATACACATATATTTTGGTGACAACACAGACAATATCTTTCCTACAGACATTAAAAAAACAGTTTCTGACTTTAATTCCATCAAGAAAAAATTAAAACTTAAAAATCTTATTTTATTGAAGCAAGTTCACGGAACAAAAAGTTTTTGTGTTGATAAACAATTTTTAAAAGAAAACTCTGACTACTTTTCTAAGGATGGTGACATTCTTTTAACAAATTTTAAAAATGTTGGGATTTGTGTTTTAACTGCAGACTGCGTTCCGATTGTTTTATTTGATAAAAAAAATAATTCGTGTGCAGTTGTGCACGCGGGGTGGAGCGGGACACGTTTCCGTGCGGTTCAAAAAGCATGCGCTAAAATGCAAAAAATATATAAGAGTAATGTAAATGATATAATTGCATACATTGGGCCAAGTGCGCGTTCTTGTTGTTATGAAGTTAAGGCAGACTTTTTGAAAAAATTTGAAAACTTTTTATTTATGAGCCGAAGCCTTGGCGTAGGATTATATAAAGATCAAATATTTATTAGAAGAAAAAACAAAATATATTTTGATGTTTCATTGTGCAACGAATTGCAATTGCGTGAAAGTGGTGTTTTAGAAAAAAATATTGTAAAGTGTCACAATCATTGTACAATTTGTACGACTCGTTTTTTTTCGTATCGTCGACAAGGAAAAAATGCAGGACGGCAAGTGACGATTGCGTTTGTTTCGTAAAATAGGAGTTATTATGTTAAAAGAAATAACATTATGGGAAAGCAAATTAAAAGATGGGATGCAGCTTGCACATGATTTTCATTTTGAACACAAGTCGCAACTTCCGCGGCATATAAAAAAAATTGCATTTATTGGTATGGGTGGTTCAGGAATTGCGGGACATGTTGTTAAAACATTTCTTGATAAAAAAACATCCATTCCAACATACATTATAGATTCGTCAGAAGTACCGGCATTTGTTGATAGTGAAACACTTGTTATTACAATTTCTTATTCTGGAAACACATGGGAAGTTATTGAGTGTGTAAATAAGTTAGTTGAAAAATTTGTACCAAATATTGCTTTAACACGTGGCGGCAAACTTGCGGAAATAGCAGAAAAAAATAATCTTCCGATTGTTCTTTTGCCGGAAAGTTTGACTCCTCGTTCTTCATTAGGAAACTTCTTGGGTTTTGTTTTAACACTCTTGGATTTGATTGGAATTTTAGATGGTAAAAAGATTTTAGAGGAATTTGTAAAACAGGCTTTATTGTATATTCCTAAATTTGAAGATGAGTCATATTTTAATGATTTTTTACAAGTTGTTGAAGGTCATGATTTTTTTCATATTTGGGGTGTGCAGCAAAGTAGCGGAGCTTTTGCTTATAGGGCTCAAACTCAATTTAATGAGAATAGTAAAATTCAAGCTGTAACATCATACTTTCCAGAGTTAAATCATAATTTGTTAAATGGATTTGCAAAATTCAAACAAAAACCGCTTGTAGTATTATTTTCAACAGAATTTTTGCCGGCTTCGTTGAATGCTGCAATTGATGCGACTGCTGATTTACTCCAAGAAATAGGGGCTGTGCTTTACAAACCCCCAGTTTTGGGAGATACTTGGGAAGCTCAGTTGTTCCATATGATTTTGTGGTCAGATTTTGCTTCCTGTTATTTGGGGAAGAAGCGTGGTGTTGATCTAAAATCGGTTCAGCTTATAGAGAAATTGAAAAAAATGTACAAAGATAAACTGATTAAGTAGCTGAGGACGTGATTTATATGAAAAAAGGTATTCATCCAGAAATTTATGACTTGACTGTAAGATGTGTGTGTGGAAATAGTTTCGAGACAACATCGACTGTTAAAAAAATTGAGGCTGATATTTGTTCTGCATGCCATCCATTTTTTACTGGAAAACAAAAATTTATTGATACCGCAGGTCGTATCGATAGGTTCCAACAACGTTATGCTAAGGCAGAAAAAAAGCCTGTTGCAAAACCTAAAGCAAAAGCTAAAACTGAAACAAAGGTAGAAGCAAAGGTGGAAGCCAAACCAAAAGAAACTAAAACTAAGGCTGCGGCAAAGACTAAAAAGTAAAATTATAATTTTTAGTAGATTATGTTGTGGGGGCCGTTTCGCCCCCACATTTTTTTTTGAGAATGTAAATATAAATAATTAATAGGACTGGATCATGATAGATTGGATTAGTGTCAAAAAAGAATATGACGATATTATTCAAAAGCTAACTGATACGTCATTAGATCGAAACACTAGAGGAGATTTACAGCGTAAATCTTCACAACTATTTAAATTATTAGAATTGAACAAAAATATAGAAGAAGCTCAATGTTTAGTTAATGAAAATAAAGAGTTAGTAAAAGCTGAGACGGGGGAATTAAAAGAACTTTACGAGCTAGAAATTAGCTCTGGCGAAGAGGAGCTCCTAAAACTTAATAAGGAACTTGAAGATTTATTATATCCTGCTGATGAGCGAGATAGCAGTTCCGTTTTTTTAGAAATTAGAGCTGGAACGGGCGGTCAAGAAGCAGCGCTTTTTGCTGCAAATTTATTTAAAATGTATAATAATTATGCAATCTCTCATAATTGGCGGGTTTCTATCGTTGATTCTAGTACTACGGATATTGGTGGATTTAAAGAAGTTGTTGCATATTTCAAAGGTAAAAATGTTTACAAATCTTTAAAGTTTGAATCTGGGGTGCATCGTGTGCAAAGGGTTCCTGAAACAGAAGGTTCCGGAAGGGTTCACACATCAACTGTTACTGTTGCTGTATTGCCAGAAGTAAAAGATGTTGAAGTCGAGGTTAATCCACAAGATTTAAGAATCGATGTTTTTCGTGCATCGGGCGCAGGAGGACAGCATGTAAATACAACTGATTCTGCTGTACGAATCACTCACTTGCCAACAGGGTTGGTTGTTTCATGCCAAGATGAGCGTTCGCAATTAAAAAACAAAAATAGTGCAATGAAGGTTTTAAAGGCTCGCCTATACAAACAAGAATGCGAGCGACAAGCGGCAGAAATGAGCGCACAACGAAAGCAACAGATTGGTACCGGTGAACGAGCTGAAAAAATTAGAACGTACAATTTTCCTCAAAATAGAGTTACCGATCATCGAACGGGCGTTACGCTTAAAAAATTAGATTTAGTTATTGAAGGTGATCTTGACGATTTACTTAATCCGTTAAGAGAGTGGGAATTATCTGAGCGTAAAAAACAGGGGATGGTTATTTAAGGCTTTATTCTTTGAATTATTTTGTTCATAGTTTCATAATACTTTGGAATTTCTTGGCAAATTTCTTCTGCTAATTTTTCATTGTAACCATGAGAGGTTTCGTTTCGATCGCTTATTATTGCAATGCAGATTTCAAATTCATCTTTTGAGATTAAATCTACATCTAAGCATTCTTGCAATACCAACTTAGGTCGGGGTGCAGGAATTTTTACTTTAAATTTAGATTTTAAATACTCATTTAAATATTTCCAGAATGTATCGGTACTATATTCGAATCTTTGTATAATTGAATCTCGTAATTCTTCATAATCATCAAATTTTTTGTTTTTTAATTTTGTTAGAGATTTGTTAAGAGTATTAAGAGCTTTGGTTATAGTTCCGTATTTTAGAGTTAACTTTTCCATAAAATACCTTCTTTTAAAATTAAAGAGCACATGTTTTGTGGAACTGAATGTATATCTACAACATCTATTTTGTATGGAATATTTGTTGCGCTTAATATTTCTTTGATTTCTGATACTACATGACGAGATACTTTTTCTCCTGTATCGAGTGCGACATCAATATCAGAACCCGTTGAGTGTTTTCCTGTTGCGCGTGAACCAAATAGATAAATTTTTGTATTTGGTAAAATTGCAGAAATTAAAGATACAATTTTTTGTTTATAATTTTCTTCTACGTTCATTAGATTCCTTTCTATAAAAGTAAGTGGAAGGAAAGAATATAATTAATGATAGCATACGAAGAAAGTCATAGCTTGAAAAATTTTTCATCAAAACTATTCATGATTTTTCTTTTCGGTACACTTAGAAAGTGATGTAATTTTTCAAATCATTTTTTATATAGGAAGGGCTTCGCGTGTTTTCTTATTTTATTCAATATAATAGGTTTATGGGTTTCTTTGGGATTATTGCAATTCTAGGTGTTGCATTTTTATTTTCCAAAAACAAGCGGAAAATAAAGCTTCGTCTTATAGGAAGTGCGCTTGCCATGCAGTTTGCTTTGGCGTTTTTTATTTTAAAAACATCTTTAGGTAGACACATTTTTTCTGCATTATCAAGAATGTTTCAGAGATTGTATCAATTTGCAGATCAAGGTTCAGAATTTTTATTTGGTAAATTAATTGATCCGTCCGGTTCGTGGGGCGCAATTTTTGCATTAAAATTAGTTCCTATGATTATATTTTTTGCTGCGTTGATTTCAGTTTTATTTCATTTAGGAATAATACAGTTTTGTGTAAAAATTATTTCATTCTTAATTAGACCTATTTTGGGAACATCTGGAGCAGAAACATTGTGCGCTGCTTCAAATAGTATGTTGGGACAAACAGAAGCTCCATTTTTGATTAAAAGATATTTGCAGAAAATGACTCCATCAGAAATTTTAGTTGTTATGGTAAGTGGAATGGCAACATTGAGTGGTTCCATTATGGCAGTATATGGAATGATGGGTATTCCGATGACATATTTGTTATCAGCAGGAGTTATGGCTGTTCCTGGTTCTATCTTAATTGCAAAAATACTTTATCCAGAAGATGGCAAACCAGAAACGCTTGGCGGAAAACAAGTTGCTCTAAAAAGTGATTCAAAAAGTATTCTTGATGCAATTTCCTCTGGTACGACTGATGGTTTAAAATTAGCAGTGAATGTTGCTGCAATGTTGATTGCATTTATAAGTTTAATAGCATTAGCGGATTTTATTTTAGGAAGACTTACTGGTTATACATTCGGCGTGACATACACTCTTAATGCTGTTTTTGCGAAACTTTTTTCATGGGTGGCGTTTTTATTAGGAGTTGCAAAAGAAGATTATGCAAATGCTGGTTCTTTGATTGGTACAAAGCTTGTTATTAATGAATTTGTTGCGTATGCGAATTCTTTGACTATGGAATTAACCGTTAGATCGCGTGCAATATTAACGTATGTTTTGGCCGGGTTTGCAAACTTTTCAAGCATTGGAATTCAAATTGGTGGAATTGGAGCATTAGTTCCTGAAAAAAGACCTGTGTTAGTAAAACTTGGTTTGTATGCACTTCTTGGCGGTACATTGGCAAATCTTTTGAATGCTGCGATTGCAGGTTTGTTTATTTAACAATAAGGACCGTTCGTGTGGCCTCGTGCATCCTGAGCTTGTCGAAGGACGAGACGTTCTACTTCGCACTTTGTGCTTCGAAGAACCCTCAGGGCGAACGGTTTTATTAAATAAATTTTTTAACTATCGAAATTGTTCATTGTTTACATTCCCGTTCGCCCTGAGGGATTTCGAGCAAAGCGAGAAATTGTCTCGAAGGGTTTCAACGAACGGCCCTTACAGATTAACAAAGCGCAGCGAACTTAAACCAAAATCTTAAGTTCGCTGCGCTTCTTGTTTTAAAATTGACGATAATTCCATGTTTTCTTATACTTAATGAGTAATAAATATTAATTTTAAATTAGGTTAATTATTATGAAAATTGCAGTTTTAGTCTCTGGTGGAGTAGACAGCTCCGTTGCGTTGCGCTTGTTAAAAGAACAAGGGCACGACGTTACTGCATTTTATTTAAAAATCTGGTTAGAAGACGAACTTGCATATTTGGGCGAATGCCCGTGGGAAGAAGATTTAAAATATGCAGAAGCTGTTTGTAAACAAGCCGATGTTCCATTACAAGTTATTCCGCTGCAAAAAGAATATTGGGATCGCGTTGTTTCTTATGCAATCGCGGAAGTCAAAGCGGGCCGCACGCCAAACCCAGACATTATGTGTAATTTAAGAATTAAGTTCGGGGCGTTTTACGACAAAATTGACGCAAGTTTTCAAAAGGTGGCTTCTGGCCATTATGCACAAGTGCATAATGCACAAGTTGCAGAAACTAAAGATGGTTTTGTTTTAAAAACATCGCCCGACAAAATAAAAGATCAAACTTACTTTTTGTCACATTTAAGTCAAAAACAACTTTCGCGCGCGCTGTTCCCGATTGGGAGTTTGCAAAAAGAAGAAGTTCGCGCGCTCGCGCAAAAGTACGATTTACCAAATAAAGATAGAAAAGACAGCCAAGGAATTTGTTTCTTAGGGAAAATTAAATTCAATGAATTTTTAAAACATCACCTTGGCGAAAAAGTTGGCGATATCATAGAATTTGAGACCGGAAAGAAAATTGGCGAGCACAACGGTTTTTGGTATCACACAATTGGCCAACGAAAAGGTTTGAGACTTTCTGGCGGTCCGTGGTTTGTTGTTTCTAAAGACCCGCAAAACAATGTTGTTTATGTTTCAAAAAATTATTACGACGAAGAAAAAAAACGCGATACGTTTTTTGTGAGCGATTGTAATTGGATTTTGAACGCGCCAACAAAAAAGAACTTGAAAGTAAAATTGCGCCACGGCGAAACGCTTTATAATTGTACGCTAAGTGATATTGCTCCCTCGATACATTCTTCTTCGCTAAAAGCTTCGAAGAACACTCGGGATGAAAAATCTTCCCCGTTCGCCCTGAGGGATTTCGAGCGTTCGCGAGAAATTGTCTCGAAGGGTTTTAACGAACGGATATTAGTCAAATTAGACGGCAGCGACCAAGGCATCGCGCCGGGCCAATTTGCAGTCTTCTATGACGGTGACATTTGTCTAGGATGCGGCGTTATCTCAATTTGACAATCAATTTTAAAAATCATATCATTGCTTGTAACTTGGTGGGTAAAAATAATTTTTGTTACTAATTATTTACAGGTAAAACAATTATGAAGCGATTTGCAAAACGCATTCTTTTTTTATTCCTAATCTCTTTTGCAAGTTTTGCTTCGTATCAAATTTATCAAAAAAATAATCCTGCGCTAAAGCTTCGGCTCACAAGTACTTTTAGTTTTTCCAAAAAACAATCTGTAACAATTACCACCATCTTTGGTGCAACAACAATTACCGAACCGGTGTTGTTAGATTTGTTGCAAAGCAAGGCGGTGCTAAGAATGAAGCACCTAGATCAGGGTGGGGTGAGTCGTTATGTGCAGCATAAGAAATTATTTACCCGCTACGATCATTCGTTAGGTGTTTTTTATTTAGTTCGTTTTTATGGCGGTGATCTTAAAGAACAGGTTGCTGCATTATTACACGATGTTTCGCATACCGCTTTTTCTCATGTTGGCGATTTTGTATTCAGGGGAAAAGACGGCGATCATTCGTATCAGGATGATATTCATATGTGGTTTCTTTCTAAAACAGATGTTCCAGAAATTTTAAAAAAGCATGGATTTGTTTTAAATGATTTTGCGAACGAATCAGATTTTATTTTGCTGGAACAACAAATTCCCGATGTGTGTGCCGACCGCTTTGAATATAATGTACGAACCGCGTTGTGTGAAAAACTGATAACGCAAAAAGATGTTGATGAAATTTTACACGACTTAGTTTTTGAAAATGGAAAATGGTTTTTTAATAATGTTGATGTCGCGAAAAAATTTGCCAACATTCCATTCGCCTTAATGAAAATGATTTGGAACGCTCCGTGGGATTATATTGCGTATCAATGGTCTGCCAAAGCGATTAAGCTTGCGTTTAAAAAAGGAATTTTATTAAAAGATGATATTCATTTTGGTGTGGACGAAGGTGTTTGGAATATTCTAAAAAATTCTAAAGATGAAGAAATAAAAAAGTGCGTTGAAAATATTTTGAGCGCGCCATACAATTTTTATTTTTCAGATTCTTCTGATTACGATTATCATTGTAAAAATAAATTCCGCGGAATAGATCCACTTGTAAAAACAGAAGATGAAATAAAACGCTTAACAGAAGTGGATGCCGATTTTGAAAAGTTGTATAAAAAAGAGAAACAAATTATCGAGCGCGGTTGGTTTCTTAAACAGATTTCTTAGCTCTATAAAGATTCCCTGGAAATCAAATCCTATGTTTTTTCTCGTGTCGATCTAAATAAATTCCGTTCGCCCTGAGGGATTTTGAAAATCCGTAGGATTTAAAAAATTGTCTCGAAGGGTTCTACGAACGGTTCAAAATTTTTCTTTTGTTGATATTTAAATAACTTTGGTCTTTTTATTATAGTTTTACAAGGACCGTTCGTAGAACCCTTCGAGACGTTCTACTTCGCACTTCGTGCTCCGAAGAACCCTCAGGGCGAACGGTATAGATTTTGTTTTAATTGTGTGAAAATATTGGTGAGAACCTTTGGCTTTTCGTAGCTATTTCAGCTTTTTAAACGCAAACTGTCCGCACCCACCTTCAAACTCTGTGCCTTTGCTCAATCTTACAAAAACAAAAATATTCTTTGATTTTAAATATTCAGCAAACGTTTTTATGTTTTCTTCTTTAGAAGGTTTAGCATCAAACCCTTTAATTGGATTGTATGGAATCAAATTAATTTTTACTTTTAAAGTACTTAAAAGTTTTACCAATTGTTTTGCATGCGCGACCGTGTCATTAATTCCATCAAGCATCATATATTCAATGGTGATGTACTGACGTTTGGTTAATTTAATTTTTTTGAGTTCTATAATAAGTTTTTCTAGCGGGAAACTTTTATTAACCGGCATGTATTTATCGCGTAATTCATTGGTCGGAAAATGTAGCGAGACTGCGAGCACCACTTGCTGTTTGTTAATAAATGCGGCGATATTTTGCGGGACGCCGGAAGTTGAAACAGTAATTTTTGACTTTGCCATACCAAAAGAATAATCGTCGCGTAAAACTTCTATAGATTTTTCTACGTTTTCAACATTCAAAAATGGTTCGCCCATTCCCATGTACACAACGTTGGTGACCTTGTCCCCTAATTTTTTTTCTTTCAAAAATTGTTGCACCACAATCACCTGTCCAATAATTTCTGCACAGGTTAATTTTCTGATGAATCCGATTTCAGAACCGGTTGCACAAAATTTACATTTGAGTGGGCAGCCGATCATACAAGAGACACAAACGGTAATTCGATTTTCGTAAATCATTAAAATTGATTCGATTAGGTCTTTATTTTTCGATTCGAGCAAAAATTTGTATGAGTTATCGGCTTTGGAATGCGCAACATGTTTTATTTTTGGAAGATTAATTGTATACGAACGTGCCAATTCGTTTTGCAGCTTTTCTGATAAATTGGTCATGTTTTTGAAATCCATTATCATCCCGAGTGATTGCGAAGCAATAGTATCGAGGGAGTGAGCGTAAATCCATTTAAAAATTTGCTGCGCGCGAAATGGTTTAACGCCGTTTTTTTCTAATTCGGTCTTAAATTCTGCAAGTGTAAAATTTAAAATATTCTTTTTCATAATTTGGTACCCCCACCGTATATCAACTTTTTTGTAAACACCCAACATTGCCATTATGAACAACTTCTAACCCAACCGACTGATATTCAAGCATTTTGGTTGGCCGCGCGACCCAATTAACAATATCCTTTTTTCTAAACATCAGTCCCGCGTTTGCTGCGGCTAAATATTTATATAAATCATTGGGGCGCACACTCTTTATTATATACGAATTTGCCGGAATATTTTTTTCTTTTATCAATTTCGTGAAAACTTGCGTGTCTTGGGTGAGGATGAGGAGAAAGGGGTGCTCGCGCTGGTCCTTAAACCAATCGAGCGTTTCTTCAACACATTGCCACGGGCGGGCGGAGCCGGCGTACACATAAACATATGCCTCATCAGGAATTTGTAATTCTTCCCGCACCTCTTTTTTCCATGCCTTAATCTTTTGTGGATCAATTATTGCGGGAATATCTTTTGTAGCGATAGTTATTTTTTTGGGATCAGCACCAAAGTGTTCAACGAGATATTGTTTGAGCGCGGAACTGACCGCTTCGATATTACCTGTGAGCCGTAGCCTTGGCGTAGGATTACAAATGCTATACACATCTCGTTCGATTTTTTCGTATGTGTTATAAAAAAAGTTGTACGACAATCTTTTTAAAATAGTTGGCGGGCAGTGCTGGAACGTAAAGCGGAATTCTTGTGCGCATAGCCCGCGCGCTTGAACGGTAAGTTTTTCTAAACCTGCTTTTTTAAATGCTTTCATGGCAATCCAACCGGCGATTGGTCCGCGCGCGGTAATTGTACTATATAATGTATCTTTGATTGTTTTTTTAAATTGATGTGTGCAGTAATAAAGAAGTGGTCGAATAACAAAAGGGGCTCTTTTTAGTATTTCAACATGAAGTCGCGCGTGCGGTGTAATAATTTTTTCTATTTCATGTGCCGGCAGTATTATTTTTTCAAATGATACGAGTGTTATTTCTAAATCTTTTGTTTCTTCTAGACGTTGCAAAATTGGTTGTAACACTTGGCTCTGAAATACCGAATTGTGAATTCCGTCATATATAACAAATAGAAGTTGTGTGCGTGTCATTTTTATTCTCTTATCTTTCTTGCTTCAATTATGCTTTCATTCTGTGGTATTTCTTGTAAGAAAATTTGTTTAAGTTTAAAGTAACCGTTCGAAGAAACCCTTCGACGGGCTCAGGGCGAACGGGATTAATAAAATATCCATCGCTCATCCTGAGTGGTTTTTTCTTAAAAATTGTATCGAAGGAAAAGTAAATAGTAAAAGCAAAGGTGAAAAAATATGAAATTTATAAGTTTGTTCGAAGAAGTAGGCATCGATGACATTGCAAAAGTCGGCGGGAAAAATGCATCGCTTGGCGAAATGATACAAAAGTTAACGCCGCTTGGTCTTTCTATTCCATCTGGTTTTATAATAACCGCGGATTCGTTTCTGCATCATCTTAAAGAAAACAAGTTAGAAGAAAAAATAAAATCATTGTTAGAGAAATTAAATAAAGAAGATCTAAGGGCGTTTGCGCATATTGGTCACGAAATTCGTTCGATTATTCGTACCGCGCCATTGCCAAATGATTTAGTTGAAGAAATAAAAACTGCATATAAAAACATGGAAGAAAAATATGGCGAGTGGTGTGATGTTGCAGTTCGTTCTTCTGCGACCGCGGAAGATTTGCCAGAAGCATCCTTTGCTGGTCAACAAGAAACATTTTTGAATGTGCAGGGCGAATCAGAATTGTTGCGCGCGTGTTCCGATGCTTTTTCATCACTTTTTACCGATCGCGCAATTTCTTATCGCATGGACCATGGCTTTGAGCATATGAGCGTTGCGATTTCTCTTGGTATTCAAAAAATGATTCGTTCAGACAAAGCGAGCGCTGGAGTTATTTTTACACTAGACACAGAATCCGGTTTTAAAGATGTTGTGTTTATTACATCTTCGTATGGTCTTGGTGAAAATGTTGTTAAGGGAACGGTTAATCCCGATGAATTTTATGTACACAAACCAACTTTAGAAAAAGGTTTTAAACCGCTATTGAAAAAAAGGTTGGGAAGAAAATCATCAAGATTAATTTATGCAGAAGATGAGAGAGTTCCTGTTAAAAATATTGCCGTTTCGCGGCGCGAGCGAATGCGTTTTTCTATTTCAGACGAAGAAGCTTTAGAGTTAGCGCGTCAAGCGTTAATTATTGAAAAACATTATTCAGAAAGAAAAGGTTCTTGGTGCCCAATGGATATTGAATGGGCAAAAGACGGAGACGATGGGAAATTATATATCGTGCAAGCGCGCCCAGAAACGGTGCATTCTCATACTCAAGAAAAAACATTTTTAGAAGAATATCTTTTAACGGAAAAACAACGCGGTGAATTAAAAATTATTTCCAAAGGGAAAAGCGTTGGTCGTAAAATTGCAACAGGAAAAGCGAGAGTTATTTCTTCTACTTCTTCAATGCATACAATTCAGGAAGGTGATATTTTAGTTACAGATATGACCGATCCGGATTGGGAACCAATTATGAAAAAAGCATCAGGAATTATAACCGATCGCGGGGGCCGCACATGTCACGCCGCGATCATAAGTCGTGAATTGGGAATTCCCGCAATTGTTGGAACAAGAACCGGAACGCGTGCAATACAAGACGGACAAGAAATTACAATGGATTGCAGCGAGGGTGATACAGGATTTATTTACGATGGAAACGTTCCGTTTGAAATAAAAAAAGTAGAAATAAAAAAGATTCCAAAACTTGATGTTGATATTATGATGAACGTTGCAAATCCTGATGCAGCGTTTACTTTCGCACAACTTCCAAACGATGGAGTTGGTTTAGCGCGGTTAGAATTTATTATTAATAGTACAATTCTTGTACATCCAATGGCTCTTATTCATACCGATAAAGTAGAAGATTACGAAGAGTATCAAACTATTCAAGGTCTTACATTAGAATACGAAGATAAAAAACAATTTTTTATTGATCGTCTTGCGCAAGAAGCTGGAACAATTGCCGCGGCGTTTTATCCCAAACCTGTAATTATTCGCATGTCAGATTTTAAGAGTAACGAATATAGTCAGTTGCTTACGGGAAAATATTTTGAACCAAAAGAAGAAAATCCTATGCTAGGATTTAGAGGCGCATCTCGTTACTACCATGAAAAATATAAAGAAGCGTTCGCGTTAGAATGTTTGGCGATGAAAAAAATTCGCGACGAGATGGGATTGGATAACGTAAAACTTATGATTCCGTTTGTGCGAACGGTAAAAGAGGGTGTTGCTGTTATCGAAGTTATGAAAGAGCACGGACTCGTACAAGGTGAAAATGGTTTAGAGATTTATATGATGACAGAAATTCCATCTAACGTTTTATTGATTGAAGAATTTAGCAAAGTGTTTGATGGATTTTCTATTGGTTCAAATGATTTAACGCAAACGACATTGGCGGTAGACAGAGATTCAAGTTTGGTTGCGTTTCTTTTTGACGAACGAAACGAAGCTGTTAAAAAAATGCTTTCTATGGCAATTGAAGGTGCAAAAAAAGCGGGCAAAAAAATTGGAATTTGCGGCCAAGCACCGTCTGACTATCCAGAAATTGCAGAATTTTTGGTTAAATGTGGAATTGATTCGATGTCATTAAATCCCGATTCAGTGGTGAATACAATTATGCAACTTGGTAAAAATAAAAAATAAATTGCAAAATTAATTTTTGGATTCAATTCGTATAGGTTTTAGCTTCATGAAATGCCCGCAATTTAAACATTTTCCCCTGGAATCACGTTTGTGTGTATTACATCGGCAGTAACATTTTACAGGTGTGATTTTGCCTTTTCTTACTTCGAAACACCCAGGTTGACCATATAGCGATGCAGTAAGTGCTATTGAAGCCAGAATTATTACAACAACTTTTCGAAAGCTAAATTGCGTATTATTTGTTTTCATGACTCTCCCCCCAGAGAATATAGATTATTTTGATAAGGTGTTACACATATATACTATAGAGAATCGGCATTAACAAAATCAATGCATGTATTTTTTCTTGCAGCTTCTTATTATTAGGATTAAGCTACTAAAATCTGAATTAAATATATTTCAAATGATTTTTAATAAGGAATTAACAGCATGTTTGGCTCTCTTTTTATTGGATCAGTTTTTGGATTATTATGGGGGGCTACGTTATCTAAGAGGTATCGTTTTTTAGCTTCATCTAATCAAGACAAAAAAAATACTTGCCCGCGAGGTATTTTTAAATCCTGTTCTTTTTTTTCGATATCTAAATATATTCTTATTGCTGCAATCTTGGCCATTCTTTTTGTACGATACTCCTTAAGTGTTTGGTGGTGGCTTGCAGGATTTATGTTTGCGTTTTGGGTTTTTGTTATATTGTCGACAAAAAGGTATTCAGATAAATAAGAGGAATATATGAAGATTCCTATTTTCGAATATGAGGTTATTAAACCGTTTGCACGATTTGGTTTAGATGGAAAATTTTGGGATGTTCACATAGACACGTTAATTCAAACGTGGATAGCGATGGCTTTTTTATTTGTTCTTGTTTATGTGGGACGCATTTTTATTAAAAAGGGACTTAATCCGGTTTCTCTTGTTGTGGAAGAATCTGTTGGAACATTTGTTAATTTGTGCAAAGAATCATTTGGGCATTTTAAGTATGATTACTTTGCTTTCATAACATCGTTATTCTTTTTCGTTTTGTTTTGTAATATAGTTGGGACTCTGCCGTTTATTGAAGAACCAACTAAAGATTTAAATACAGCTTTGGCTTGTGGGATAACAGGCTTTTTATATGTTCAATATCAAAATATAAAAACAATTGGGTTGTGGGCTTACATAAAAGGATATACGAAGCCGATTTTTATATTATTACCTTTGAATATTATTGGTGAACTTGCGAAAGCTATATCAATGTCATTTCGTTTATTTGGAAATATTCTTGGTGGGTCTATTGTTTTATATATTCTGATTTCAGCGTTAGATAAAATAAAAATTCCAATTATGATTTATGTTTTCATTGTTATTATTCTTTCATTAATTGTGAAACGATTTATTAATAGAAGACATGCTTTTATACATAAAATTCTCTATTTTTCACAAATGGTTATGTTTTCTATTGCTGGTATACAAATTTTTTTCGGCTTATTCGAAGCTGTTGTTCAGGCGTTTGTTATTACCATGTTGATTGTTACGTATCTTGCTATTATAGTTCAAAGTAACAGTTCTAATGATGAAGATAATTTGCAAGAAGATCCTAAAACTAGAGAAAGAGGTGCGTTATGTTGACGCCTGCTTTTTTACATTATTTATCTGTTGCAATAGCAATCGGACTAAGTGGAATTGGCAGTGGTATTGGACAAGGAATTGCTGGATTTGGAGCGTTAAGTGCTCTTTCGCGGCAGCGTATTGGCGGAGATTCTATTTTTAGAGCTTTAGTTTTGGGGCTTGCTTTAATTGAAAGTGGATTAATTTTATCTTTGGTTGTTGCTTTAATATTGTTATTTGGCGGAATGCCGAAAGAAATAACGCTAGGGATTGGATTAGCAGAATTGGGAATGGGTATTGCTGTTGGATGTACTGCAGCAGCAGTTGGAATAGCCTCAAGCTTTGCTGTTAAATCGGCGTGTATTTCGATTTCTCGCCAACCGCATCACTGTCAAAAAATTATAACTTTGATGTTATTGATTCAATCTATTATTGAAGCGCCGGTTATTTTTGGATTATTAATTGCTCTTTTAATTAAAACTCAAATTACAGATGCATTGACATTATGTGAGGGTATCAAGTTGTGTGCATCTGGAATAGCGATTGCCCTTGGTTCGATTGGGCCTTCAATTGGGCAAGCTATTTTTGCGAAAGAATCGTGTAGTGCTGCAGGATTAAATACAGAATCATTTAGTAATTTATTACCTTTTTCTTTATTAAGTCAGGCGGTAATAGAAACTCCAATTATTTTTTCTTTGGTGATTTCAGCTATTTTGATTTTTAAACCTATAGCAATTGCGACTGCTACAACAATAGCAATAGTTTCTTTAGTTGTTGCCTTTACCGTTGGTTTTGGTACTGGCGGTTCAGCTATTGCATCTGGATATGTAGCTTCGAAAAGTGCAAAATACATCGCACTTAAAAAAGAACATTATCCTGTTTTTTTACAATCAACTTTGTTAAGTCAGGCCATAATAGAATCGTCTGCTATTTATGCGTTGATTGTTGGTCTGGTATTAGTTACAAGAGTTTTGTGATTATATTTAAAAAGGGGTTAAGGTGGAAAATCGTAAGCGAGTGCACACTTTATATGTGCTTACGAAACTAGAATTGGGAGGGGCTCAAAAAGTATGTTTGTCTTTGTTAAAAGGGTTGCAAGAAAAAGGAATCGAAAGCAGTTTGATTTCTGGACCTGAAGGTGTTTTAGTTTCTGAAGCAAAAAAAAGTAGTTCTGTATATTTGATTAATAGTTTCAGAAGAGAAGTTGGTTTTAAATCTATATTTTTAGAAATAAAAACATTTGTGTGCATGATCTTGTTGATGCGAAAAATTAAAAAAAATAATTCGTCACTTATTGTTCATACGCATAGTACGAAGGCTGGTATTTTTGGTAGATGGGCAGCTTTTTTCGCGGGTGTTAAAAAACGAGTTCATACTGTTCATGGTTTCGGTTTTCATAAATATCAATCAAAAATAGGATGGGTTGTTAATTACATTTTTGAATTTTTAGCTTCCTTTGTTACGACACATTATGTTTGTGTTTCAGATGAAGATAGAAAAACAGGAAGACGATTAATACCAAACTTTTTAAAAAAAAGTTCTATTATTCGAGCTGCTGTTGATTGGGATAGATTTTATCAACCGGCTATTTTATACAAAGAAAAATCTAACGACGAAAAACAATTTATTTTTGGAACTGTTTCATGTTTTAAACCACAAAAAAATCTTTTAGATTTACTTAAGGCATTTAAGCTTTTTCGTGACAAACTAATGAATAAACAAAAGGAAAATGTGTTATTGCAAATTGTTGGTGACGGTATTTTGCGAAAAGAAATAGAACAGTGGATTCATGAAAATAAAATGAAAGAATATATAAATCTTTTGGGTTGGCAAAGTGATGTAGCACCATTTTTGCGAAATTGGAATGTGTTTACAATGAGTTCTTTGTGGGAGGGGTTACCTTGTGCTGTTGTAGAGGCGAGACTAAGTCGATTACCTGTAATTTCGTATTCGATAGGTGGTATTCCTGAAGTTATAAAAGATGGTATAAATGGTTTTTTAGTTAAACCAGGTAATTGGAAAAAATTTTCTGAACGAATGGGACAATTATATAATAATTATCAATTATATTCGGATATGCGACAATTGCAGGAAGATTTGTCGGATTTTCGCGATCAGTCGATGATTGACAATCATATCAATTTGTATAACAGGATAATATAAATTTATTTTGACAATACAAAAGTTATTCTGATACAGTGTGCCAAGCTATATATTTTTAAAGGTTTAAAAAAGTATTAAGGAAGTTGTGATGAAGCAAAGTGTGAAAATTGTTGTTAAAGGTGTTGTTCAAGGAGTGTTTTATAGAGTATTTGCTCAGAAGCAGGCAGAACAATTTGGAATAGAAGGAACAGCACAAAATTCAGACAATGGTAGTGTTGTTATTTATGCATCTGGTTTTAGTGAAAAATTGGATGAGTTTATAGATTCTTTATATCAAGGTTCATCTAAATCTACAGTTCAGGACGTTATTGTTGAACCTTTGCTAACCAAAAAAGACTTTCGAGGTGTTTTTAGAGTTATCGGATCTAATTAAATTTAATTTGGTAGCCCTAAGGGGAATCGAACCCCTATTTTTGCCTTGAGAGAGCAATGTCCTAACCGTTAGACGATAGGGCCAAAGGTGTCTTTTCGCTTCGTAATTATTTTATTCAGTATTATTGTATTCAATTTTAAATTTGTAAGTGGAACGTCTTTCTTTAAAAAAAAAGCTATTGAAGAAATAGTAACTATTTTAGAAGAAAAACGCGAGTGTCCATTTTTTGTCGAAAAAATTTCTTTTGAAACTGACGTTCCGTTTAGTTGTGACGAATTTTTCTATTTAATTGATTTCAAAGAACATTCTGAAATTACGTGTGATCAAGTTTATAATGCGTATAAAAATTTGATACTTAAGGATAGATTTGCCTTTATTGATTTGATTGTTACAAAAAATAAAAATGGTAAATGTTTGCATTTTAAATTTATTAGCCATTGGATTTTGAAAAAAATTGTTTTAAAAGGGATTTGGTTTGATTCGCACAAGATTCTACAATGTTACTTGCAACATACAGGGGATGTTTTTGATGGAATATTACATGAAGAATCTATTGAGGCGATACAAAGTTTTTTAAAAGGAGAGGGCTACTTTAATGCTTCAGTTAATGACGAATTAAAATATGATAAAAAAAATAAGGCTATTACCGTAAATATTTTTATAAAAAAAGATAAGGCTTTTCGAATTAAAGATATATCGTGTGAATTCATTGGGGATGAATTTTCTGAGGTTTCTCGATTGAAACAAAAAATAAATACAGATTTTTGTATGGCATTAAAGCGATTTAATTACAGCAGAAAAAAAATTAAAAAAGTTGTGGATGGAATAAAAGGACTTTTAGAAAAAAATGGTTTTTACGGCTATCAACTAAAAATGAAGCGACGGGTTAATGTAGATAATCACGAAATTTCGATTATTTTTTCTATAAACATAAAGAATGTATGTTTAGCAAAATTTGTAGGGAATGAAGTTTTTTCTACCGATGTTATTAATAAAATTATTAAAAACTTTGATATATCAATATGGAATATTTCTCCGGGAATAATAGTGCAGAATATTTTGAGAGAATATTACAAAAAGGGATACTGGAATGCTGAAATTCGCGTAGAAAAGCATAACGGACATTTTTTATTTATTATTAAGGAAGGAAAGCCTTTTGTTATTGATTCAATCATTTTAAAAGATGGCGAAGGAAATAATTTAGGCATGACTTTTTTTAATGATTTGTTAGAAAAAAAATATTTTGATGATGACACTTTAAATTGTGCAATAGATAATATGAAAACATTTTATCTATCAAAAGGGTTTTGGGATGTTGCGGTTATTGAAAAAAAAGTATCAAAAAATGAACAATTAAACTTATGCACAATTGTTGTTGTTATAAAAAAAGGAGTGCAGCGTTTTTTATCTAATGTGATTTGTGATGAAACAACTGATGATATAGTTTCTTTTTTAAAGAAATATAAAGAATTCCCGGCTCTTCCATTTGATCCTGTTGTATTGGAAGAACAGCAGGATTTTCTAATTCGATATTTACAAAAACAAGGATATTGGTATGTCGATGTGAAACCTGAGTTAAGTATTTTGGACCAGGTTGATAAAAAAGTATTTGTTTCAGTAAGTTGGAATATTAATAAAGGAGAGGTTGTTTCATTTGGGAAAGTAATTTTGAGAGGTTTAACAAGTTTGCCTTTTGAAAAAGTTTTAAAATCATTTGAATTTAAAAAAGGTGATTTGTGGGATAGAAAAAAACTTGATGAATCGCGAAAAAATCTTAGAAATTTAGATATTTTTTCTTTTGTACAACTTCAGCCGTGCAAGCTTTCAAAACAAAGAGGTGAAAAACCCATAGCGGTATCTGTTTTAGATGATGATCCTCTAGAGATTCGTATTCGTGCTGGATATTTTTTAACGAGTAAAAATTTTTTATTTAGGCGACAATCGACAGCTAAATTTGGAGGTTCGGTTATTTTAAAAAATCCGTTTAATCGTGCGGATAAATTTATATGTGATGTTGATTATACAAAATTTGAACAACATTTTGTTTTGAATCATAAAATACCACAACCATTAAATTTTTCTGTTATAGGAAAATCAAAAATATATGTTCATAGATATATTCATCCAGCTTCTGTTGGAACGAACGAATCGGCCTACGAAGCTATTCAGGACGGTTTTTTGTTTGGATTTGAAAAAAAAATTAAAGCAGATAATTATTTGGGCTTTGTTGTTGGAAATGAATGGATGGAAACGAAACGAGTGAGGGGGAATATTAATTTATCTTGTAATATGATTAATAAAAATATTCCTTATTTTTTTATTGAACCATCTTTTGTTGCCAGTAATGTAGATGATCATCTTAATCCTAATAAGGGAACAATATCATTTGCATCGTTAAAAGTTATGGTTCCAGAAAAAACAGGGGCAACATTTTGTAAATTTCAAATGGAGCAATCATTTTTTTTCACGTTGCGCAATTCAATTGTTAATGCATTTAGATTTAGATTCGGTCATATTTTAAAACGAAGTTTTAATACTATTATGCCGATTGAACGATTTTATTTAGGAGGTCCAAATACGGTAAGAGGTTATGAAAAAGATGCGCTACCACCATTTGGAATTAGTAATCTTATTGAAGAGAATGGAAATAATAAGAGTATATATACTATTCAAGGTGGTAGTTCTATGTTGAACGGAAATTTTGAAATTAGGTTTCCGGTTTACAAATCTTTTGGAGCAGTTCTTTTTCAGGATATTGGTGTTTTAAGTCAATCTGGTTGTAGTGGTTTTAAAGAACGCTGGTACCCAACTTCCGGTTTTGGATTTCGTTATAAAACTTTAATTGGGGCCCTTCGTTTTGATATTGGTTGGAAATGGAAACGTTTTTTGCCAGAAGAATCTTCTTATGTGTGGTATTTAACACTTGGACATGCATTTTAAAAAAGAGAATACGCAACGTATTCTCTTTTTTAAAGGTTAACTTGTTTATTACATGTTTATTATAAGTAAGCATTATTTCAAGCTGTAATAGTTTGTATAAAATAATTAGATACATCAGCTATTCATTGTTTGTCTGGCGTGGCTAATTTGCAAAATTAGACTTTAAAGTTGTTGCAAATTGAGTGAAATTAATATCGTTTTTTGCCATTTTTTAATGTAAAGTCGCTTTTTATCGAAGTGGAGGGTAAAATAACATTGTTTTGCGTGTGGGGTAATGTTTTTTATCGGGGGAGATAAATGAGAAGCATCAGATTAGAAAATGTGTCTAAAAAGATTGATGGCGAAGTAATTTTAGATAATTTGAGTTTAGAAATTCCTGCAGGAAAATTTTTTGCATTACTTGGTCCAAGTGGGTGTGGCAAAACAACATTGTTAAGATTGCTTGCTGGTTTAGAAACTGTTGATTCCGGAAAAATTTATTTAGGTGATCAAGATATTACCAATATGCCAATTTTTAAGCGTCGTATTAATACTGTGTTTCAGCAGTATGCGTTATTTCCACATTTATCTGTTTTCGAAAATGTTGCGTATGGATTACGATTAAAAAACATAAAAGAAGATATTGTACGTAAAAAGGTTTATTCAATTTTAAAAAATATTCGATTATTAGAATTTAAATCAAAAGAAATTAGTAGTTTGTCTGGCGGAGAACAACAGCGTGTAGCTCTTGCGCGTGCAATGATTAATGAACCAGAAGTTTTATTATTAGACGAACCGTTGGCAGCTCTTGATTTAAAATTAAAAGAACAAATGTTGATAGAACTTATTGATCTTCAGGATAAATTTAAAACAACATTTGTTTACGTAACTCACGACCAAACGGAAGCTTTGACTGTCGCAGATCGTATGGCAATTATGAACCCAAACGGAAATATTGATCAAATTGATACTCCAAAAAGAATTTATGAATTTCCTCGTTCAAAATTTGTAGCATCGTTTGTTGGTAGAACAAATATTTTTGAAGGTATTTTGCACAATGATAATGATAATTTTGAATTTGCAATTGAAGGACTTGGAAAATATGTTGTTTTTACTCCAGAAAAGAAATCATGGATGATGCTGGGATCAAAAGTTTTAATGTGTGTTCGGCCGGAAAAAGTTTATATTTCTAAAAAAGAAATGACAGGGTTTTCAAATCACATGACTGGAATAGTTGATGACATTATTTATTATGGATCATCGACGCAGTACCGTGTTCTTTTAGAAAACAAAAAAAAGATTTTGGTGTTCGAACAAAACGATGAGCATTTCCCGCAAGAAAACATTGATTATTACGATAAAGTTCATTTGTATTTCCAAAAAGAAAACGTGGTTTTATTGGAGTATTAATGAAACGAGTCAAAAAGTTTTTTAAAGAAGACATTCCTTTTTTCTTTGCATTTCCAGCGATGCTTTGGCAAATTCTTTTTTTGTATGTCCCGCTTTTTATTTTATTTGGGTATAGTCTTTTTACTTATGTTCCAGTTTTAGGAAAAAATGTTTTTTCTTTGCAGCATTATTTACAGCTTTTTAAACCGGCTTATTTTAAAGTAGCGGCGAATTCATTTTGGCTTGCAATAGAAACGACCGTAATCTGTATTTTAGTTGCGTATCCAACAGCATATTTTGTTGCATTGCAAATGCGATTAAAAAAAATGCGTACTCTCTTTATCTTTTTTTTAATGCTTCCATCGTGGATGAATTTTATTGTGCAAGTGTATGCATGGTTTTTCTTATTAAAAAAAGAAAGTGTTTTAAGTTTGTTGCTTTATAAAATTGGTCTAACTTCAGAACCTATTAATATGTTAAATAATCATTTCTCTATGCTTGTTGGAATGGTTTATTGTTATCTTCCTTTTATGATTTTACCATTGTATTCGGTATTAGAAAAAATGGATAAAAAACTGATAGAGGCATCTGCAGATTTAGGTGCAAATAGATTTCAAACATTTAAAAAAGTAACACTTCCTCTTTCTATGCCCGGATTATTAGTAGGTTTATTTTTAGTTTTTATTCCGGCTTTTGGTGAATTTGCAATTCCAGATTTATTGGGTGGTGCAAAAAATGCTTATTGGGGAACAATTATTGTTGATAAATTTATGAAATATAGAAATTGGCAATCAGGTTCTGCTGTTGGTCTTTCAAGTGTTTTGTTTCCTTTAATAGTTATTGTTTCATTATACGGTGCCTACAGATTGATATCATTTTTACGTCGTCGCAATGTATATAAAAATGTTGGGAGTAAATAAAAATGATAAGCAATAAAAATATTTTTAGCAGGTGGGTAAATTTGTGCATTACCGTTGGAACCTATATTTTTTTATACGTTCCTGTTGTTGTAATTGTTTTGTTTTCATTTAATAAGTCTGATGTTTCTATTAAGTGGCAAGGATTTTCTTTGAAATGGTATGCAAAATTATTTAGTTCTCCAGAAATTCTAAGTGCATTTAAAGTTTCCATAACGGTTGCTATTTGGGCAACGTTATTAAGTGTTGTAATAGGAACATGTTTTGTAGTTGCAATATCTTGGTGGAAATCAAGGTTTGTAACGTTGCTATTTTATCCCAATATTGTTTTGCCAGAAATTGTGTTAGCAATTGGTATTTTAAGTATGTTTGCATTTTTAAAAGTTCCTCTTGGCTACACAAGTTTAATTGTTGGTCATACATTAATAGGTTTAGGTTTTGTGATACCAATTGTAAGGGCTCGCTTTATAGAGCTTGATCCAATTTTAACCGAAGCATCGTTAGATTTAGGCGCAACATATTTTACAACGTTCAAAAAAGTTTTATTGCCGTTAATGAGTCCATCATTAATTGCTTCTGCTTTAATTGCATTTACATTGTCTTTAGATGATTTTTTAATTTCGTTTTTTTGTTCGAGTCCCAAAGTAGAAACTCTTTCGATTTATGTTTATGCACAATTAAAATCCATGGTTGATCCAACTATTAATGCTATATCAACTTGTTTTTTAGTTTTGAGTAGTGTTGGTATTATTGTTTTATGTGCGTTCAAGGTTGTTGATCAGGTGCTTACCCATGAATAAACATTTAAATTTTCTATATAAATCGGTATCAAAGTTAGTTATTAGTTTGTTTTTTGTAGTAGTGGTTGCTTTTTGTTTGTATGCTCCACGTATTTATAATTATTTTTATAAAGATGATAAAGAAATTAGTATTTATACTTTCATGGATGTTATTTCGCCGAAAATTTTTAAAGAATTTGAAAAAGAGACTGGAATAAGAGTTCGTGTTTCGTATATTGAAAACAATGAAGAACTTTTTGCGAAGTTTAAAATCAGCAGGGGGGAAGGGTATGACCTTATTACGCCGTCTGATTTTATGGTTGAGCTATTAAAAAAACAAAATTTGCTGCAAAAAATCAACGTAGAAAAACTTTCTAATTTTGGAAATATCGACAAAAGATTGTTGGGACATTATTTTGATTCTCAAAATGAATATTCCGTTCCCTCTGCGTGGGCTCCATATGGAATTGGTTTTAACAAAAAAGTGATTCCTTCTGTTGTAAGCTGGATGAATGCTTTCTATCAGGATTCAGAAATAGTAAAAAAATGGGGTTCAAGCTATAAGATTTGTATGTCAGATGACGCAGGAGAAGCAACTATTATTTCTTCTATATATTTGTTTGGAAAAATAAGGAATTTAACAAAGTTGCAATTAAAAGAAATTGAGCAGTTATTGATTCAGCAAAAAAAACATGTAGAACGTTATACAATATCAAGTTTGAAATATTTTTTATATTCGGATATTGTGCCACTTGTGATTACACTCAGTGCGGCAATGAAAGGAGTTATGGATCAAAGTGATGAGTTTGATTTTATTATTCCAAAAAAAGGAAGTATCGTAACAATAGAAAATTTAGTTATTCCTGCAGCAAGTAAAAAAACTGATTTAGCACATAAACTTATAGATTTTATTCTTTCTAAAAAAGCGCAATTAATAAGTTTTGATGATTATGGATATAATCCTTCTAATAGAAAAGCTTATAGTGGTATAGATAAAAAATTCCGTAAAAATAAATCATTTTTTCCTAGTGATAAAATGTTTAAAAAATTACATGTGATTCCTAATGAACCATCACCTAAAGAATTAGAAAAACTTTGGTTAGCCGTTAAATCCTCTTAATGGAGTTTTGTTTTATGAATAAGTTGAAGTTGTTTTTCGAAGGATTATTAAAAAGATTTGCAGATAAAAAAATTGAATTTAAACAACGATTAAAACAATTGGAAGATAAAGGGAAAAAGAAATTGCACAAGCAGGGTGCAGAATTACTTGCAGATATTGAACGGCTTGAACAAGAAATAAAATTAGAAATTGATTCTGAAAACTCTGTAGAAAAAACAAAAGAAATAAAACAAAAAATAAAGAATCTTGATAAAAATTATAAACATATGCGTGAGGCAGTAAAAACACAAACACGACAATGGGTAGAGGCTATAGTTATTACTGGCATCGCAGCATTTTTACTTAGAACATTTATCTTTGGTTTGTATCATGTTCCAACCGGTTCGGCTGAGCCGACAGTATTAGTCGGGGATAGGGTCTGGGGAAACAAGATGGCATATTATTTTGGTAACAAACCAAAGCATGGCGATTTGGTTATTTTTGATAATCCAGAGTTTATTTATAACCGTTCGAACAAATTAAAAAGTTTATGGCAAAATTATATTGGTCTAGCCATCCCATTCCTAGGAATAGAAGCAGGGCCTATTAATTTGGTTAAACGTGTTATTGCTGTTCCGGGAGATTGGATCGAAGGCAGGGTGGAAGATGGGCGCCCGGTAATTTATTTAAACGGAAGAAAACTTAAAGAATCATATGTGAATAAAAATCCGCTAAAACTTGTTCAGCGATCCGTTGGTTTTATTAATTTTCCTTTAGCACCAGGCTTTTTGAGAAAACATACTAAAATAGTTCGTTATACATATGTTCCTGGAATGCCTTATGAAGATCAACCATATTATTATATGACAAAAAGGGATATTCTTCATGTTGATCAAGCAGTCGATTTGATTTCAAATTGGCCTCATACTCCATCGCTTAAAAGTAACGGTGTAATAGCAGATAGTTTTGGACCATTAAAAATACCTGAAGGTAAATATTGGGCGATGGGTGATAGTAGAAAAAACAGTAGGGATAGTCGTTGGTTTCAAATGCTTGATAAGAAACTTATTCATGGTAGATTGAGTTTTATTATTTATTCCGTTGATAGTGAAGAACCAATGTGGTTTTTTGAATTAATTAAGCACCCGATTGATTTTTGGTTGAAGTTTGTAAGATGGAATAGATTCTTTAAAAAACCAAAAGTGGTATTTGATGACGAGACTAATTTTTAGTTTAAAAAAGTGTTTTAACAATTTACATTCTCGATATATTCGTAAGCGCCCTACATTTGTTGAAAAGATTAACAAAAAAGGGAAGAGCGGACAGTTGTCGTTGTATCGTCACGGTCGCAGTGTTCTTCAGGAAATGGATAATCTTGTAAGTGAAATTACAAAATTATTTGATGATAGAAAACAACTTGAGCGAAGCGAACAAAAAAGAAAAGAATTAAAAAATAAAATAAAAAAAGCTAAGCAACTTTATAGGGATATTGCTTATAGTTCTCGTTCCCGTTGGTTGTTATGGCTTGAAATATTGTTTGGTTCTTTGGCTTTTGCGTTTGTTTTGCGAGTATTTGTTTTTGGAGCATATCATTCTCCGTCTAGTTCTATGGAGCCCACACTATTAGTTGGGGATCGAGTTTTTGTAAATAAAATAATATATCATGTTCGAGATCCTAAGCCCGGTGAAGTTGTAATGTTTGATAGCTTGGCGACATTATACGATGAAACATCAAAGTTTAAATATTTTTGGCATCGATATGTAGGGATGGATATTCGTTGTTTGGGTTTAAAGGGTAACGTATCAAATTTTGTGCGACGTGTTATTGCAGTGCCAGGTGATACTATTGAGGGACGAATTGAAAATGATCGTCCGGTGATATATAGAAACGGAGAACGAATTGATGAGCGGTATGTTAATACATATCCGCTGTTAGCTATGCACAAAAAAGTTGGTTTTTTTGACAATGATAAAATAGGACCATTTTTTATTCCGGATGTTTTGAAAAGTTATTCTAAAATTGTTTTGTATTCTTACAATCCAAATAAAGAATTTTATTCTCAACCTTTTTATTATATTGACTGCAGAAATATTTTGCGTGTCCCAGGTTCTGTTGATATTCAGTGTTGTCCTCCATTTACAATTTCTGAGAATGAAGAAGGAAGAATTATTGATAAATTTGGGCCTTATACGCTTTCTGTAGAAAAATATTGGGTAATGGGAGATAACAGAAAGAACAGCGTTGATAGTCGTGTATGGAATGTTGTTGATCGAAAATTCATACGAGGCAAAACAAGTTTTGTTATTTGGTCTGTTGATAGTGAAGAACCGTTTTGGTTTTTGGAATGTATAAAACATCCTTTATGGTTTTTGAAGAAGCTGATACGATGGAATAGATTTTTTAAACGAGTTAAATAAGTATAGTTTTTGAATTTGTATTAAACATTTAAAACAAAAAAATTGCAGGGGATTATGAACAAAAATAAATTTTATGTAACAACGCCACTTTATTATGTTAATTCAAAACCTCATATCGGAACATTATATTCCACGGTATTGGCTGATGTAAGTGCTCGTTGGAATAAGATGCTTGGTAAAAAAGTATTTTTTTTAACAGGTACTGATGAGCATGGTCAAAAAATTCAGGAACGAGCAGAATCTTTGGATATGAAACCAAAAGAATTTGTTGATTCCATGTTAGCTCCGTTTAAAGAAATATGGGAGTTGTATGAAATTGAATATGACAAATTTATTCGAACAACGGATCAAGATCATGAGCAAGCAGTTGTTTCATGGATTAAAAAGCTTCAAGTCCAAGGTGATATTTATAAATCAAATTACACCGGTTTGTACTGTGTGCCTTGCGAAACTTTTGTAACAGTAAATCCAGAATCAGAAACTGATAAAGATGGAAATTATGTGTGTCCTTCGTGTAAGCGAAAGCTACAAGAGGTTTCTGAAGAAAGTTATTTTTTTAGGCTTTCTGCATATGAAGATCGTTTACTGAAATTGTATGATGAAAATCCATTATTTATTTCTCCTAAAGAACGTTTAAATGAAATAGTTTCTTTTGTGAAGTCAGGTCTTAAGGATTTATGTATTTCAAGAAAAACTGTTAAATGGGGAATTCCATTTCCAGGGGATAAAGAACATACGGTATATGTTTGGGGAGATGCATTAAACAATTATATAAGTGCTGTTGGATATGGAAAAGATGATTCTTCGAGTGTAGAGAATTTTAATTTTTGGTGGCCGGCAGATCTGCATATTATGGGAAAGGATATTGTCCGTTTTCATGCCGTTTATTGGCCAGCATTTTTAATGGCAGCAAACTTGCCATTACCGAAAAAATTATTAGTTCACGGATTTATTTTATCGGGTGATAAAAAAATGTCTAAATCCATTGGCAATGTAATAGATCCCGCATTATTAGCAGAGTGGTATGGAGCAGAACCTGTTAGATATTATTTAATGAAAAAAATGGCTGTAACTCAAGATGGTCATTTTAGTTTAGGGGATATTGAAAAAACAGTCGAAGCAGATCTTGCAAATAATTTAGGAAACCTTTTAAATCGCACGGTTGCTTTGGCATTGAAAAATGGTTTGTCTGTAGTAAAACCACAAGAAACATGGGAAGCGGATTCTGTTGTTTTAAAAGATAAATGTGAAGAAGCATTTAGAAGTTATTGGGATAGTATGAATCATTGTTTGTATCATGTTGCATTAAATGATTTATGGAGATTTGTTTCAGATGTGAATGTGTATTTTCATGAGCAACAGCCGTGGGTTGTTGCAAAAAATAATGAAGAGTTATTTGAAGAGATTATTTCTGTGGCTTGTCATAGTTTGTATGCGATAGCAATTATGCTTTGGCCAATTATGCCAACAAAAATGGAAGAGTTACTTGCAAGTTTGGGGTGTGAATTTGATCACAAAAAAGATTATGAAGAAGAGCTTCGTAAAAATATTTGGAATAAAGTGTTTACTTTGAAAAAGACGGATAAACCATTATTTCCAAAGCCTGAGTCTAGATTAGAAGAATAATATTAATAAGGATATTTATGAAAATTTTAGATGATATAAAAAAATTATTTACGTGTAGTTGTAAAACAGAAGTTGAACAAAAAAAAGTTAATAAGAAATTTATAACAATTGATGATTTTGCCAAAGTAAAATTAATTGTAGGAACAATACTTGAATGTAAACCTGTAGAGGGTTCAGAAAAACTTTTGTGTATGCAAATTGATATGGGGGAACTAGGAACTCGACAGGTTTTGGCAGGAATAGCAAGTTTTTTTACTCAGCAAGATTTAATTGGCAAACAGGGAGTTTATGTAGAAAATCTCGCGCCACGCAAAATGATGGGCATGGAATCACAAGGAATGATGCTTTTTGCAAAAGATAGAAAAGGCAATATGAAGATGGCAACCGTAAGTGGTAAAGTTGAAAATGGCACGCGGTTGATGTAACGATTACTTTCGTAATAAAAAAAAAACAGCCCGCCAGCAAATGCTGGCGGGCTGTTTTTTCTATGACTTTAAAAGCGTCCTTATCGGTTCAAGATCATCAAGTAATCTTTGATAAGAATCTTGTTTGTTTTTTTCTAAAAAACAAAGATATATTTTTTGAATTTCTTCCATAATCTTTTCTTCGGTGCAGTTTTTTTGAATTAATTCTTTGCAGATTTCTTTTTTTAATAACAGATTAGGCAAGCCAACATATTTTGTTTTTATAATTGATTTTGCAAGCCAATAAGTAAATAACGGTGCTTTATATGTTATTATTGTTGGTGTTTTTAATAGCGCAAGTTCTAGCGTTGCTGTTCCGGGAACTGTTACTGCCAAACAGCATTGTGCGAGAGTTTGATTTTTTACATGGTCATCTTGTATAAAGTGTATTTTATCAATTCCGATGTTGAATTTTTGTTTTATTTCATCAATAGAAAAATTGTGTGCGACTGGTATTACAAACTCAAGGTTTGGGTATTGTTTATGAAGATTATTTATTGTTTTAGTAAATATAGGAATAGATGTTTCAATTTCACTTTTGCGTGATCCTATTAAAAACGCGATAGCATTACTTTTATTTTTATGAAAATCAAAATATGGAACAAATGTTTTGTAAAAAGGATATCCTTTAAAGGTAGTTTCAAATCCTTTTTGTGCGTACCAATCTTTTTCAAATGGATAAATGACAATCACATCATCGCAGTATTTTTTTAACGTTTTGTGTATTCTCCATGTTCCCCATAACCACATTTCTGGTGGCGCGATATACGTTATTTTTATTTTAGGATGCTTTTTCTTTATGTGCTTAGCCAGTCTAAGATTTACTAGTGGGCAGTCAATTAGAACGACCTCATTAAAATTATCTTCATTAATATAATTTTTAATATTTTTAAATATCGTTCGCATTGTTGGAACGTGTGTTAAAAATTTTCTAATGCTTACAGCGCCAATCGCAAGTTCTGAACTGTTGTTTTTTAATTGAGCGCCTTCTTTTTGTAAATATGAGCCCCCGATTGCCGTGCAACTAACAGCAGGGTGTTCTTGTTTTAATTGTTGTAAGTACCATGCACCTAACCGATCACCAGAAACTTCTCCGGTCACAAAAAAAGTTTTGTAATTATCTGAAGTTTCGCGAGCGCTTGTTGTTCCAAAAAAGGAAATTAAAGAAATAATGGAAATAGATAAGAATCGTGAAAACTTGTTCATAATATTTTTTTCCATTTTTATCCCGTTCGCCCTGAGCTCCGATCACCCTGAGCTTGTCGAAGGGAGGGTTTCTTCGAACTATTTATTTTTGAATTTCTTCAGAATCAATTCTTAATTGTATAGGTGTATTTTGTTTCCCGTTCGCCCTGAGCCTGTCGAAGGGTTTCTTCGAACTGTCACAAAAAGTACAGCATTCGCCACATTTTTGAATATGTAACGTTTTATTTTTTAACGTTTTTGTATTCTCTTTCCACCAACTTTGTAGTTGTTTAATTGGTGCGTCGAAACTTTCTGGTGCAAGTGGATATGTTCCCCAATGCATAGGAATAAAATGTTTGGCGTTTAAATCTAGAAATGCTTGTCCCGCTTCAATTGCATTTGTATGTTCTTCTGCAATAAGATGTCGCAATACTGTTGGTCCTATTGGAAGAATGGCAACATCAATGTTTGAATATTTACTCGCAATTTCAGAAAAATGAGAATCGTATGCGGTGTCTCCTCCAAAATAAATTGTGTGGTTGTCGAATTCAATCATCCAACTTCCCCATAAAGATTTATTTAGATCAATGATGTTTCTGCTCGACCAATGTTTTGTTTTTAAAAATGTTAATTTTAGGTCATTGAATTGTTGGGTTTCATCCCACAAAAACTCGCGTGCGTTTTTAAAATTTCTTTTTACAAACCATTTTTTATTGCCACCAGGTACAAAAAAAGCTGGATCATGTTTTGCTAATTCCAAAAGACTTTTTTCGTTCATGTGATCTCTGTGGTTGTGAGAAATTAAAACGAGATCAATTTTGGGAAAATTTTTTATATCAACGCCAAGAGGTAATAATCTTTTACATAAAACTCCCAAATCAAAAAATGCAGGATCAGTAACAATGTTTATGTTTCCAGTTTGAATAAGAAATGACGATTGTCCCAGCCAAGTAATTTTAGGTTCGATGCTTTTGGGGTCAGGGATAGATGTGTTAGACCAGTTTTTTTTGTGTTCATCTAAATTTTTAAGATGTTTACGAATTCCCGTTTTTACATAAAAAGATATTTTTAAAATTTTCTTAATTAGCTTTAATTTGTTCATAACCACTTTTTTGTTTGAATTATTATTTTTCTTTTGGTACCGTGACGTCAGTTTAAGTTGTTTATGGTTCTTAGTGATATATTAGTTTACAAATATTTTGCAGAAAAGTGAAAAGTTGAAGTTTAATCAAATATGAGGGTGTGTTTGCTATGAGAATGTTACATATAGGATTTTGTGGATTTTTATTGTCGATTCTTTTTACGGCACATCTTTTTGCGGGCGTAAAAATTGGAACGTTTGAAGATAAAGATGGCGAAGAAGTTGTGTGTGAATTTACCTTGATAGAAGACTCTAATGCAATTTATGCAGACTATTATTTTTCATGGTTTAAACAAAAGCAAAGGGAAGAGAAAGAGATAGTGGCCTTTTTATCTTTTTACGTAGACAGTGTGACTAAAACAATTTTTTGTGGTCAATTTAAAGTTTCACCAAATGTATTGGAAAAAGGAATTGAAATAAAAATGCTTGAAGTGGTATTTCGATGGTTTCCTGAATGGGTTTTTAATTTTAAAAGGCTTAAAATATTTACGAATCAAGAAAGTTATGAATTATTTGAACGTTTAGGCTTTACAAGGCTTTCTGGTTTACCGCCAGAGAAATATATGTTGAGTCAAAAAAAAGATGAAAAAGAATGTGATTGTTATGGGGGTATGGCGATGCAAAGATTTTCCACGTTGGTTTTTGCAGAGAGTAAGTAAGTGTATTTATTAACAATTTTAAATAAAGAGGAATGAATGAAATTTTTGAAAGCTATTTTATTTTTTTCTATTTTTTTTACAACCAATATTTTTGCGTACTTAGAAATCGGAACATTTAAAGATAAGGACGAAGAGCTAATTACATGCGAACTTATTACACCAGAAGATTACAGCCCCAATGTGTTTGCGCAAGAACGTGCGATTTATATTGCAAGTTTTAAAAAAGCTTACAGCGATTTGGAGATAGAAACTTCTATAACAGGTTGGTGTTTTCGTGGTTACTCAAGAATTTTACAAAATAATGGCAAACGTGGTGATTTAGAATATCATTTTGTTCGTGCAAAAATGGGAGATCGAGTAGTTGCGTTTTTATCTTTTTGTGAAAAAAAATTAAAACGTAAAATTTATATTGAACAATTAGCTGTTGCCCCAGATAAATTGGGAAAGGGAATTGTTAGAGGAATGGGACAGAAAGTATTGGAACATTTTGAACAACAAGAACAACAAGAACAACAAGAACAAGAACTTGTTAAAAGAATAGATAGACTTGAATTTTTTACAAATAAAAAAAATACGATAATGCTGGGTTTATGCACATGTTTAGGCTTTGAAACTTTTCCTGGTACCTTTTCTGAAGATTATGAAGATTATCAGGAGTGTGCAGGTAATTATCAGTGGTATGGTGTAACGATGCAAAGTTTTGCAGAATGTTTTTTTCCCGCGAGTTCGTAATTGTTAGAATAAGTTCTTCGGTTTTCATCCCGAGTGATTTTGAGCGAGAGCGAGAAATTGTATCGAGGGATGCAGGACAATATATAAAAAAATCATGACAAATAATAATGTAATTGTATCCGTTATGCCCCTCGATACAATTTTTAAGAAAAAATCACTCGGGATGAAAAAACTTCTTAATTAATTAGAATAATAAATAAAAAAGTATCGAATAAAAATCTTACTATCCCTATTCAAATTAATTTTCTATATTAACGCAGTTAGTTTTCACCATCTGTTTATTTCTTTAAATCAGAAGGAGACTATTTGTAACACAATCCCCATTACATTTTTTGTGATTGATTTCAAAGTTTAATTATAAGTTTTTTAAATAGGAGTTAAATGATGAAAGAATTTCAATCATCAGATATAAGGAATTTTGCCCTGGTTGGGCATGGTGCCTCTGGCAAGACTATGGTAAGTGAATCGATGTTGTCTTGCGGAGGCGTTGTGAACCGACTTGGAACGATTATAAATGGCAATACTGTTTCTGATTACCATGAAGACGAGCGTGAACGAAAGATTTCGATTCACGCTTCTTTATTACATACGGAATGGAAAAACAAAAAATTTAATATTCTTGATACTCCTGGATATGCAGATTTTATAGGTGAAGCAATTGGTTCATTGCGTGTTGCTGATTTTGCAGCAGTCGTTGTTCACGCTGGTCATGGGGTGGAAGTAGGAACAGAACAAGTGTGGGAATATGCAACGAACTACAACATTCCCAAAATGATTATTTTAAATGCACTTGATAAAGAAAATTTAAACATAAATGAAGTCATGGAACAAATTAAGGAACGTTTTGGAAATAAAGTTTTTGCAATGACGTTACCCATAAAAGTTGGCCCAGGCTTTAATCAGGTAGTTAATGTTCTTAGTAAAAAATTAATTACGTATCAGACAGATGGAAGTGGAAAGTATTCAGAAGAAGATCTTTCCGGGGAGTGGAAAGAAAAAGTAGATTTATTGCACGAAGAGTTAATAGAATTGGTTGCAGAGTCTGACGATTCTCTTTTAGAAAAGTTTTTTGAACATGGTGGATTATCTGAAGAAGAAATGTGTACGGGAATTCACGCTGCGGTGCAAAGTGAATCGGTTACTCCGTTGTTTGCAACATCTGGAGAAACAAATGTTGGTGTTTCGCATGTTATGGATTTTATCGCAAAATATGGTTCTTCGCCTGTTGACAGAAAAGAAGTAAAAGGCATAAATGAAAAAGATGAAGAAACAACAATTGCATTAGATAATAATGAACCGGTTGCATTTGTGTTTAAAACAATGAGTGAACCACAAATTGGTGAACTTTCATTTTTTAGACTTTATTCTGGAAAAATTGAACCAGGTATGACGTTGTTTAATAGTTCGCGCAGAAAAGACGAACGTTTTGGACAAACGTTTGTGTTGAATGGAAAAAATCGTGATGCAGTAGCAACGTTACATGCCGGTGATATCGGTGCAGTTGTAAAACTAAAAGATACACACACAAATAATACACTTTGCGATTATAAAAAAGTTGTTGCATTACCAAAGATTGAATATCCAAAACCAAATATTCATGCGGCGGTAAAATCAAAAGCAAAAGGCGACGAAGAAAAAATGGGAATTGGCTTAGCTGCAATTCATGAAGAAGATCCAACCTTTATTTTTAAAGGGGATCCTGAATTACATCAAATGGTTATTTCTGGTCAAGGCGAGCTTCATTTAATGGTTGTTATTAATCGTTTGCGAAGTAAATTTAAATTAGAAATAGATGTATCGGAACCGAAAATTCCGTACAGAGAAACCATTAAAGCAAATGGCAATTCTAAGTATCGCCACAGAAAACAATCTGGTGGTGCTGGGCAGTTTGCAGAAGTTTGGATGCGCATTATGCCGTTAACAAAGAAAGATGATGAAGTTGAGTTTACGCAATCGCTTGTTGGACAAAATGTTGATCGAGTGTTTGTTCCGTCGGTGGGAAAAGGAGTAAAAACGGCGTGTGAGCAAGGTGCGCTTGCTGGTTACAAAGTGATGGGCGTTAAGGTTGATTTTTATGATGGTAAACAGCATCCAGTTGATTCAAAAGATATTGCTTTTCAGATTGCTGGAAAGTTTGCATTCCGCGACGCATTTTTAAATGCAAAACCATGTTTACTGGAACCAGTTATGAATGTAACTGTAAAAGTTCCGGATGAATTTATGGGTGACATAATGGGTGGTATTTCAGGAAAACGCGGGAAAATTTTGGGTGTTGATGCAGAAGGTAAATTTCAGGTTATTAAAGCCCAAGTTCCACAAGGGGAATTATATAAGTATTCAACAACATTGCGTTCTATTACTGGTGGTCGCGGAATTCATACAGAAGAATTTAGCCACTACGAAGAAATGCCGCGCGAGATGGAAATGAAGGTTGTTGAGCAATATAAGAAGGAGCGCGAAGCGCAGCATTAAAAAATTAGCATTAAGTTAAAAGAAGAGAGCCCCGCAAAACGCGGGGCTCTCTTCTTTTAAGTTTTAGTCCAGGCTTGAATTAAATAAGTACATGTGTATTGTCAGTAAGATATTGTTGAAAAACTGATTCATCTGTAAATGAACTATGCGTTCTTGAATGAAATTCTTCTCCCCCTGCAGCAAGACCTTCAATTGTCGAAAGCGGAGAAATCTTAAAAATCTTTTTTGCGTTACTTTCTTCTCGCATATATTCTTCTTTGCTTATCGATAATGCATATCCTTTTGATTTGCGTCCCGCTTCTTGCTCGGATATTTCTTCTTGGAGATTTAAAAGACTTATAACACTTCCAGTATAATCAAAAATAATTCCTGCAAATAAACTGTTTCCATATGAAAGATAAGATCGACAATATCCATCTACAGGATTACTTTCTTTTACGATTTTGTCTTGTGCATTTGTTCCACGATATAACAAAAAGTGTCCTCTTGCTTGAGCATCAATTTCATGTCGGACAGCTTCTTTTAATATAACTTTGGCTCGTTCTGATTCGTGATAAAAACAATTCCTAATATGATCAATCCATACAGCAAAATATCCGAATTTGTCGCCTTTTCCATTTGTCCAATAATCATCTTGATTCTTTCTTGCTATTTGATCTACAACAGATTCGATAATCTGATTTAGTACATAAGTGTTATTTAAATGTTCAAGTGATAGTTCCCTTAAAAGATAACACATAATTTCTGAGTTAATAGCGTAATGGAAAAAACATAAATATGGTTCAGCGTCAATTCTTCTACGTCCTATTAGTTTAGTGGAATTTGAGAATCCACAATAAAACGGAGAAAGAAGATTAACCGCAAGGTTAATGTTTTCATAGTATTGAAAAGTTGTAACTTTACGGATATTTGTTGTGGCTTCAGTTTTATAAAAATTGGCTATAACTTCGGGCGAAAAATCTGTGGGATTAGGTACAAAAGATAGTTTGAAAATTGATTCTCCACGAATATTATGCCAAACGGAATCATCTTCGTCTTTGTTACTTAACTGTTGGAAAAGGGTATCCATTTTTCTGATATGTAAATATAACCATGTCAACTCATAGAAAGTTGTTGGAATGAATATTAATTTTACAGGAGAACCAACTTCACTTAATTTGCCCTGAATGAATTCTTGTTCATTATTGCAAAGATTATTTAGTTCTTCCGGAGATAATTCTTCTCTTGCTTTATTTTCTGGCGACATAGACATCGGAAACATATATTTTTGTAAAATATTAAAAGCAATTTCATGTTCTTGTTTAGAAGGAGTTACTTTGTGAATATATAGATTGTCTACATTTTCCTCTTTATACAAAAGATATTCAGCTGACAAATTTGAAAGTAATACCACAGAAAAAAGAAAACCTTTAAATAAATGTAAAATACATTTTTTCATCAGAATCCCCATTAAAGTTTAAAAACATTGGATAAAATATTACTCCCCAGTTTGCATGATTTAAAGTTATACTATTTGAAAATAAAATCAAATTAGTATGTAAAAAGCAGCCTTTTTGGGGATTTTTTATGCAATAAAACGTTTTATTGCATTTTTGCTAGTTTTCAATGCGAAACATAAAACATAAATATTACTTCTTTTAAAGAAAAATAGAGATGAGCGGACTCGAACCGCTGACTCCCCGCATGTGAAGCGGATGCTCTACCAACTGAGCTACACCTCTATAAATTTGGTGGAGATAAGCGGATTCGAACCGCTGTCCTCTCACATGCGAGGCGAGCGCTCTACCAGCTGAGCTATATCCCCATTATTACATTTAAATGTATTTTACAATTTGTTTGTAGTCAAACTTCTTTTTTAATTAAAAATGGTATAATAGTCTTTGTTGATAAAAAATGAGTTTAAAGTTGGGGAAGTCTAAAATGTATATAGCACAATATCTGGCTCGTTGTGGGGTATGTTCCCGTAGAAAAGCTATCGAACATGTAAAAGATGGCGATGTAATTGTTAATGGAAAAGTTGTTGATGAGCATTGCAAAGTTCAAGAAAAAGATGTTGTAAAATTTAAAGGCAAGAAAGTTTTTCCAAAGGATTATGTTTACATCATTTTAAATAAACCTAAGGGGTATATTACAACTCGCTCTGATGAGCAAGGGCGCAAAACCGTTTTGGATTTAATTAAAAAATCAGAGTCGAAAATAGTTGTTCCTGTTGGTCGACTTGATTGCAATACAACCGGAATTCTTTTGCTGACAAATGATGGGGCTTTGGTTCAGAAATTAACACATCCGAGTAATGAAATAAAAAAACGATATTCTGTGAATTTGAGTAAACAGTTTGATCAACAAGATTTAAAAAGAATTCAAAAAGGTTTTGTTTTGGATGATGGACCAATAAAAATTGATGATGTTTCATCTGTTCAAGGCAAAAATAATCAAGTAATTGTTGATATTCATTGTGGTAGGCCAAGAATTGTGCGACGTATTTTTGAGTATCTAAATTATTTTGTTAATGATCTGGACAGAATCTCTTTTGCTGGATTAACGCATAAAAATTTGCCTATTGGCAAGTGGCGTTTTTTGAGAAGAAAAGAGATTGAAAGTCTCAAAAAATTGTAATAGCAATCAAAATTTTTTTATGTTTTGTCCGTGCAGATTCTTATACATATATTTAAAAAAAGGAGAGGAAGTATGAGAGAATATCTGATGGAGTTCATAGGAACATTCTTTTTGGTATTTGCAATTGCAATGACCGGAAACCCAATAGCAATAGGATTGATGTTAATGGCCGTTGTTTATATAGGCGGACATGTTTCTGGAGCACATTATAATCCTGCCGTAACACTTACATTATTGATTTTACGTAAAATTGGTTTAGTAAAAAGTCTTCTTTATATGGTATGTCAATTTGGTGGTGGTTTCTTCGCCGCATTATTATTTAATATTTTAAAAGGCACGTGTTTTTCCCCAGCTCCTATGGCACAAATAGTGTTGTGGAAACCAATGCTTGTAGAGTGTTTGCTAACATTTATTTTGTGCGCGGTAATTGTTACAGTTGCTGCAACAGAAAAATTTAAAAAATCTTTTATCTATGGCGCAGTAATCGGCTTAACGTTAACAACCCTTGCATTTATTGGTGGTAGTTATTCTGGTGGTGCTGTTAATCCTGCAGTTGCAATGGGGCCAATGTTTGTTGACTTTCTAAAAGGCGGAACGTCTTTTTTGCAGTACCCGATTTACTTAGTGGGTCCATTTGCCGGCGGCGCGCTTGCTGCATTGTTTTGTAAATTTATGAATGATTAAAGTTTCTATTTGATGCTATTTATAAATTTATCAAACGGCTTTTGAAAAAAACGGTTTGCAACATATGCGTACATCTCTTTGTTTTTTATATGATTAGTCAGATGAGAATTTCTTGTGATTATTGCAGTTTTGTATGGCGTTGTTGCAGCGTTCCAAATTTTTTCAAAATCTTTATATGGTACCATTAAATCCGTTTGACTATGAAAAAATAATATATGTGTATCTTTAAGATGTTTTATGTAATTAGCAGTATTAAGATTACTAATGTCTCCAGCATTTTTAAAAACTTTTTGAAGTCGTTTTCTTAGCCATTTTTTAAATCTTTTGTTTTTAACAATTGTTTTATTTTCCCACCCGCCCCTTTGCGGTGAGAACATAAGCTTTGGGTCGTGGACAACTTGGTCAATGGCACTTTGTGGTGACAAAAGGCAACTGTCTAAAATTAATTTATCAAATAATTTTATACCTACTTGTTCTGCTCTTGCTGCGGCTTTAGTAAAAACAAGTCCAGAAAAGCAAAAACCAATTCCATGAATTTCATCGTATTGTTTCTGTTTTCTAAAGAACGATACAACTTTGAACACATCAGCGTCTTCGTGATTTCCTAGTTTAGTTTCTTTACAACATATTGTTGGAAATTGATTTCTTAAAAGAATTTCTAGAGATTTTCTCGCGATAGAAAATCTTTTTTTGCCATATCCATGTCCAAGTTGATCAAATATTACAATATCATGGTTTTCCATAAAAAGTGGGATCAGAGGAGCAACCATTTCTTTTTCGTTTCCAAAACCGGCGCCAATTATAACAAGTTTCTTTTTTCCTCTATTAAAATGCATGCATTGAATTAAATCTTTTGTATGTTTTTTTCTTTTTGAGAATGTTCTTGGTATAACAACAGTTTTTCCTGCATATCCAAATGGATTTAATAATGATTCTCGTATTGCAAGAGGATTGGTTAACTTTTTTGTGTTAAAAAGATCTGCAGCGAGACTATCTAGCCAATAAAATCTGCTATAGGCTTTTTCTTGAATTTCAGAAGAAATGCCTAATATTCCTTTATTGTTAGTTGTTTTAATAAATAAAGGTTGCTGTTTTTTGTGTGCATATGGATGTAATGGAATCCATATTGCTGCAAACAGCAAAAAAATGATTTTTTTTGTTACACATGTAAAACATTGCACGTTATTATTCCCAAGCCTTTTAATTTTTCAATTGTTTCTTGTTGAAAATTGATATATGTATCTTAAGTGTTTAGATTATGTAGATTAGTATTGCATTCGTCAAAAGGCTTCAAAGTGTGTTTCTACTAGTAATTGCCAGTTGCTTATGATGCAATACAAAGGATTGCTTTTTATGTGTTTGATACGAAATTGTAGTGTAATTTTCAAATGAGAATGAATCATGTTTGGCAAAAGAATAAAAAGATATTTTCCAATTTTTTCTAATAAACCGCACATTTACTTTGATAACGCGGCTACTACCCATAAACCCAAAGTTGTGGTAGACGCAATTTCAGATTTTTACTCAACGTTTAATTCGAATATATATCGTGGAGTTTATGAATTAAGTGAGTCTGCGACAGAAAGGTATGATCAGGCGAGAGAATCAATTTCTAAGTTTATTAATGCGGCTGATGCAAGTGAGCTAATTTTTACTTCCGGGACTACAGAAAGCATCAATTTTGTTGCAGATGCATGGGGATTACAAAATATAAAAGCTGGTGATGAAATTTTAATAACGCAGGTTGAGCATCATGCAAATTTATTACCTTGGCAACGGTTGGCAAATCGAGTTGGTGCGAAATTGCGTTTTATAAATTTGGATATTGAAAATTGGAAGTTGCTTTTCGATGAAAAAGATTTAATTAATGAAAAAACAAAACTTGTTGCAATAACGCACCATTCAAATGTGTTGGGTCCTGTTTGGGATAAAGAATCGTTACAACTTGAATCTTTTATTAAAAGAGCGAATTTAGTTGGAGCTAAAGTTTTGTTGGATTCAGCACAAAGTGCTCCACACGAAAAAATTGATGTTCAAAAACTCAATGTAGATTTTTTAGCTTTTTCCGCACACAAGATGTGTGGGCCAACAGGAATTGGTGCTCTTTATATAAAAAAAGGATTACACGATCAAGTTGAACCGTACCAAGTTGGTGGTTCGATGGTTAATGAAGTTTCTTTTGAAAAATCAACATGGAAAGAATCCCCAGATAAATTTGAAGCAGGAACGCCTCCAATTGCGCAAGTAATTGGTTTTGCGCAAGCTATTGAATTTATAAATAAAAATATTAATTTAGATGAACTGCAAAAATACGAAGCAGAATTATGTTCATTTGCAATTGAAGAATTAGAAAAAATAGATGGCGTAAAAATTTTAGGGAATAAAGAATGGATGCGCGCGCGCGGTCATTTAGTAAGTTTCGTTGTTGATGGTGGTTACTCTATGGGTGTTCACTCTGAGAGTGTTCATGCGCATGATATTGCAAGTTATTTGGATACAAAAGATATCGCTGTTCGCGCGGGACATCATTGCGCGCAACCGCTTGCGAATCTATTGAAAGTTGATTCTTCCGTTCGTTTTAGCTTTTATATGTATAACGAAAAATCAGAAATCGAGACTGCTATAAAAATATTAAAAGAATCAATAGTATTTTTACGGGGGAAGTAGAATGACAAGTAAATTGTATCAAGAAGAATTAATGGATCATTTTAAAAATCCACGAAACTCGGGACGATTAAAAAATCCTGATGTTTCATCTGGCGAATATAATCCTTCTTGCGGAGATAGCATTTGTGTTGATTGTAAAATAAAAGATGATATTGTAGAACAGGTTGGTTTTGTAGGAAAAGGGTGCGTAATTAGTCAGGCGGCGGCTTCTATGCTTATGGAATCTTGTGTTGGGAAATCTATAGAAAAAATTCTAGAATTAAAAAAAGAAGATGTTTTAAGTCTCATTAAAATCAAACTTGGACCAAATAGATTACGTTGTGCGTTACTTGGATTACAAGCGTTACAAGATGGTTTGAAAAAATACCAAAAGGATAAATAATGATAGAAATTTCTTTATCAACAAAAAAGTTCTGGGAAAATGATGCAGAGGGTTATATTTTTCTTTTAAATGAAAAATTTGAAATTACTGGAGATTTATCCGAAGTTGAAAATAACTTTTATCCAAATTTAAAAGACAGATTAAAAAAACATTCGTTCGCGGGAAAGCGCGGTGAAACATTTGTTTTGACCGGATTAAGGAACGATAAAATTACAACATTTGTTTTTGTTGGAATGGGGCCTGGAGATAATTCTTGGCATAAAGAATTAGAAATTTTGCGACGTTCTGTTGGCAGAACAATTAAAAAATTAAAAAGCATAGAAGTAAAAAGTTTTGTTTTAAGCTTTCCTGATTGTAAAAAATATAATACTTCGTGCGAAGAAATAGCAAAACAACTTGCAGTAGTTGCAACAATGGCAGATTATGAATTCACAAAATTTAAAAGCGAAAAAAAAGAAGAATTCAATGGAGCATTTACATTAGTTACAGATAAAGAATCAGAAGAACTAACTGCAAAATTGAATGAAGGAATTATTATTGGTCGATCAATAAACTCAATTCGTGACTTTGCAGACATGCCGCCAAACATTGCAACGCCAACATTTATCGCGGAAGAAGCAAAAAAATTAGTTTCAAAAACAAAGCTAAAATGCACAATTTTTGAACGAGACAAAGCAAAAGAACTTGGCATGGGTGGTTTTTTATGTGTTGATTCTGGTTCAGAACAAGACGGAAAATTTATTGTTCTTGAATACGGAAAAAAATCAGACGACAAACCAACAATCGCGTTAATTGGAAAAGGTGTAACATTTGATTCCGGTGGAATAAGTTTAAAACCAGCAAATTACATGAGCGGAATGAAGTACGACATGTCCGGTGCGGCTTGTGTTATTGGCGCGATAAAAGCAATTGCTGAATTAAAACCAAACGCACATGTTGTTGCAGTTGCACCGTTGGTTGAAAATATGCCAAGCGGAAGATCAAGTAAACAAGATGACATTATTACTTTTATGAACGGAAAAACTGCGGAAGTAAAAAATACAGATGCAGAAGGTCGTTTAATTTTGGCCGACGCGTTATGTTATGCAGAAAAGTTTTTTGCGCCCGATGTGATGATTGACGTTGCAACATTAACCGGCGCGTGCGTTGTTGCGCTTGGGCATTTTTATTCTGCATTATTAACAACAGACGAAAAATTAAGTGAGGAGTTACAAAAAACAGGTTTGTTAAATGGTGACAAAGTTTGGCCGTTACCGCTTGATGAAGATTATAAAAAATCAATTAAGTCAGAAATTTCTGATATTGCAAACTGCGGAAATCCAGCGTACGGTGCCGGAACAATCACAGCAGGATTCTTTTTAAGTAATTTTGTGGAAAAAGCAAAATGGGCACACATAGATATCGCGGGAACCGCAGACAGCGTTCCTGATATTGATTATTTAGGAAAAGGCGCGACAGGCGCTGGTGTAAGATTACTTGTTGATTTTGTTATGAGTTATGGGAAGTAGTTTTTGATTTGTTTGAAGAAATTTTAGTGTTTTTCATCCCGAGTGATTTTGAGCGTTAGCGAGAAATAGTATCGAGGGACGTTACGCTTACGAAAATAAAATTTGTAAGTTTTTAAAAGTTTAAATCAATTTCTAGTACAGCAAAATATGTAGTTGTATGCGTAGCGTCCCTCGATACACCCTACTACGCACTACGTGCTTCGAAGGGCACTCGGGATGAAAAGCGTTAACAAGCGAGTGAAAAATATTAGAACCCCGTTCGCCCTGAGGGATTTTGAGTGTAACGAAAAATTGTCTCGAAGGGTTTTACCGAACGGACCGTTAAACAAAAAGCAAAGGAATAGAAAATGTTACACAAATTTTTTAAAGCAATTTCTTTGGTAATAGTGTTTTCTGCTGCATGTTGTTCTATTAACTGTAAAGAGGATACGATGAATAAAGAATTTAAATCTGAATCGGAAATTAAGAATGTATTTTTTCATTTTCTTCACGCCATTATCGATGAAAATACGTACGATGAAATTAAAAAAACTGATTTTTTAAAAAGTGAATTTTGTAATGGCCAAGAAAAAACGCACTCAACCAAAACAGCTACCGGTGAAAAATTTTCTTGGACCGGTTTTTATCTGATAGGAGAGAATACTTATATTCAGTTATTTAATGGTAAGGACAAAGAAAGCCTGCAAAAATTGAATGTTGGCAGAGTTGGAATTGAATTCATGGTTGATAGAAAAGAAGAAATTGAAAAGGTCATTAAAAAATTTGAACAAAAATTTCCAAGCCATATAAATCATGGAATTTTCAAAAAGGATGTCGATAACACTTTGATCCCGTGGTTTTATTTTATAGATGACTCATCAATGATTCCAGAATTGGATGCAGGTATTATGGCATATCATAAAGATTATTTAAAATTTAAAAACGTAGAAAATTCGGACAGGGATGTTATTACACGCAAAGAATATAACGCAACATGTAATGCTATACCATTTGATAAAACCAAATTGTTTAAAGATATAGAAGAAATGACATTATCGTTGAACAATGAAAACGAAAAAAAAATTATTGAACGACTAGTACTACTTGGCTATACCTGTGAAGAGTCAGAAGATTGCATAATTTGTCGAGGCCCTGGTGTTGTATTAAAATTGCAGTCATCGGACGATAAAACAGGAAAGTTTTTAAAATTACAAATGAGTTTGAATCGCAAAATAGATAAGCCTCAAAGTTATAAGATTGGAAATTCTACAATTGAACTTGAAAATAAAACTGCAATATGGACATTTAAATAAGTAAAAGATTGTAAAAACAAAAAGTAAAAATGTTAAACAGAGAAAAACTTGCCACCGATTTACATTTAATAATTTCAAAATTGTTTCCAGACATCACGGAAAGTTGTGACATCGCGCAGAAAAAGTGGAAAGAAATTGTAAACGATCCTGCGTTTGCACAAAAAGTAGAAGCGTCGCAAAGTTCTTTTTTGTTGCCGCGCTGGCGAGGAAACCTCTCTGATACCTTTGCAATCGAACAAAAAAATGAAGATTACATTGTTGTTGCGGTGGACGGTTCGCAGGTTTATCCCGACCGACACATTGCAGGAGCAGGGTGCTTTTTAGTTAATGTTGGCGGAGTTGTTTTATCTTATTCAGATAAAAGCTCCGCTAACTTTTTTTGTTTTCCAAAAGTTTTTGTGCCGGAAGATATTGTTTGCGATTTTAATACAACGTCGTTTTCTAGAGACTTGGTCGATTTAAAAAGAGAAGAGCTAGAATTAAAAACATCATTAGAACAATCCCTTTTGTACAAAGAAAAAAATGTAACATGTTTGTTCGACGGAACAATAATTTTTTGGAACCTAGAAGCTAAGCCACCGGAAGTAAAAAAACATTTTTTAAAAAGATACTTATATTATTTGGATCAATTTTATCAAAACAAAATTGTATGCGGTGGGTACATAAGCATGCCCAAGAGTAAAGAGTTGGTTAATTTAATAAAAATTGGGTTGTGCAGATTCACCGCGGCAGATTGCATTGGTTGTCACCGCGAATACGATACTTTCCCGTGCCAACAAGTTGATAGTTTAATTGATACGCATATTGCTAAAACGTTTTTAAAAAAGGGAGGTGTTAGTTCCGCTCACCCTGAGTGTTTTGCGAAGCAAAATGTATCGAAGGGCGGGTTTCTTCGAACAACCATTTTCTACAGCACATCAAAAATTATTAACGAGTATCCAGATCATTTAAAGCCTGCGTTTTTTTATTTGGATATCGGAAAAGAAATTATAAGAATAGAAATTCCGCGATGGGTTGCTGATGATGAAAAATATGTGAATCAAATTGCGAGTGTTGCAATTGATCAAAGCGAAAAAGGATTGGGGTATCCGGTTTGTTTGGCGGAAGCGCATGAGCAAGCGGTGGTAAAAGGTCCCGACCGCGAGTTTTTTTACCATGTGATACAAAAGGTTGGTATAGAGAAAAATAAAAATATATTTATGTCGCAAAAGAGTATTAAAAAACGTGGTCTTGGTGTTTGAAAATTTCAAAATTACTTCTAGATAAATATTTCTTAGTAAGCCGCTCGTCCTGAGTGATTTTCGAAAATTTCGTTAGAAATTAAGAAAATAGTATCGAAGGATGTCCGCTGAAAGCGTGCACGGCTCATTTTGTATTGAAGAGACCGTACCTCCTTTGGAGGAATCCTTCGATACTATTTTTAAGAAAAAATCACTCAGGACGAGCGGTCTAAAATAAAGTTTTTAAAACGATAAGAATATAAAGTCGAAATTAAACATTAAAACGAATTAAAACAATATCGCCGTCTTTAACAATATAGTCTCTGCCCTCTGTTCTAATTTTCCCTGCATTTTTTAATGCCTGTTCGCTGCCTTCTTTTAAGATGTCAGCGCAATTATAAATTTCTGCGCAAATAAATCCGTGTTGAAGGTCTGTGTGAATTTCTCCAGCAGCATCTACGATAGTTGTACCTTTTTTGACACTCCATGCATGTATCTCTTTTGGTCCGCATGTAAAAAATGTAATTAAGTTTAAATTTTCATGTGTGTGACGAATAACGTTGTCTAGGCCACTTTCGGTAATTTCCAAATCTTGCATAAATTCTTGAGCTTCTTCTTGAGGTAGTTGTGCAAGTTCACATTCTATTTTGGCAGAAACAGGAATAACTAAATCTTCACCAAATTTTCCTATTAGTTTTTTGTAATGTTCATTTTGTTTGTAGTTTTGATTTGCAAAATCATCTTCACTTAAGTTTGCTATAATGAGATAATTTTTTGAACTTAAAAGCAAAGTGGTTTCTATTCCATCAGTTTTTGCTTTATTTACAATGTGTGCGACATCAGTTATTGTTCCAGTGTTTAAAGCGACCGTTACATTTTTTAATAACTCTTGTTCTGATTCAAGTTTTTTTATTTCTGTGATAGAAAGATTTTTTGTCTTTGCTTGCTTGAGTTGCAATATAACTTTTTCTTCTCGCTTTTGAACTGATTCTAAATCGCGCAACATTAATTCGGCGCAGATTGTTTCAAAGTCATCAATTGGATCTATTCCATTATGAACGTGTGTAATATTTGAATCTTCGAAACATCTTAAAACGTGTAAGATTAAATCAACTTCTAAAATATGTCCCAAAAATTGATTTCCAAGACCCTCACCTTTAGATGCTCCTTTTACAAGTCCTGCGATATCTACAAATTGTGCGGTTGTTGGTATTTCTTTTTTTGAATTAAAAATTTTTAGTAATTGTCCTAATCGCTCATCTGGAACATTTGTAATTGCAATATTTGGGTCAACGGTACAGAAAGGATAATTTTCTGCTGCTATTTTTGATTTTGTTAATGCATTAAAAAGTGTTGATTTCCCAACATTTGGTAATCCAACAAGACCAGCCTTAATTCCCATGATTTCCTTTGATTAATTTAGCTTTTTAATAATTCTTATATTGATAATAACCCGTTCGCCCTGAGCATTCGACAAGCTCATGACTAAAGGCCCTTCGCTCACCCTGAGTGATTTTTTCTTAAAAATCGTATCGAAGGGTCGAAGGGTTTCTTCGAACGACTTTGGTTTCTTTAATGATTTTTGGAACCGTTCGTGTGACCCTCCCTTCGACCATGCTCATGGTGATCGGGGCTCAGGGCGAACGGTGCTTAAGCAAATAACTTCAGGCAAATAAAAACCACTAAAACATTAAAAAAACACTTATGATTGAGTGTTTCTGGGCTTCATCTATACTAACAATATCCCTAATACGTATTTTATAAGTAAAAAAGAGTTTTTGCTAGGAACGTAGATGATTTCAGTGTTTTTTAAGACATATGGCTGTTTGGCGAATGTTGCAGATTCAGAATTGCTCGCAAAATATATGCGGGGTTTGGGGTGCGTTGTTTCGGAAAATGAGTCCGAAGCGGACTTAATTATTGTTAATACATGTGCAATTCGTGAAAAAGCGGAACATAAGTTATTTTCGTATGTTGGACGTTTGGCCGAGTATGTTAAAAATAAGCCCCATTTAAAAGTTGGAATTATCGGTTGTGTTACTAGTTACAGGAAATCTGATTTTTTTGAAAAGTTTTCATTTGTTAATTTTGCTTTTGGTGCAAAAAATGACCTTGAACAGTTGAAGGCATATATCGCTGATCTTATTATCAAGATTGAAACAGAAAAACAATTCTATCCCGTTCGCCCTGAGGGTTTTTCCGAAGGAAAAATGTCTCGAAGGGTTTTACCGAACGGGGTACAAGCACTGTTTAAATCACAATTTAAAGTAATCAAAGATAAAAACATCCCAGAACTTGTAGAAAAACGAAATTTAAAAATTCCTGAGGATGCAAAAATTATTTCTGATTTTAAACATGGAAGATTAAAGCGTTCAGTTATCAACATTATGACGGGGTGCAATAATTATTGTACGTATTGTATTGTTCCGTTTACGCGAGGAAGAGAAAAAAGTTTTGAAATGGAAGCAATTCTAGAGCGCGTAAAAAAAGAACTTGATGCAGGGGCAAAAGAAATAAATTTATTAGGACAAAATGTAAATTCATATTGCGATCCAAAAACTGGCGCAGATTTTGCAACATTGTTAGAAAACGTTGCAAAACTTGATGGGGAATTTTGGGTTCGGTTTACCAGTCCACATCCAAAGGATACATCAAAAAAATTATTACAGGTGATGGCAAAATATTCAGAAAAATTGTGTGCATGGATACATTTACCGTTACAATCAGGTTCAGATAACATTTTAAAACGTATGAACAGAACATACACATCAGAACAATTTTTAGAAAAAGTAAATTGGATACGTGAGTTTTTGCCGGATGCGATAATTTCTACCGATATCATTCTTGGTTTTCCTGGCGAAACAGAAGAAGACTATCAAAAAACATTGGATATGTTAGAAACGGTTCGATTTGCATTTTCTTTTTCTTTTATTTATTCGCCACGAAAATATACAAAAGCTGCTGCGATGGAAGATAACTGTCCCCATGAAACAAAATTAAAACGATTAGAGTATTTGCAGAAACGACAAAAAGAAATTTCAAAAGAAACTCATAATGCGCTTGTTGGTAAAACCATAAAAGTGTTGGTAGAAAATGTTATGCCGAACGGAATGTTTTTTGCAAAAACTGCCGGAAATATTCGAGTTTCTGTTAGATCAGATAATAAGGATATTGTTAATAAATTTATTATGGTAAAAATTGATGTGGCGCGCGAGGCTTTGGTTGAAGCCACGGCCATAAATTTTTAAAGAAAAGTTGTCATAACGCCTTTTACAAGATAAACTTACCTTATATCTTTGAAAAAATTGTAGGTGGCGACATAGCCAAGTGGTTAAGGCAGTGGTCTGCAAAACCGCGATCCCCGGTTCGACTCCGGGTGTCGCCTCCAAAAAAATGTGTGCCGGGGTGGCGGAATTGGTAGACGCAAGGGACTTAAAATCCCTCGGGCTTATTGCCTGTGCCGGTTCGAGTCCGGCCCTCGGCACCATTCTTCGCCAAGGCTTCGAATGGCTTTGCCAGTTTTTTAATGGATTTTCTTTTTCTAAAAAAATCTTTCTACGATTAAAAGCGAAGACTGTCCGGCGTAGCCTGAAAGGCGAAGCGGGACCTGTTTCTATGTGCAAGAAACTTTCTACACTAAAGCTTCGAATTTTATAAGATTTTTAACTTTTTTAAAAAAAAGTTTCTTTGGCTGTTTGCCAATCCAAATGATATTATTGCTTGACAAATGATTCCGAATTAATGATCCTCAAAAAGGCTACTTACTCTTGTCTGTATTTTTGCTTGGTTTCGTTATAAGGTCATGCGTTAAGCATGGTGAGGAGAGTTTTATATGAACAAAGCTTCATTAATTGAATTGATGGCTAAGGATACAAAGCTGTCAAAGACAGCTTGTAAAAATGCATTAGAATCTTTTATTAAACATGTTGAAAGTACACTTAAAAAGAATAAGAGTGTTGTGCTTACAGGATTTGGTACTTTTGTAGTTATGAAACGCAAAGAGAGAGTCGGTGTAAATCCTGCAACAGGCGCGAAGATGAAAATTCCTGCACGCAAAGTTCCTAAATTTAGAGCCGGAAAAAAATTGCGCGACATGGTTGGGTAACCAGCTATCAAGTAAAGCAAGAATTTGTTTGAGAGCAGGGTGCGAAAGCTTCCCTGCTCTTTTTTGTTGTTTTATGCTCTTCCTTTTCTTTATTATAAGGATGTAGTTTTGGGCTGATTTGGGTGGGCATTGTAAAACAAAGAAGGAGTTTGAATATGACATCAAATATAAATGAAGCTGGAATTTTGGGGAAGGTCTTAGAGTGGTTAAAAACGCAGTGGGACAAAATAAATTTTGAAGAGTGGACAAAAAGTTTTGGTGATACTTCGTCGGACGCTGTTCAGGTTGCAATTTATTTTGTTTCCAGTTTTGCAGTAGGGTTTCTTTTTAAGAAATATTTAAAATTTGTTATCGGTTGCTTAATCGTTTCTTTCTTAATTATAAAAGGCTTGGAATATCACAGAATTCTTGATATTGATTGGCAGGCATTTAATACATTGTTTGGATTTGAACCAAACGCGACATTCGGAGTTATGATTGGTACCTGGATGGAATGGATTAAAATGCATTTGTTAATAGTTATTTCTTCTTTGGTAGGATTTTTAATTGGCTACAAGCTTGGCTAAGTTTGTAGCTGGTTTTTATTTTGGGGGATTTAATGTTGTATGTTTTAAAAAATAAAACAGCAAAGTTAAAAGAGGGAATTGTTGAAGATCCAAATGTTGTTCTTGTTGACGAGCTTTTATCTAACGCAATAAATATTAGTGCATCTGACATACATCTAGAACCTCGTAAAAATGATATGCGTATACGTTATCGTGTTGATGGTGTTTTGTATGATAAAGAGTCTGTTTCTAAAGAACAATTTCCAGCGGTTTTATCGCGTTTAAAAGTTTTAGCATCGCTTGATATTGCAGAACAACGAATTCCACAAGATGGAAAAATAGGAATTGTGTTTCATCCAGATAAATCTGATGAGACAAGAGAAATTGATTTGAGAATTTCTACTTTTCCTTCTTTGCACGGTGAAAAAATGGTGATTCGAATTTTGGATCGCTTACAGCATACTCATTCTCTAAATTCTTTAGGAATGAATGGTAATATTCTTGAAAAAGTTAATGATTTAATACAAAAGCCGCAAGGTTTTTTTTTAGTAACAGGGCCTACGGGTTCTGGTAAAACTACAACTCTTTATGCAATTCTTTCTCAATTAAATAAAGTAGATAAAAATATTGTAACGATGGAAGATCCAATTGAATACAACATTGAAGGAATTACTCAGAGTCAAATTAATGAAAAAGCAGGTTTTACATTTGAACGAGGTTTGCGTTCATTATTGCGCCAAGATCCAGATGTTATTTTAATTGGAGAAATCCGCGATAAACAAACTGTTCAGATTGCTATTGAAGCAGCATTAACTGGCCATTTAGTTTTGAGTACTATGCATACAAATGATGCGGCAAGTGCCGTTACCCGTTTATTAGATATGGGTGTGGAGCCATTTTTAATTACTGCGGCTTTAAACGGTGTTCTTGCACAACGATTGGCCAGAACATTGTGTTCTCATTGCAAACAACAAAAAAGTTTAGAAAAAAATAATAAGAAAATTGAAAATCTAAACTTTGATAAAACATGGGATGCTTGCGGTTGTGATAAATGTTTTAAATTAGGACATAAAGGTAGAACAGGTATTTTTGAATGGCTTTCTGTTGATAATACAATGTGCGATTTGATTATGGAAAAAGCTACGCTTGAATCTATTCGCGAACAAGCTGTAAAAAATGGAATGAAAACATTATTGCAAGATGCATCCGAAAAAGTAAAAAACGGCGAAATTTCTTTAGATGAGTTTTTACGAATTGTAAATGCTTGAAAGAAATTTAATCAGTATCAACTAAACTATCAAGATCTATTTGTTCTAATTGGTCTGAATCAATTCCGAAAGCACTTAAATCTAAATCGCTTTCTTTCCCATCCGAATCGGAAAAAAGACTTTTTACTAATGAGCAACCCATTTTTACCATATTGGTACTGGTTGTCATTGTTTGAACTTTATCTTGAAGCGTTCGTGGCGTGTTGATAAATTGACGAGTCATTTGTTTTACTGGAGATAAAAGCGGGTGAATATCTGATACATCAGATATTTTGTCACGAACTGTATCTAATTTTTTAATACGTTTATGAGTTTCAGGCCAATTTATAGCTTTAAATTTTGAGTCTAGGTCTAATATCCCAGGCTTTACTACTTTTATAGCTTGTCCGATTCCTTTAAGCATAAGCTTCATTCCGCCAAGCATTAGTCTTATGACTACAAATCTGTCATAGAGTACAGATTTAGTTACCTCTGTAGTTTCCTCAGTGTCACCTGAATTGAAATAACTTTTCTTGAGGTTTGTTTTAGCCTTTTCGTAGCTCGTTACAACGATTGCTATATCTGCGATGGATTCAATTGTGTTATAAACAATTTGCAAAGTATTCCATACTTTATGCAAACGAGTCGTAGGATATTTGTCTTGCATTATTTCATAAAGAAGAGCAACATTATCCGTTGTTTTTTCTACTATTGAACTAATTGTTCTAATTAAATTTGCGCCATATATAGTTGCATTTATTGTAGCAACAGTTTTTTCGTAATGGTCGCTTCTTGTGTCTTCATTTTCTATCCACGGTGTAAGCATATGAAATAATTGTTTGCCAAAAAAATGTTTGAAATATTTGCATGTTTCAGTTATTTGTCTGGTTTCAAACTGTTTTTCTGTTTCGGATTCCTGTTTTTCGGCAATTTTATCTACCGTAGTCTTAAATTCTTTAGACAGCTTTGTGTTTTGTATTAATGAACCACCCAATTCTTTTGGGCTTGTTAAAAAACATACCATTGGGTTTCTGAAAAATTTGCTATAAATAAATTTTGCAACAAGTGGGGCTGTAACAATAACAGCTCCTTTTGCGAGTATTTTATTGCCAGAAACGCCTTCTTCTAATGTTAGGATTTTTTGAGTTTCTTGCATTGCAAAAGTTCTATATTTTCTGACTATGAAATTTGTTAAGTGGTCAATCGGAGACCATATCATTGATTTTATTTTGTACCAAAATCTTACTAATGGATTACTGTGATATTTTGAAGATAATTTTGCACGTTTAATTTTTCCTGAGAACATGTGTTGATTGTATAATTTTTCACCATTACTGAGTTTTGTTTCAGTTGGTTTTTGTATTTGCGGCATTATTGGTTGTTTTATTGGTTGCTGAACTTCTGGCATTTGTATTTTTTCTGTAACCACAGGACTTTGTAATGATGGCAAAACTAATTGAGGTTTTTCTTGAACCTTGGGTTCCTGTAAAATTAAATCTGGTTTATGCGTTGATTGAGTAGATCTAGATTGATCTAGTTTGGCTGGATCTAGTTTTGGCAAAGATTCAAGTTCAGCAGAGGGTGCATGATCGCTAACGATCAATGCAGCTTCCATAGTAATAGAAGATGTGAACGCTATTAATAATAACGTTACAATAGAATGAATAGACTTTCGTGTCATCTTCATCGTTTTAACCCCCATAAACTAAAAACAGTGTTTCTTTGCCCTTTTAAGTACGTATAAATAATATATACAGTTTGTAAAGATTTAACAAACGCTCTGCAGGAGGGGGATTTGAGACATGAAATTCTGTGATTTGGTCAATTAGCCTAAGAATTTCTTGAAAAAACCGATAATTCCGTCATTTGAACTGGATGTTTTATTACCAAGTTTTTCGGCATAATCGAGCAAAGATGTTTTAGTTTGTAGATCAAGATTTTTAGGAATATCGCATTGTGTGATGAAAATCAGATTTCCATTGCCTCGACCGTGCAAATTTCTGAATCCTTTGCCAACAACGGTTATTTCTTTATTGACTTGGCATCCTTTAGGAACTTTTATGATTTCCTTCGTCCCATCAATATTTTCGACTTCGATTTGTGCTCCTAAAACCAGTTGTGGGTATGTCATAGTTAAATGTGTAACCAAATCGTTATTTTTTCTATAAAATGTTTTGTGTTTTTCGATATTAACACGAAGGTATAAATCACCCGATTTTCCACCAAATACGCCGGCATCACCTTTTCCTGATACACGAAGTTCAGCATTATCATAAATTCCAACAGGTATTGTTACCGTTAATTTTTCGTGTTTTTGTACGCGAGATTGCCCGCTACAGGAAGAACAAGGGTTTGTTATTATATATCCCTTTCCATAACATGTGTTACATGGCTGGGAAAAAGAGAAAAAACCCTGTCTTGCGACTGTTTGACCAGTTCCTTTACATGAATTACAAATTTCTGGTTTTGTTCCGGCTTTGCATCCATTTCCGTGGCATGAACTACAAGTTACATAATGATAAATTCGTATTTCTTTTTTACTGCCGAGATAGGCTTCTTTCAATGTAATATTTATATTTTGTGCTAAGTCATGACCTCTTTGCGCGACAGGTCCTGATTTTCGTGATTGTTGTTGTGAAAAACCACCACCAAAAATGCTTCCAAAAATATCTCCAAAACTTTCAAAAATGTCGTTTATATTTGAATATTGATGATAATCATGTCCGCCTTGCATGCCGGCATGTCCAAATTGATCATATTTTTGTCTTTTTGAAACATTTGAAAGTATTTCATACGCTTCTGCAGCTTCTTTGAATTTGTCTTCAGCTTGTTTGTTATCCGGATTTCTGTCTGGATGATATTTAATTGCAAGTTTTCTGTATGCTTTTTTTATTTCATCTTGTCCGGCGCCTTTAGAAACACCTAATACATCATAATAATCACGTTTACTCATCTATTAACACTTCCCGACATACTTTAAAGTTTAAATTCCTTATCCCGCTCACCCTGAGTGATTTTTTCTTAAAAATCGTATCGAAGGGTTTTAATGAATGGGCTTAATATTACCTTAGTCGAATTCACTTAGATTAGTATTTATTATAGCCATTAAAAAGACGGTTGTAAAAGGGAAAAGACTGTTTTTTTGTTATTAAACACTTCTTAAATTAATGCGAGTTTGATAATTAAGAAATGTTAATTAATCTATGAAGTATTTCCAAAATCCGTTCGCCCTGAGGGATTTTTGGGAAATTCGAAGAATTCGAAAAAATTGTCTCGAAGGGTTTCTTCGAACGGAAATAGAACATAAATTTGCACCCTTCGAGACAATTTCTCGTTTTAAAAAACTCGAAATCCCTCAGGGCGAACGGAGTTTATTTAGTTTTCTTTACTATTAATCCTTAATTAGATGGGCGCAAGCCATACGAAGCTGCGAAGCAGCGAAGTATGGTGCCGAAGAGGGGATTTGAACCCCTACCCCTGTTACGGGACTAGACCCTGAATCTAGCGTGTCTACCAATTTCACCACTTCGGCATTATGAATATACGCATAAAATAGTTTAAAGATCGGTGGAAGTTTGTCAAAACACGAAAGTGTGGAGCTTTTGACAAAAAAGAGCTTTAAGTATACTATTTACCGATAGTTTATTGTTATTTTTATTTCTATTGTGGGGAATTTATTATGAAAAAAGTTTTAATATTTGCAGTTTTTGCAAGTTGTTTTATGAGTTCGAATGTTTTTGCTGCGAGTAAAAAAGGTAGAGGGCCATCTAGACAACAAAGAATGGAAGAATATCTACGTACTTTGGACGAAGCAGAAGTGGCTGCTGATGAAAAGCAAAGAGAAGAACAAAGAGCAAAAAATATTCAGCTTCGCATAGAAAAGGCGAGATCAGCTGTTGAGATGGCAAAAAGAGCTACTTCTTGTGACGTCGAGGTAAATAATAAACTTGACTCGATAATTGCGAATTTGGGAAATGCGAATTATCAAGAAGCTGCGAAGTTATTTACAGAAGCCGTTGAACAAGCTTTTTTCTTTGAAGTTCTTAATTATAAATTTGATTTGTTGTACGGTATTATTGATAGATTTTCTTTGTCCTTAAAAATAAAACAGCAATTATTGGTGATTTTTGCGCGTAGATATTTCCATGAAGATTTTCTTTGTCATTGGGCACCAAGTGCTGAGGGTCGGTTCGACGATAGTTATTTTTTAAGAGGTAAGGTTTGTTTAGCTTTACTCGAAGAAATTTCTAATGGGCAGAAACGAGTTTTCGTTATGGATCTTGAAATGCTACGTTTGCAAGTTTCTCTGCAAAGAGGTTTAGTTTTAACTACACAAGATTTTAACACTGTTCCATTTGACGAAGAACTTAGGAGGAAAATGACAGATGAGGATTCTTCTGTAGGAAAGATTTTGTTGCCGGAAGAATTACTTTCTTACGATGGGGAGGAAGAAGCTGTTTTACAGAAAGCTGAACAAGAAGCCGCAAGAAAAGTTCAAGAAGAAGAAGATAGGCTTCTTGCCGAACGTATGCAGCAAGAAGAAGACGAAAGCGCCGCTCGGATGTGGAAAGAAGCTTTCCCTAGGCAGCAAAAAGTAGCAGGAAGGGAAGGACGACACCAACAACGAAGCTATGAACAAATAATGGCTGATCTTCAGAATGTAGAGCTGATTTATAGACAATTTGGGATGTCCGAGTTAAGAAAACTTTTTGATGACTGTATTGCCGAAATGAATAGATTGGTAGGAGAGACTGAGGCAAAGAAAAGGCAAGATCCAGAATACGATTGTTCATATTTAATTCAGCGTTGGGAAGTATTAAAGCGTGCTTACTTGCTTGCGAAGGAAAGATTGGGGGCAATGTGGGGATAGTAATTTAGTAGGTTGTTTTTTGGGAAAAAATTATGAAAAAAGTTTTAATATTTTTATGTGCTTTAAGTTGTTTTATAAGTTCGAGTGTTTTTGCAACTCCAGAAGAACGAGAACTAGGACGAAAAGTTAACGTTGTTTATCAACTTGCAGAACAATTTAGAAGGGATTATGGCCTCTTCCCAACTGAAAAGTGCGAAGCGGCGAAAGTACCATTTGAGGAAGCGGTTGATATTGTATACAGAAATCGACAATCTGACTATGTTTATCGGGATAATGGGGTATATATTAATTGTTTAAAAGATACGCTTTCTCTAGTTGTTGCTTCTCTGAAAGTGCAGCAACAGTTGGATGTAATTTTGGCGTATAAATATTTAAGACAACATAATGCTGAACTGGCAGAAGCGCATTTAAGAAATATAACAGCCCGTCATTCAGAAAATCGCGATACATATACTATTTATAGATTAAATCATGGAACAATTAGATCGAAACTTGAAAGATTACAATCTGGATCAGATATTCAAGTTCATATGACGCAACGAGAAGTTTATGAGGAAATTACACGAATTAGAGTTGCTGCAGAAACGGTATACGATTTAGAAGTGTTAGGATTACTTGAAAGTTTTTCTGGATTTATAAATCGTTTTATTAATGAAGATAGTTATTTATTGTTTGCCGGACGCCAAAGGGCGGTTCTTTTTAGTGAACAAGGAATTATGGGTTGTTTAGCAAAAGAATTAGAAACCAAATTGTGTTCTGAGACTAAAAGAGAAGATGTTATATTTGAGTTCAATCGTCTTGGTATGTATGAGAAATCTTTCTCGTACAAAAGAGGTTTAAATATTTTGGAACGACAAATAAAATGTGGCGTGAAGTTTTCAGAACGGGCTGAAGACTTTTCTATTGATACGGAATACCGTCGTAGAGATTGGATAATTTCTAGTGCTAGTCAAGAAGCCCGACGAATTCAAGAACAAGAAAGAAGGCAACAAGAAGAACGAGAAATAAGACAAGCTCAAGAACAAGAAAGAAGAAGACAAGCAGAAGAACGAGAAATAAGACAAATCCTGGAGCAAGGAAGAAGGCAACAAGAAGAAAGAAGACAACAAGAAGTATCGGTTCAACGGTCAAGAGAAATAGAAGCAGCCGAAGAACGTTTGAGGCAAGCACCCACAGAAGAAGTTGGAGATAATCAATATATTGTGCTCAGAGATAAAATTGAAAAAGATAAGCGAATTGAAGAAGATAGACAAGTGGCGCTGCGATTACACGCGGAATTAAATGGATGACGGTAGTAAACTACAAATATTTTTCAAATAATTTTTTAAACTTTTTACAGTTTGCTTGTGATGTAACAATATCACCTTCGCGTGCTGGTTCAAAAATAACATCGGTAACTTTTACTTTTTCTTCTCTTTCTAATTGTTTTAACAATTCAAGAATAGAGATACTTTTTCCTGATCCAATATTAAAAACATCGCCAGCTAGTTTTTGAACAGTTCCAATTAATAGATTGGCTTTAACAACATCAGAAACGTGAATAAAGTCTCGTGTTTGCTTTCCATCTCCATAAATAGCTATTGGTTTTTTGTGTTTCAAATTTTCTTTAAATTTTGCAATAACGGCTGCGTAGTTACCTTTGTTATTTTGACGATCGCCGTAAACATTAAAATATCTTAAGCATGCAGTATTAATGTTATATTTTTCTGAAAATTTCTTACAAAGTTCTTCTCCCTTTAATTTGTGTTTTGCATAAGGGGATTGAGGATTTGTTCCGTCATTTTCACTGCAAACGTTTGTTCTTTCTCCATAAACAGCAGAAGAGGAAGAAAATATAATCTTTGTAATATTGTTTTTTCTGTATGTTTCAAGAATATTGTATGTTCCAACAACATTTATTTTTTCAGAAACTGCGGGGTGTTTGATTGATTCTGGAACTGAAACAAAAGCTGCAGTGTGAAAAATTACATCTTTATTTTTGACTGCTTTTTTACAGGTATCAAAATTTGTAATGTCCCCAACTGTTAAACGTATTTTATGTAAAAACGAATTAATATTATTAATACTTCCAGAAGAAAGATCATCAAGAACAGAAACATGTGCACCTAATTCAACAAGTCTTTCTGCTATATGAGAACCAATAAAACCGGCTCCGCCGGTTACAAGAATATGTTTGTTTTTATAGAAAGTTTGGAGAATCTTCATAACTGCTCTCTTTCTTTATTTGTGTTCAAAGTGGGTTTGATTTTATTATTTTTAGCAATATCCTGGTTTGTTAAATCAATTGTTTTTATAGCAGGCTGGAATTCTTTTTTAAAAGCGTTTTGTTGAAGAATATTTTCAGATATTTCTTTTCCATCAATAACTGCTTCTTGCATGCTTGAATATTTCCATGCGCCATATCTACCAATAGAATAAATTTCCATACCATTTAATTGTTTATGTATTTTGGGTAAATATTTTTCTCTCCACTTATTATAGATAACGTATGCCCGAGGAATGGGTAATATTTTTTTTGCTACTATGTTTTTATTTGAAATTCCAAGGATAGAACATGTTTGTTCAATTGATTTCTTAGTGGTGTTGAGTATTTGTTTTCGTGATTTTAATCCTGGAATATAAGAAAACTCTCCGTACAAAGCGCTACAATTTTTTGGTGTCATATTTTGAGAAAAATTGTTCCAAAATCCAAAACGATAGAAAGGATATTTTTTTTCAGGAGTGTAAACCCAATGTTTATCAGTGAGGTTTTTAATATTTAGCCCCAAATTAAAGTTGACAACTGAATTACATAATAATTTATCAGCAGATTGTTTAAGTATATTGTTTGTTGGTGTTTTGAGTTTATTTAATAAATCATTAAGCGGTAATGTTGTAATTAGAATATCAAATTTTTCGATGTGGCCATTTTCAAATATTACACATTTATTTTTTGTATCTATTGTTTTTGCTGCAAAATCAGTATTGATTTTGGTTTTAATGTTTTTTGTTATGCAATCTATTAAATATTGAATTCCGTTTGTTTTTGGATAAAAAAAAGTGTGGTTGTATCCGACAGAATGAAAACTTCTTTTTTGCAATGCGCCTTCAAGAATATCATTCAAGTTTATTTTAGGGACAAATCGTCCAGTCCAAGAATGGTGTACGTCTTTTAGGTTTACAGATAAAAGTTTTGAGTTGTATGGAAACAAAAAATGTTTTCCGATTCCTTTTCCAAAATATTTTAATACCCAGTCATAAAAGTTTTTAGGAGTAGTTTTCATCCCGTCCCTCGATACACTTGCTTTGCAAGCACTCGGGATGAAATTGTACCGCGTTTGTCGTAGCCTTGTGAGGGACGAACTGGATTGTGGACGTTCTACGAAACCTTTAATGCATTCTTTAATTACATTATTTGGTAATCCGTTAAGGTTCATTTGAAAAGGATACGGAGTGTAAATATTATGAGAATGAATAAATGCTTTTCGCGTTAATTTATTAAAAGAATTTTCGGGAGCAATTGTTTGTAGAAAATTTTTAAAATAATCATCACTTATGTGTAATAAGTGTCCTGTGAAATCAAATGTAAATCCTTCATGTTTTGTTGATCTAAGCAATCCACCAGGAATAGATTCTTTTTCAAAAATTTTATAATCGAAAAAATTATTTTTTTCTAAATGATATGCTGCCGAAAGGCCAGATAGACCTGCTCCTAAAATTACTACACGTGCCACACCTTCTCCCCTATAAAAGCTGGTTGTTTGTTTAATATTTTTATAGACGAAAAACGCGGATAAGTCTATCAGTAATTCTTAAATTAATGCGAGTTTGATAATTCAACAGTGTCTTCTTTACTGTAAAGATCATATGTATCCCGTTCGCCCTGAGCCTGTCGAAGGGTTTCTTCGAACGATTCAAAAATATTTCTTTTATTGATATTCAAATAACTATGTTTTTTTAATGTAATTTTCAATGGTCCGTTCGGAAAACCCTTCGAGACATTTTTCCAAAGGAAAAACCCTCAGGGCGAACGGGATACATTTAGTTTTAATTGCCCAAAATACCAAAAATAATTATAGAGTTGGTGTTAATTAATGAGGAACCGTTATTACCAATCCTTTGGGGCGGTATTTTTTTATTCCTAGATGTTTTGGTATTGCCGGAAATGGTGTAGCAGAACAAACACTTTTTAATACCATATTGTCAAAATCAGAACTTCCTGAAGATTTAATAAGTTCAAGATCCTCGATACTTCCATCTTCTAAAACGACAAAAGTAAAATGTGCGGGATTTCTTGGAGGAATAATATTTTGATTATTAGAATATGAAAAAAGCAGTTTCCATTCATTGACTAACTGATTGTGTATTTTTTGTTCATAACTGATAAATTTCATTTCTTCTAAGCTAGGAATAAGATTAGGATCTCCTTTCCTGTTGATTACGCTGTTGCCGTCATCGTAGTTTTCAATAAGTAGTTTTGTTTGTGAAAAAATAGAATCTTTTGCTTTGTCTGGAATTGATTTTGTAGTTGGAACTTTTTTAGGTTGTTTTTTTAATAAATTTTTAAGTGCGGATTTTTTTATTTCTTCAGCTGATACTAATTTGGGCATTATTTTTTCTGTTTCTGCAATTTTTTTAATAGGTTTTATTTCTGGTTGCTTTTCTTTTTCAAATCTAAATGGAAGTGTTTTTTTCTCTGGTTTTGGTTTTTCGGTAGGTCTTGACGCTTTTAATTGAGCTTGCTGTATTGGTTGCAACTTCGGTTGTGGTTTAGCTTCCTGTTTAGGCTTTGGCTTAGGTTTGGGTTTTGGTTGCTCTGGTTTTTTAATAGGCTTTTTGATTGGCGGTTGTTTTTCAAACATAACCATAGTTTCTGTTTTTTTTGTTTGGATATTTGTTTGAGAAGATTTTTTTAAAAATGATATACCGTAAAAACCAAAATGAATAAAAATAATTAAGATTAATGTATGGGAAAGAATAGATAATAAAAGAGGAAGGAAGCGCAATTTTTTATTAGTTTTCTTTTTCACCGTTCTCCATCAGGTGTAAAAATTTTTACAGTAATTATTCTATTATAACGCGAGTTAGATAATTAAAATATTTTTTTGCTAATTAAATCATATAAAATCCGTTCGCCCTGAGGGATTTTTGATGAATTCGTAGAATTCGAAAAAATTGTCTCGAAGGGTTTTACGAACGATTCAAAATATTTTTTTTGCTTATATTTAAATAACTATGGCCTTTTTAATGTAATTTTCAATGGTCCGTTCGGTAAAACCCTTCGAGACACCCTACTACGCACTTTCGTGCTACGAAGGGTTCCTCAGGGCGAACGGGATACATTAGGTTTTAATTGCCAGAAAGTTTCAAAAAAATTATCGAGTTGGTGTTATTATAGAGAAAATTGCGTCAGATTATAATTTTTCAATCCAGAAATTATTTTGTTGTTTTTTTATACACCAGGTTTGGTGTATTGAATGGGTTCCCCCACGTGGAGATTTTAAGAAGCGAATTATTTCCATAATGTGCGTATTGCTTGGTGAAAAGATAACTTTTTCTTTCGTTAGCCAATATGGAATTAATCTTTTTTGAATTGCTAAATCTAAATTTGCAAATTCTGTTTTGTTTCCAATTGTTGTAGTATCCTTTTGGTTTCTTCGAACGGCAAAAACATTATCGCATACTTTTTCCGTGAGCCTGTCTAAAAAATCATCTTCTTGTTTTAAATGTTCTAGCGTGCTTTCGAGTTTTTTATTAAATCGGTCGTCACATTTTTGTAACGCGGGAATTACATATTTTCTAATTCGATTTCGCAAGAATGAATCTGATTCATTCGTATGATCAATTATGTAATCAAGATTATTTTGTTTTAAGTACTCAAGAATTTCTTTTTTTGAAGTTGTTAAAAGAGGGCGCAAGAAAATTCCATCAACAGGTTTCATTGCGGTTAAACCATTTAATGTTGTTCCGCGGAGTAGTCGCATAAAAAATGTTTCTTGTTGATCTTGCTGGTGATGTGCGAGTGCAATATATGTAGCATTATGTTTTTTACAAAGTGTTTTAAAAAAATGCCGACGCAACTTTCTTCCGATTTCTTCTTTAGAACCATTAAATTTGGGTTGCACAGATAAGTTTTTTGCATGTTCGATAATTAAAGGGATATTATATTTTTCGCACAACTTTTTACAAAAGGTTTCATCTTTGTGCGCGTTTTCGCGCCAACCATGGTTAAGATGTGCTGCGATTAATTTTATTGAATCTTCTTTATTAACCCGTTCGTCGGGTTCTTCTTTTTGTAATTGTTTCAAAAAATAAAATAAAAAAACAGAATCAGGACCACCAGATAATCCTAAAATTATAGTAGGTGTTTTTTCTGATTTGCGTGTATGAGTTTTTAAATATTCTGTTAGTTTTTTAAACATGTTTACGCTTGCGAAATTAAATAACCTTCTATGAACTCCATTAACTCTCCATCTAAAACTAAATCTGGTTGTGGAGATTCAATATCGGTTCTGTGATCTTTAACCATTCTATATGGATGTAGAACATAAGATCTAATTTGTGATCCCCATTCAATTTTCTTTTTTTCAATGGAATCTTTTTGCGTTTGTTTTTCTTGTTCTTGTTTTTCGACTAATTTTGCCATCAACATTTTCATTGCTGTTTGTTTATTTTGTAATTGGGAGCGTTCGTTTTGACATTGAACAACAATTCCGCTTGGGGTATGAGTTATGCGAACTGCAGAATCAGTTTTGTTAACGTGTTGTCCGCCGGCTCCTCCTGCACGATAGGTATCAATTCGTAAATCATTATCATCAATTTCGATTTTTGCTTCTTCTGCTTCAGGTGTTAATGTGATTGCAGCAAAAGAAGTATGTCGCCTTTTGTTTGAATCGAAAGGTGAAATACGAACGAGTCTGTGTACTCCATATTCGCTTTTTAAGAAACCGTATGCATTTGTTCCTTTTACAAAGAGTGTTATTGATTTAATTCCTGCTTCTTCTCCGGCCTGATAATCCAGAATATCTACTTTAAAGTTTTCGCGTTCACAGAAACGAAGATACATGCGGGAAAGCATACTTGCCCAATCTTGTGATTCCGTTCCCCCTGCGCCAGAGTTTATGCTTAAAAAACAGTTTTTACTGTCATCTTCTTTGTTTAAAAGTAATTCGATTTTGAACTTATTAACTTTTTTACAAAAATGTTGAAGTTCTGGTTTGATGTTGTTTAGTTCTTCTTCATTATCTGCAAATAGTTCTAGAAGCTCATTTGTTTCGGTAAATGAACTAATTGTTTTTTTATACGCTTCAACTAAATGCTTTATACGCTGATGTTCTTTAGAAATTTTTATTTGATCCGGATGTTTCCAAAAATCAGGTTCATTAATCTGCTTTTCGAGATTTTTGAATTGTTCTTCAATTTTGCCATTTTTATAAAATGTTTTAATTGCTTCAATAGAGGGCTCGATGGTTTTTAACTGTTCTTTTAATTCATCAATTAACATAACTAACCTTTATTTGTAAAATTATAAAGACCGTTCGAAGAAATCCTTCGACAGGCTCGGAGTTCCGTTCGCCCTGAGCTTGTCGAAGGGTTTCTTCGAACGGTTATTTGTAAAAAACGCCTTTAATTCAATATAAATCAGATTTGTAAATAAAGAAAATTTTAATGTATCTACAAGAAAAGCCCCCCTTTAAAAAGAGAGGCTTTCAAATATTTAGATTATCTTTTTTTTAATTACGATGCGGCTTTGAGAGCACTTGACCATTTTATTCTATTGTTCTGCCAATCAGTTTTTTTATCATGTAATACTTTTTCTCGTTGAATTGCCGCCTGTGCTCTTTTTAAAGATACGTGAGAAGGTGTTCGCATCATTGCTTCTCGAATTGTTTCTCCAACAACGTATTTAATTCGTCGAGGAGATACGCCTTCAAGTTTATGAGCAATGTGTGGAATATTAGTAACAAAGCTTTTACTGATTTCGAATTGATTTTCTGCTTTTGCTTTTTTCATATAAAGCTGAATTATTTGTTCGCGTTCTTGTTGATCTGGTAACTCGAATGTTATTACGTCACCTATACGATCACACATGGCATCATCAAGTTTAAATGCATGGTTTGTTGCAAAAACAAACATCATTTTTTTGTGAGTTGGTTCTGGAATTGCTTGCAAGAATGTATTTAACATATCAACGCTCCATTTGCTTGTTGTAGGTAACGTTCTATCTGCAAACAAAGATTCTGCTTCATCTATAAATACAAGTAATCCGTTTTCGCTTTTTTTCGCCCATTTAATTAATTTTCTTAATTCGTCGGTTGCAACTTCTGGGCTATCTTTTAATTTTGAAAATTCAGTACCAGAGGTAAGTGCCCAATCTAATCCGGATGCTTCAGCAATTGCCTTTGCACACATAGTTTTACCTGTTCCTGGTGGCCCCTCAAAAAGGACATTTTTTAAGTTGGTATCTTTTTCACGTGCGAGTCGAATTTGATTTGCAATTGTTACGACGCGGTGTTTAATTTCTGGCTTTGCAATAAATTCGCGTAAATCTTGAGCATCTTCAGGTGTTTGTTGTTTTACACCGAATAATTTACGGGAAGTTTCAAGATGTACTTTAGGTTTATATAAAAAATGTTCGATTGCGCTTGTTACGAATGGAACGCCATGTTTGAAAATAAAATAACCTGCGATTAAAGCAGCAGTTCCTGCAGCAGTATATTTTAACATTTTTTCATTTCGTTCATATTTTTTGTCTGCAATTTCTTTTTTGCGTTCGTGTTCTGCTTTAGCAATGGCATCTTTTTGTTCGAGTTCTGTTTTTTTGATAGCAGCTTTTTGTGTAGCTTCGTCAGTTTTTCTTTGTGCCTCAGCGGCATTTGCTGCTTCGGCAAGATCGTGTTGTTGTTGTTCGGCTGCTTGCGTTTGTTCGTGTTCGGCAGCGGTGGCAGTTGCATCGCGTTCGTCTTGTGCAGCTTTCGTGGAAGCTTGTTGTGCTTGTAATTGGAGTGCGACGCCTGCTTGTGCTTTTGCTTGAGCTTGTTCATGAGCTCTAACTTCTGCGAGGTGCAGTGCTCTTTGTGCATCATCACCAGCTATTGCTTGTCTTTGTTTAGCAGCTAGTCCAGCTTCATGAGTCATTAATTCTTTTTGCCGTTCTAAATTAGCGGCGGCGTCTTTTTCTTTTTCTTCGCGTTCTGCGGCAGTTGCTTCTGCGGCGGCTGCGCGGCGTTTAGCTTCTGCTGCAGTTATAACTTCTTGCTTGATTTCTTCAGTTTTGCGTGCAGTTTCAACACTAATTTTTTGTTGCGCTAGAGCTAATTCAAGGGCTTTGGCTAACGTTTCTGAAGTAATTCCCTTCAACGTTTTGTCAGCATTAGCTATGAGTTGTAAAACTTGTTGTGTTTCCTCGGTTACTTGTGCGGTTACTGCAGGCTCCATACCCAAACAACCTTTAGAAATAACCCCAAAAGAAATAACAAGCATTAAAACTTTAATCGATATTTTCATGACATAACCACCATTTATTAATTAATACATCATTAAATGTAAAATCACTTTGATAAATATATAAAAAGGTATCGTGTACAGTGTTGTTGTGCAAATGCCTAAAATCTTTGTTGCAGGTTGTCAATGCACGTGTTACAAGCAGTAACAAAATAACCACTTAATTTTTTTTGGTGCTTTTTTGTAATTAAAATCTGATGTATCCCGTTCGCCCTGAGGGATTTCGAGTTTTTTAAAACGAGAAATTGTCTCGAAGGATGTACGCCAAGGGCGTGTACGGCATTCTTTATTTGAAATGACCGTACCTCCTGCGGAGGCATCCTTCGATACTATTTTTAAGAAAAAATCACTCAGGACGAGCGGGCTAAAAGAAACTTTTTGAAAAGCAAAGAAAAAATTAGTTTTATGATTTATCGATGAATTTAAAAAACAAAGTCAAATTAGTCGTTTTTTTAATTTAAAATTATGTGCAATAATAAATAGACAGTATATTTATTATTCTTTATCAATCGAGGGTATTGTGAAGTTTAAAGAAACGTACAAGTGTGTTATAACGGGTGGTCCGGGGACAGGAAAGACAACATTAATAGAAGAATTAAAGCAAAGAAAATATCAAGTTGTTGAAGAAGTAGCAACTTCGATTATTAAAAGAGATCTTGCAGCGGGAATGGAGCATCCAGCGAAAGACCGAGATAAGTTTGAATCAGAAATTATTCACGAACAACTTTTGTTAGAAAAAAGGTTAAAGCGAAAGAGTGTTTCTTTTTTAGATCGTGGCGCAATTGATGGGCTTATTTATTACGAACTTGATGGTCTTAATGTTCCTAAAAAATTTACAAAACAAGTTCAGACGGCCAAATACGATCTTATTTTCTTTTTAGATTTTCTTTCTACATATGAACAGAATGAAGTTAGAACAGAACCTTTCGAGCTTGCTTTAAAGAATCATAAATTATTGGCAAGAACGTATAAAGATTTTGGGTATGGAGATAAATTTATACAGGTTCCGGGTTTAAGTATTTCTGAGCGAGCGGATTTTGTTTTAGAAAAATTGGTTGAATTTGGTGTGATTGATGTATTGGAATCCAAAGAACCAATTATTAAAAAACTTAATTTTGTCGAAGAAGTGGAATAATTTAAAAACGTGGACCTTTTTTCTTTTCGTTTTTAAAAGTAAATCCATGTTGTTTATCTGATTCTTTTATTTTTCTTGATTTGGGGACTAGGTATTGGAAGTTTATCTTTTTGATTTTTTGAATTACATATTTTGTAGCATTATTTAATGTTATTCCTGTTTTCTTGAAAATTTTTTTCATTAATATTCCTTGTTGTTTTTACCAACTATATTTTCTACATGTGTAAACATTAGAAGGTTCTTTTTATTAGGGTCAATCGTTTGCTGTAAATACAATCTAAAAAAGGGACGATGTTTTTTATTATAGCTTGCTACTCAAGAAAAAACTTAAAGTTTTTCTTTTAAAAAAGTGAAAAAGTTGCGATTATTAGAGGGCTTTTGGGCGGGGTGAGAGGTGATGTGTTTATGTAAGTGAATTTTTATTAAAAAAATATTTTAAAAAGCTTGCATTAATATACGGATTAGATAGTCTATAAAACACGTTCGGAAAAAAGCGAACGGAAAATGGAGAAGAAAAATTAACTCTTTGACATATACGTGAGACAGTGTAACAGACAAAAAGTCGAAGATGACAAATTTGTCTGGATTGTGAGAGGATCTTTTTAAATTCCGATATGGAGAGTTTGATCCTGGCTCAGAATGAACGCTGGCGGCGTGCTTAACACATGCAAGTCGAACGAGAAAGTTCCTTCGGGAACGAGTAAAGTGGCGAACGGGTGAGTAACGCGTGAGTATTTCCCATTTAGTGAAGGATACCCTCGAGAAATTGAGGTTAATACTGCATAAGTCTCTTCGGAGAGAAAGGTGGCCTCTTGCTACCGCTAAATGATAAGCTTGCGTACTATTAGCTTGTTGGTAGGGTAAAGGCCTACCAAGGCTCAGATGGTTAGCCGACCTGAGAGGGTGATCGGCCACATTGGGACTGAGATACGGCCCAGACTCCTACGGGAGGCAGCAGTGGGGAATTTTGCACAATGGGCGCAAGCCTGATGCAGCGACGCCGCGTGGAGGATGAAGGTTTTAGGATCGTAAACTCCTGTTAAGTGGGAAGAAATGCCTTTAGTTAATACCTAAAGGAGATGACGGTACCACTAGAGAAAGCTCCGGCTAACTTCGTGCCAGCAGCCGCGGTAATACGAGGGGAGCAAGCGTTATTCGGAATCACTGGGCGTAAAGAGTGTGTAGGCGGCTTATTAAGTCAGTTGTTAAATACCCCGGCTCAACCGGGGAAGTGCGATTGAAACTGATAGGCTAGAGGGCATGAGAGAGAAGTGGAATTCTTGGAGTAGCGGTAAAATGCGTAGATCTCAAGAGGAACACCAATTGCGAAGGCAGCTTCTTGGCATGTCCCTGACGCTGAGACACGAAAGCGTGGGGAGCAAACAGGATTAGATACCCTGGTAGTCCACGCCGTAAACGATGATCACTAGATGTGGGTTTTGCTTGCAAGATCCGTGTCGTAGCTAACGCGTTAAGTGATCCGCCTGGGAAGTACGGCCGCAAGGCTAAAACTCAAAGGAATTGACGGGGGTCCGCACAAGCGGTGGAACATGTGGTTTAATTCGACACTACGCGAGGAACCTTACCTAGACTTGACATGTTTTTGACCGGTATAGAAATATACTTTTTTTAGTTTACTAAGACAATTACACAGGTGCTGCATGGCTGTCGTCAGCTCGTGTCGTGAGATGTTGGGTTAAGTCCTTTAACGAGCGCAACCCCTGTCGTTAGTTGCTAGTCTTTGTGAAGCACTCTAACGAGACTGCCTGGGGAACCAGGAGGAAGGTGGGGATGACGTCAAGTCCTCATGGCCCTTATGTCTAGGGCTACACACGTGTTACAATGGCGAGTACAAAGGGTTGCAATACCGCGAGGTGGAGCCAATCCCACAAAGCTCGTCTAAGTTCGGATTGGAGTCTGTAACTCGACTCCATGAAGTTGAAATCGCTAGTAATCGCGTATCAGAACGACGCGGTGAATACGTTCTCGGACCTTGTACACACCGCCCGTCACACCACGAAAGTTGTCTGTACCAGAAATGATCTTAGCTAACCTGTAAGGGAGGCGGGTTATGAAGGTGCGGATGGTGATTGGGGTGAAGTCGTAACAAGGTAGCCGTAGGAGAACCTGCGGCTGGATCACCTCCTTTCGAGGGAGATTAATACTTTAGTATTTTAAGGTGTATATAGAATATAAAGAACTTTCACAATCCAGACGAAATTTTTTCTGAGTGACCTTTTCCTTTTTATTAAGTTTGAGTGGGATAGGTTTTTAAGTAAGGCGCGGGCCTATAGCTCAGCTGGTTAGAGCACCCCGCTGATAACGGGGAGGTCAGTCGTTCGAATCGACTTAGGCCCACCATTTTGGATATCAGCGTTAATAAATATGATTACGGGGGTATAGCTCAGGTGGTAGAGCGTCCGTTTTGCACGCGGAAGGCCAGCGGTTCGACTCCGCTTACCTCCACCATCTTAGAAGGATTTAAGTTTCTGGTGGCTTTTGATTATGTCTCATTAGTATATGTATAAAAAATTATTTCAAGAAAATTAAAAGATCAACTTGTGTTCTTTGACATGTTTGTAAAGAAGTTCTAAAAATTGAGTTTTTAAGTATCTCAATGTTTAAGTAATATCAGTAATAAAGTTTGTAGATAATTGAAAAGGGCATCTGGTGAATGCCTTGGTATCAGGAGGCGATGAAGGAAGTGGAAGACTGCTGTAAGCTTCGGGGAGCTGTCAATCGAGCTTTGATCCGGAGATTTCCGAATGGGGAAACCCGGCTAGGCAAACCCTAGTCAACCTTATCTGAATATATAGGATAAGGTAGCGAACGACGGGAACTGAAACATCTAAGTACCGTTAGGAAAAGAAAACGAATGTGATTCCCTGAGTAGTGGTGAGCGAAACGGGAAGAGCCTAAAACTTGTGTCGTGTAAGCCTGCACGCGTTGCGGCACAAGGGAAGTGGGAGATGATTTTCTTAGGTGTGCTGGCCTAAGGCTGTAACCGCCACGATAATCAAATGCTCTGGAAAGGGCAACCAAAGAAGGTGAAAGTCCTGTAGATAAAATTGTGGATGTTTGTGGCAATTGTTTTCCCAAGTACCATGGAGCACGTGAAATTCTGTGGGAATCTGCCCCGACCATGGGGTAAGGCTAAATACTACCTGATGACCGATAGTGAACGAGTACCGTGAGGGAAAGGTGAAAAGAACCCCGGAAGGGGAGTGAAATAGAAACTGAAACCAGGTGTCTACAAGCGGTGGTAGCGATGTATACGTACGCGCAACCACGTGCCTTTTGCATAATGAGCCAACGAGTTGCTCCTACGTTGCGAGGTTAAGTTTTGAAAGAACGGAGCCGTAGCGAAAGCGAGTCTGAATAGGGCGCTTTAGTAACGTGGGGCAGACCCGAAACCTAGTGAGCTACCCATGGGCAGGGTGAAGTCTTGGTAAGACGAGATGGAGGCCCGAACCGTTGTAGGTTGAAAACTGCTCGGATGACCTGTGGGTTGGAGTGAAAGGCTAATCAAACTAGGAAATAGCTGGTTCTCCTCGAAATATATTTAGGTATAGCCTTGGATGATGGATTACGGCGGTAAAGCACAGTTTAGGCTAGGGGGCATACGCCTACCAACCCTTTACTAACTCTGAATTCCGTAATTTCTAGTCCAGGAGTCAGACTGCGGGGGATAAGCTCCGTAGTCGAAAGGGAAACAGCCCAGATCACCAATTAAGGTCCTTAAGTATCCACTAAGTGGGAAAAGAAGTGAAAATACACAGACAGCCAGGAGGTTGGCTTAGAAGCAGCCATCCTTTAAAGAAAGCGTAACAGCTCACTGGTCAAGTGTTCTTGCGCTGAAGTATGAACGGGTCTAAGTGGATCACCGAAATTGTGGCTTGCATGTTTACATGCAGGGGTAGAGGAGCGTTCTCTAATAGATACAAGCCTGACCGTGAGGACAGGTGTCGTGGATTAGAGAAGTGAGTATGTTGGCATAAGTAACGAAAAAACAGGTGAGAGTCCTGTTCGCCGAAAACCTAAGGGTTCCGTGAGAAAGGTTCATCCGCTCAGGGTTAGTCGATACCTAAGCCGAGGCCAATTGGAGTAGGCGATGGAAAGCAGGTTAAATATTCCTGCACCACTTTTAGCGTTTGAGCGATGGGGTGACGCAGTAAGATAAGCTGACTTGGAATATGGATTGCCAAGCTAAGCGTTTAGGAGTATTTTGTAGGTAAATCCGCAAAATTTTAACTCTGAGGCGTTATGGGTATATCAATCTCAAGAGAAAGATATGTTCGGCTGATTCTACACTGACTGGAAAAGCCTCTAGTGAGCGAAAAAGTGATCGTACCGGAAACCGACACAGGTAGGTGGGCTGAGAATGCTCAGGCGTTGAGATAACTTTCATTAAGGAACTCGGCAAAATAGCCTCGTAACTTCGGGAGAAGAGGTGCCTAGCTTGTAATTCATGTTTTGCATGATGAAGCGAGTTTAGGTTGCAACAAAGAGGCCCAAGCGACTGTTTAACAAAAACACAGGGCCATGCAAACTCGAAAGAGGAAGTATATGGTCTGACGCCTGCCCAGTGCTGGAAGGTTAACAGGAAGGGTTAGCACTTCGGTGCGAAGCTCTGAATCGAAGCCCCAGTAAACGGCGGCCGTAACTATAACGGTCCTAAGGTAGCGAAGTCCCTTGTCGGGTAAGTTCCGACCCGCATGAATGGCGTAACGACTTGGGCGCTGTCTTAATGAAAGACTCAGTGAATTTGTAGTCCCGGTGAAAATGCCGGGTACCCGCGATAGGACGGAAAGACCCTGTGCACCTTTACTATAGCTTGACATTGATTTTTGGATTAGCTTGTGTAGGATAGGCGGGAGACTTTGAAGCTACGGCGTCAGCTTTAGTGGAGTCATCCTTGAAATACCGCCCTTGTTGATTTGTGAATCTAACTCCTCTCCGTTATCCGGAAGAAGGACAGTGTCTGGTGGGTAGTTTGACTGGGGTGGTCGCCTCCTAAAATGTAACGGAGGCGTTCAAAGGTCTTCTCATGGCGAATAGAAATCGTCATAAAGAGCGCAAAAGCATAAGAAGGCTTGACTGCGAGACATACAGGTCGAGCAGGTACGAAAGTAGGATTTAGTGATCCAGTGGTTCCGAATGGAAGGGCCATTGCTAAACGGATAAAAGGTACGCCGGGGATAACAGGCTGATCTCCTCTAAGAGTCCACATCGACGAGGAGGTTTGGCACCTCGATGTCGGCTCATCACATCCTGGGGCCGTAGAAGGTCCCAAGGGTTTGGCTGTTCGCCAATTAAAGTGGTACGCGAGCTGGGTTCAGAACGTCGTAAGACAGTTCGGTCCTTATCCATCGTGGGCGTAGGGTATTTGATAGGAGCTGTCCCTAGTACGAGAGGACCGGGATGGACAAACCTCTGGTGTTCCAGTTGTTTACCAAAAGCAACGCTGGGTAGCTAGGTTTGGAATGGATAACCGCTGAAAGCATCTAAGTGGGAAGCCAACCTAAAGATGAGATACCCCGATTTATTATGAAGCTTTTTTGACTTCGGTCTTTAAAGTGGATAAGTAAATTATTAAGGTTCCTCAAAGACTATGAGGTAGATAGGCTGGGTGTGTAAGCACAGCAATGTGTTCAGCTAACCAGTACTAATAGACCGAAAGTTTTATTTACATTTTCTTTTAATAGATGTTATTAATCATTGAGATGACTTAAAAACAACTGTTTATATTCTTTGCAAACATGTGAACACAGGTTGAAAGATCTTAAAAATTTCCTGGTGGCGATAGTAGTGGGGTAACACCCGTTCCCATTCCGAATACGGTAGTAAAGTCTACTACGCCGAAGATACTTGGCTGGAGACGGCCCGGGAAAATAGGTACTGCCAGGATTTGATTTAGAGGCATCGAAGAAATTCGGTGCCTCTTTTTTTGTTTTTACTTTTATTGTGTGAAATTTCAAGAAAGCAACAGTTGTTAGCATATGTAATGAAAAAAATCTTTATGTTTTGTATTTTTTCTTTTGTAATGTTAGATGTGTTTTTTATGGAGAATTTTGGTGCTATGGAAATGTTTGGGGCTGCAGATGTTGAATGTTACGATGAAAAAGATCTGGAGTTCGTAAGCATACATTTACCATTAACGTTGGATGAGAGGATAGAAGAATTAGGTGGTTATGTTGAGGAGGAGAAACGCAGAATAAATGATATGCTTAAATCTCTTGCGATTCATATCGAACATGTTTCCGATAATGAAGAATTGAAAGATCGACTTGAAGAATTAAGGGGAAGTTATAATCGGTTACATGATGTACCGAAGTAGAATAAATCTAGTTTGTTTATTTGGACTTTATAAAGAAGTTTTATATACTTGTTTCAATATCTAGGGTAGTTAAATTTTTTATTGGAGTTTTAATGAAGAAGTTATTTGCCATTTTGTTTTTCTCTTTTTTAACGTTAAATGTTTTTTCTATGAAACCTGCTAGATTTAGTTTGGAGATTCCGCCGGATGCACCTTGTGTAACTCCGATTGCTCGGCGTTCTCCAGAACAAGGAATGATTGAGTCTTTAAATACAATATATAATTATGCAGAAGATCTTTTTCAACAGGGGGCATACTTTTTTGCATTACATAAAATTTCAGGGTTATTTATATTGGTTGAACAAATTTCACCACAAGTAAATCGACACGATGAAATATATGGCTTTATTCGAGAGGTTGTTCACGCCTTAAATCAACTGTCAGATGAACAAAAAACACACCTTGCACGAGCCGATGCATTACGGATTGTTGGGGAAGAGGGGGGATCTGTTGAGGTGATGTATCAGCAAATTCTTTCGACATATTCTACACATTTTAGCTTTTGCTCAAAAGCCGGCAAGCGGTTAGCTGACAGTGTTGATGGACAAAGAAAAAGACGACGCTAAAAGAAGACTTCTTGCTTATTTCAAAGGTTTCAACTTCTGATATACTTACATACACAGAATTTTTAATATTAAAAAACTTTCAAACAAAGAAAGTAAAATGATGAGAACAAAAGTTAAAGAAATAAAAACAGGCGAAGTTGGTAAAAAATATACAGTTAAGGGGTGGGTTAGAACAATTCGTTCGTCCAAGACGTTTTCTTTTTTAGAAGTGAACGATGGTTCAACACTTTCTAATTTGCAAGTTATCATCGATGCAACGTTACCAAAATATGAAGAAACAATAGATAAAATTTCTACTGGCGCGGCGGTTGCAATAACGGGCCAACTTGTAGAAAGTCCAGGCAAAGGTCAGGCGGTAGAATTAAAAGCAGAAAAAGTAGAAGTTGTTGGAACGTGCGACGCGGAAAATTATCCGTTGCAAAAAAAACGTCACTCGTTTGAATTTTTAAGAACTATCGCGCACTTGCGCCCGAGAACAAACACCATCGGCGCGGTGACGCGTGTTCGCAACGCGCTCTCATTTGCAACGCACAAATTTTTTAACGAACGTGGATTTTTATATATCAACACACCAATTCTTACCTCTTCGGATTGTGAAGGCGCGGGCGAAATGTTTCGCGCGACAACTTTTGATTTAAATAAATTACCAAAAACAAAAAAAGGTTTAGTCGACGACACACAAGATTTTTTTGAAAAACCTGTATCGTTAACAGTCTCCGGCCAATTAAATGTTGAATGTTTTTCGTGCGCGCTTTCTGATGTGTACACTTTTGGACCAACTTTTCGCGCGGAAAATTCAAACACGTCGCGGCACTTAGCAGAGTTTTGGATGATCGAACCGGAACTTTCGTTTGCGGATATTAATGACGATATGGATTGTGCGGAAGAATATTTAAAATATCTTTTAAAATATGTTCTTGAAAACTGCAAAGAAGATATGGAGTTTTTAAATAAGTTTATAGAAAAAGGATTAATCGCGCGTCTTGAGCATGTGATAAAATCTCCGTTCGAACGTTTAACTTATACTGACGCAATTAAAATTTTAGAAAAATCAGATAAGAAATTTGAATTCCCGGTAAAATGGGGCGCGGATTTACAATCGGAACACGAACGTTATTTGGCCGAAGAACATTTTAAAAAGCCGGTAATTTTAGTTGATTATCCAAAAGATATAAAAGCATTTTACATGCGCATGAACGACGACAACAAAACTGTTGCGGCGATGGATATTTTAGTTGCGGGAATTGGCGAACTTGTTGGCGGAAGTCAACGCGAAGAACGGTTAGAGTTTTTAGAAAAACGTATGGACGAACTTGATTTACCAAAAGACACATACTGGTGGTATCTTGAACTTAGAAAATATGGTTCAGTTCCGCACGCAGGTTTTGGTTTAGGTTTTGAACGCATGGTTCAATTTGTTACGGGCATGGAAAACATCCGCGACGTCATTCCATTCCCTCGCTATCCCGGCCACGCAGATTTTTAGTTTTTATAAGCACCGGCGTTCGCCGGTGCTCCCTTAATTTTTGTGTTAACGCGAGTTTGATAATTAGCTTTTTTTTATTTGTAAAAATCTAAACAAACCCCGTTCGCCCTGAGCCTGTCGAAGGGTTTATTCGAGAGGCGAAATGAAAAATGCAGTACTTCCCGTTTAACCTCCCAATATTTTGTTTTACATAAATAATCTTTCGCATATAATACTTTCTAAAGCATCTTTCTTAACATTCAAATTCGTAGGGGAATTATTTTATGAAAAAGATTTTTATCGCTCTCGCGTTCGTAACTTTTAGTTTATCGTTGGCGGCGGCGCCGGGCGATGGACAATTAAGTTATGAGTTACGACAGTTAGAATTTTCTGATATTCAACTAAATACTATTTATGGTAGCTTACAAGTTGAAGTAAAGAGGCTTGTTTCACTAGAGAAATTTAAAGAAATTTTTTCAAATCTCGTTCCTTGCATATTATCTTTACATAATTCTTCAGGGGAAAAAGCTAGTATAAAAAGACTTAGAAGAGATTTGTTTAGGCAGCTTGAAAAAGTAGGGATGCGGGATGTTTATCCGAAGAGTCGGTGGATTGTGCCAATTGATAACGTAAATTTGGGTGTTATTTGTGTGGCGATTGGTTATGCAATTTGGCAGCTCATAATTGCGGCGCCGGATTTTGATGTAATGCCTTTTTCTGCAGCTTTCCCGGTTTTATTAGCTGCGTTCGATTTGTACTTTGTGTGGGTACCTGTTGATAAAAAATTAAGTGAATTAAAACAACAACATAAATTTTTTATGTCAAATTTAATACAAAAATTTCAAGCAGAATCCGTTTTTCAACTTCTTCAAGACGTTTCTAAGATTGGAGCAGAGGAAATAAAACATTGTTTAATTTTTTGTACAAGAGAAGGATTAGAAGAAAAATTGGAACAATTAAGGCAAATTCTTGCAAGACATGGTTTTACCCCAGAGCTTGCAGAAGTAGAGCTTGAAGCAGTTGTTTCCATTTAAAATTATTTATATGCACCGGCGATCGCCGATGCCTATTTTTTTTATCTTTTAAAGACCAAGGAAACTAGAAACAAAATAGTACTCGAAATAATAATCATTGGGCCAACGGGTAATCCTGTTACAAAAAATGCAACAACGCCGGCGGCACAAGAAAGCAATCCTGCAATCAAACTTGTAATGGTATAACTTCTTAGTGTTCTACAAAGATTGCGCGCGGTGCACGCAGGGACAGCAACAAGTGCCGCGGTCATTAATCCACCAACAATTCGTACGCCAAGTGAAATTGTAATGGCAACACAAAACATAAAAATAAATTGATACAGATTTGTGTTTATTTTTTTTGTTTGCGCAAGGCTTGGCGAAATACTTATCAAAACCATTTTTGGAATTAAAAACTTTGTTGCGCAAATAATCGCAACAGAAACAACTGCAATGATCACAGCTGTTTTTACATTTAATTTTGAAATATCACCAAACAATGCTTTGACGGTTTTGCTTCTATCTAAAAATAAAAATGAGACAGCCATGGTAGATGCAAACACAAGTGCGCTCAGTGCGTCGACGGGAAGCTTTGTATATTTTTCTAATAACCAAATGATTGTTGTGCCAAAAGAAATAAACAACAACGCGCCCAAAGAAACATCAAAATTATAAAGGAGTGCAAAAGAAATTCCGGGAAGTGCCAAATGACCAAGCGGGCCGCCGACCAATGCCATGCGTTTTGTAAGCATAATTGAACCAAGATAACCGCTCATCGCGCCAACGGAAATTCCAATAATAATTGCATAGATAAGTTGTGTCATTATTTTTCACCTTTGCAATGTTTGTGTTGATAAAATTTTATATTTTCTCCGTACAAATTATGTAACTCATCAGGCGTTAAAACTTTTTGAGGATCGCCTTCACACAATTTTGTTTTATTCAAACACAACACTTTACTTGCGTGTCCCCATACAACATTTAGGTCGTGTGTAATTAAAATTATAGTTAAATTTCTTTTTTTCCATAAATCATGCAATAACGCATAAATCGTACTTTCTCCCGCCACGTCAACGCCCGATGTTGGTTCATCAAGAATTAAAACTGATGGATTTCCAACAAGTGCCCACGCAAAAAGCATGCGCTGAAATTGCCCTGTCGATAAAGACGAATATTGTTGATCAAGAATTTTTTCTTCTAGTCCAACTTCTTTTATTAGAGTTGCGATTTCGGTATCAGTTGTTTTATTTTTTTTACTTGTTCGCTCTTCCTTCGATACTATTTTTAAGAAAAAATCACTCAGGATGAGCGGGAGTCGCTTGCGCCAGCCGTTCGCCCTGAGCCTGTCGAAGGGTTTCATCGAACGGCAACGCCCCAACCCAAAAAATTCCCGTACTGTGAGCGGCGGAAGACCTTTGCGCAAACATTCTTCTTGCGGTGGAACATAACCAACGCTTTGCGTATTCCAAGAGATTTTTCCTTGATACGGAATTAAATCTAAAAGCGCGCGCAGTAATGTTGTTTTCCCCGCGCCGTTTGGCCCAAGGATTACAAAGACATCATTTTCATTAATGTTAAAAGAAATATTTTCTAGAACGGTGGTGGTATCAAATTGTACGGAGACGTTTTCCGCCGAGACGATTATATTTTTCATAATTATCCTTTAATTATTTTCTTCTATAATAACAAAATAACCAGCAACTTTTAAGTTGCTGGTTATTGGGAAATTTTTTATATGTAATAAATTAGGTTACCGACGGCGGAAATATGTCATATCGGCAACACTTACGGAACGTTGCATTGTAGGGGAAGTACAAGCGGAAATATCAGGTGAATGATCGATGAGTTCAGCGGCACATTTTGCCAATAAAGCTGCGATTTCGTGATCGGCTTCAGGGTTTGCTGTAAGAGCAATGTTTACGTATCGTCGGCGAATTTCACTGCGTGGAATGGAACAGGTTCTATCTTGTGCTGCGGTGTAATAAAAAGCCAGACATGGAATTTTGTGTGACTTTGCTTCAACCGCAAAATCTAAAACGTGTTGCATTGAATCATCAAAAAAAACAAGGCAATCTGGTTTCTCAGAATGTCTTATTTTCCCAAGCATGTCTGCTAAAGCTGTTCCTTTATCACGTTGTGCTTTTAAAAAATAAACGCCATTTACAAGTTTCCCGTTTTTTATAGGATGAACAAAACGAGGACAACCTTCTGAGAAATTTAAATCGAGAGAAGATAGTTGTTGTAATGTTCCTTCAACCATAAGATCTCTTGAACTATCAATTTGACCTGGAGTTCTAGATGTAAGCGCAATCGTTGCAATATTGTTAAATTGTTTTCTTAAGTCATATGGTAAAACGGGAGCTGGTATCATAAAAAAAGAGGTATCATCTTTTGGATGTTGAAGCCAATTAATAACAGGAACAGTTACAGATTCTACTGGTATCATCTGTGTTGATGCTAAAGACGCAGAAACACCTTGCACCGCGAATTGTACAGATGTTTCCCTGTCCATGTCTCTGGCTTTCTTTTCGTATTTGCGCATTAATTCAGGGAAAAAGTCATCGGGACCTAGTCCCTCAGGAATAATTAGTGTTCTATCAAGATCAAAAACAAACAATGGTCTCTTGCATTTAAGACGCGACAAATATTTCAAAGCAAGGTGAGTTGATAATTGAATACTGTTGGTTTCTATGACTATTGTGTCTTTATCAAAAGTTATTTCATAAAAACGTACCAACAGTTCTACAATGTTATCCAAAGTCATGTATTCTGGCGTGAAAAAAGGTGCTTGATCTTTAATTCCAACGGATATTGATATTTGTGGTTCATGCTGTTCCGATGTTTTTTTTTCAAAAACTTTGACTACTAATGGAGATAGTGCTTTTAAACTTGTTGCGGTAAAAACAAAGCACATGCACATTGAAAGAAAAATTGTAGAAATTAAAAACTTTGTTCTCATCTTTCAACTCCCAATGTTTTTTTAAGTTATTATCTTGATTTGTGAAAAAACAAATTTCAAACGAACGTACGAAATGGATCACATAAGTTAGCTTAACATCTACGAAATTTACACCTAAAAGAGAGAGAAGTCAACGTTGAAATCAAAATTTCCATGTCACGTTACAACCAATGTTACTACCGGTCATTGGAGTAACAAAAATTCCTTTTCCAGTAAATGGGTAGTTATAAAAGAAGCCAAATTGTGGCTGCCATTTTCTTTTGCTAAAGAAGTTATGTACTCCTAAATTATAATCGATCATGAAGTGCGTTGTATGCATACTCCAACCTTGCAAGGTAGAATCGGAATCAATTATTGTTGTATTTGTTGAATGATCGCCAGCGTTAACAAGCACTAAATGATCGCGGGCTTGTTTGTTATACGAATAACCAGTTAATGCAGATAGTCCTTTAAAGAAGTGATCTAGTTTTAAATAGATTCCGAAATCAAATAATAACCCTTTTTTTTCTGTAACTTTACATTGTGCAAGTTTGATAAATCCGTTTTGATTGATATCAGTTTTGACACGAAAGTGTTTGTGGGTTTTATTGCAAAATAACGTTAATCCTGTATGCGCACCTAAAAAAATATCTTTGCTTAATCCTGCAATTGCATCAAAACGAACAGGAAAACCAAAGTGTCCATTATATCCGGTAGGGATAGAAAATGGATGTCCCGAAAGGGCATTAATATTTGTTGGAAATTGGACTCCCAAACGAGGAATAATTTTTACAAATTCTAGAAAATCGATAGGATCTAACCATTCTTTTCTCCAGCCGACATTAATGTTAATATCTCCAAAACCAAATCTTTTGTATCCTTCACTATAATTTTCAAGTCCGTATGCGTTAAGAATATCTCCTGAAGAAAAACTTGTTAAAAAATCTGTCCAGGTAGCATCTGTTTTTGTGTAATTGTCAGCAGCGGGTGGATTTGTAGCATCGGTAGAGGTATCAATAAAGTCTATTTTACTAACATTAACCCGTCTGAAAGGAATATTAAGTTGTACAAAGAAATTATTTTTTATGTTTTGATTTATATCGATAATAACTTCATCGGTTTCAAATTTTCCGGAAAAAATTCCTTGACCGAAATCTGTTTTTATTCCTTTTTGTGTATCAGTTAAACCGTTAAAGGCAATTCGTTTTGTTTCCGTGTTATCATGAATCGCTAGCACATCAAGTGGCATGTTTGTTGGATTTGCTACTCCTGAAAAAATCGAAAGTAGATTATGGTGTCCATAAATATCGAATGCTTGAGTTTTTTCGTCC
>Ga0209045_1000108_pt1 | contig 102720 bp, 93 predicted proteins | sample SaaInlLV_10m_DNA_4_FD_184664 | JGI IMG/M metagenome (GOLD analysis project Ga0209045, IMG submission 184664) | Marine microbial communities from expanding oxygen minimum zones in the Saanich Inlet - Saanich Inlet SI072_LV_200m_DNA (SPAdes) (version 2) | ecosystem: Environmental > Aquatic >...
CCGATAGATTTGTGCAAATCAGATATTGAGTTTTGAATAACTTGGGTTGTTTGCGCTTTTTTTGCAACCGCGGATTCAATAAATTCTGTTGGTGTTTTGCCGAATGTTTGTATAGAAAATAATATTTTTGTAGAAATAATTAAAATAAAAAAGAGCAGAGTTTTTTTTTGTAAATTTTTCATAATTTATATTCTCCTTATCTTGGCGAGGGATTGATTATTATGCATGTTCAGTTGGCATTGTAATTTTTTGTTCAAGATACCAATGAAGTGCGTAAGCTGTTTTTTTCATGTTGCTCAGGAAGTCAACTAAAGATTTTCTCTTTTTTGTATTAAAACTAATGCCTTCGCCTACTTCAGATTTTTTTTCAGCTTCTATAACAAATTCTCTTATTGTGTCTTGAAATAAAACATCCAAATGTAACAGAGGGTTCTTGTTTATTATATCTTGTACTGCTTTGATTATTGTCTTATAGGTTTCTAGTAAATTTGTATTGTGCAAAGATTTTTTTTGTTTTTCAATATCTTGTAATCGGGCTAGTAAATGATCATGAAACAATTTTGTAAAAATAACATTTCCGCTAAAATTATTTCCTGCAGCGTCTTGTTGGGCGTTGCGAAATGCTGAGTAGTGGCCTTCTTTATCTTCCGGCGATAATACAGCACGGGCTTTTCCTTTGACTCCACTGATCAGACCTCGCTTAGTATGTTTTTTTGCTTCTTCGATAAAATTTTTTACTGCACGTTTAAATTCTAGTTTTAGATTGTCAGGAAGGGTGTCATATTTGATTGCTACGGGGTTGATTGAATTAAATGCAGCAAGTAGTATTTCTGCGTAATTGGCAGCGGTCTGGGTGCCTAAGAATCGTTTCTTTAATTGTTTAAGTTGGGCAGGAACATTTCTTTGAAGTTCCAATGTTGTTGCTTCTTCTGTCCCAAGAGCCCTTGCCATTGTAAGTCTGGTTTGGGCTAATTTATTTATTGCGTCTGTAATTGTTTTACCACCTTGTCTGATTTTTCCCCTCAGCGTTTGTATAGTTGCTGCGGCGCTTGCACCGGCGGCAGGGGTGGCTGGGGTAAAGCGGTAGTCTGTTTTGATTCCTGTTACGGAAGCGTTTATTCTTGAATCGGCAGATGTAGGAATGCTGTCAAGAAGCTCATTAAATTGTGTAATTATTTTAGTATCTCCAATTTTATCTACTTCTCCCGCAAGTGCTTCTAGTTTTCCTATAAAATTTTCAATTGCTGTTTCTGCTGTTGGCGGTGAAGAAGCTCCTAGTTGTAATATATCTATTTCTCGTCTGAGCCGTCGCTTTGCTGCTATTGCTGTCGGTTGCGGTGCCGCCATTGCTGGTTGCCCATATTGTGCTGGTTGCGGTTGATATTGCTGTTGTGAATATCCTGGTAGTGATGATGCGCGAGGTTGAAAACTTCGGAATTTTATTCGTAACTGTTCTATGCGTCTTGTTTGCGCTTCTGTAAGAGCAGACGGGACGTTTTGTATTAGTTGTTGTATCTGTGACATGTCGGGTCTTGGCTGGTTTAGAAGGGTTTCGATTGTTTGCATTTGGTCATCGATCGCATCCGCCGCCACACCTCCAAACATTCCCACCAAAACAAAAAACACAAAAAACTTTTTAACTAAATTTTTCATTACTTACTCCTTATTTTTCAACGAAGTTTTTTTTACTTACGTAATTGTATGAAAGCGGCAATTACATTCGCAAGAAAGAAAATAAAATAAATTTTAAGAAAACGCTCGAAGGGTTTCTTCGATACAATTTTTAAGAAAAAATCACTCAGGGTGAGCGGGGCTTTTAGCCGTAAGCTTAGCCGAGTGGAAAGTGCGAACGGTCAAGCCGCCTCGTCAACCAAGAAACAACCACGATACTTAAAAAACTTATTATAAATCCTGGAATAATTGGAGCATCAGGAATTGATGTTGGTAAATGTTTCCAAATAAGTGTAATTGCGCTGCCGCTTATGATACCGGCAAGTGCGCCAAATTTATTAACAGTCTTTGAATAAAGAGAAAGAATAACCAGCGGGCCAAAACTGCTGCCCAAACCGTGCCAGGCATATTGCACAAGTTTCCAAATAGTTTCATTATTATTTATCGCCATAACAAAAGAAATTATTGTAATGCCGATGCCTGCGATTCTAGAAACATGCAATTGTTTTTTGCTCGAAATTTTTTTATTAAATACTTTTTTATATATATCTTCGGAAAGCATCGACGCCGAAACTAAAATTTGTGAGTCCATTGTTGAAATTGCGGCTGCAAGTATTGCGCACAAAATAAAACCAGCAAACAGTGGGGTGCTAATATTTTTAACTAAATTTATGAAAACTAGTTCATTGTTTGGCAGTCCTGTTTTGAAAAATGCGATACCGATTAAACCAATTAATGTTGCACATGTCATAGCAATAATTTGCCATGCAATTCCAATGCGTTTTGCTTTGTTAATATTTTGTGGATTTTTTATTCCCATAAAATTAATTAAGATATGTGGTTGACCAAAATATCCAAGTCCCCAACCGAATGCGGCAACAAAAATTGCAAAAAAAGTTTTTGCAGAAAAATCAGGAAAAAGAGAAAGCGAAATTCCCTTTGTTTGCGCGGCAATTGTTATTGAAGAAAATCCGCCAAAAGAAAAAAGGGCGTAAATTGGTACGCCGACAATTACAATTAATACAAATAATCCTTGTAAAAAATCGTTCCAAGCAACGGCTACAAACCCGCCGAGTACCGTATATAATGCAACGGTTAATGTTCCGAATGTAATTCCTGTTAAATATGAAAATTCGAATGTTGCACTTAATGCGCGACCAAGTCCGACTATGCCAGCGGAAATGTAAAGTGTAAAAAAGAAAAGAGCTACGACTGTACTAACAATTCGTATGGTTCCTGTTTTGTCATTAAAACGTTGTTCAAAATAAGAGGATAATGTTTCGCAATTATATTTTTCTGTTGAGATGCGTAATTTTTTTGCAATAAATTGCCAGCTTAAATACATAAATACGATAAGACCGATTGCATTCCAACATTCAAAAATTCCTCCGCTAAAAACGTAGGCGGGAAATGCCATAAAAAGCCACGTGCTCATATCGGTAGCATGTGTTGCAATTGCGGTTACCCAATAATTTATGGAACGATTTCCAACAATAAATTCAGTTGAGCTTTTTTGTTTTTTGTAAATTATGTAGCCGATTGTAATTAAGATTGAGATGTATGCGAAGAATGATACAAGGAATAGTGGGTTCATTTTTGGCCTCTTTATAAAACTATTTGAATTTATTAATTCAACTAAATATTAATAATAACGTTAATTAGTATGCCATTTATTGTTCTACTTCGCCAACTCGATAATTATTCCTGAAGCTTTTTGGCAATCAAAACCGAATGTATCCCTAACACCTTTTGCTCAAACACGTATTAACGTAAGTTTAAGAAAACTGACATGAAGCCAATTATTTATGAGAGAGCTTTTCATCCCGAGTGATTTTGAGCGTTAGCGAAAAATAGTATCGAGGGGCGTTTTGTTTGCGAAATGAAGATTTATGTATTTTAAAAAGTGGAATAAGATTCCTAGTACAACAAAAAAAATTATAGCGTACGTAGCGTCCCTCGATACACCCTACTACGCACTTTGTGCTTCGAAGGGCACTCGGGATGAAATGTGTTTGAGGGGCTTTTAGCCGTAAGCTTAGCCGAGTGGAAAGTGCGAACGGTCAAGCCGCCTCGTCAACCAAGAAACAACCACGATACTTAAAAAACTTATTATAAATCCTGGAATAATTGGAGCATCAGGAATTGATGTTGGTAAATGTTTCCAAATAAGTGTAATTGCGCTGCCGCTTATGATACCGGCAAGTGCGCCAAATTTATTAACAGTCTTTGAATAAAGAGAAAGAATAACCAGCGGGCCAAAACTGCTGCCCAAACCGTGCCAGGCATATTGCACAAGTTTCCAAATAGTTTCATTATTATTTATCGCCATAACAAAAGAAATTATTGTAATGCCGATGCCTGCGATTCTAGAAACATGCAATTGTTTTTTGCTCGAAATTTTTTTATTAAATACTTTTTTATATATATCTTCGGAAAGCATCGACGCCGAAACTAAAATTTGTGAGTCCATTGTTGAAATTGCGGCTGCAAGTATTGCGCACAAAATAAAACCAGCAAACAGTGGGGTGCTAATATTTTTAACTAAATTTATGAAAACTAGTTCATTGTTTGGCAGTCCTGTTTTGAAAAATGCGATACCGATTAAACCAATTAATGTTGCACATGTCATAGCAATAATTTGCCATGCAATTCCAATGCGTTTTGCTTTGTTAATATTTTGTGGATTTTTTATTCCCATAAAATTAATTAAGATATGTGGTTGACCAAAATATCCAAGTCCCCAACCGAATGCGGCAACAAAAATTGCAAAAAAAGTTTTTGCAGAAAAATCAGGAAAAAGAGAAAGCGAAATTCCCTTTGTTTGCGCGGCAATTGTTATTGAAGAAAATCCGCCAAAAGAAAAAAGGGCGTAAATTGGTACGCCGACAATTACAATTAATACAAATAATCCTTGTAAAAAATCGTTCCAAGCAACGGCTACAAACCCGCCGAGTACCGTATATAATGCAACGGTTAATGTTCCGAATGTAATTCCTGTTAAATATGAAAATTCGAATGTTGCACTTAATGCGCGACCAAGTCCGACTATGCCAGCGGAAATGTAAAGTGTAAAAAAGAAAAGAGCTACGACTGTACTAACAATTCGTATGGTTCCTGTTTTGTCATTAAAACGTTGTTCAAAATAAGAGGATAATGTTTCGCAATTATATTTTTCTGTTGAGATGCGTAATTTTTTTGCAATAAATTGCCAGCTTAAATACATAAATACGATAAGACCGATTGCATTCCAACATTCAAAAATTCCTCCGCTAAAAACGTAGGCGGGAAATGCCATAAAAAGCCACGTGCTCATATCGGTAGCATGTGTTGCAATTGCGGTTACCCAATAATTTATGGAACGATTTCCAACAATAAATTCAGTTGAGCTTTTTTGTTTTTTGTAAATTATGTAGCCGATTGTAATTAAGATTGAGATGTATGCGAAGAATGATACAAGGAATAGTGGGTTCATTTTTGGCCTCTTTATAAAACTATTTGAATTTATTAATTCAACTAAATATTAATAATAACGTTAATTAGTATGCCATTTATTGTTCTACTTCGCCAACTCGATAATTATTCCTGAAGCTTTTTGGCAATCAAAACCGAATGTATCCCTAACACCTTTTGCTCAAACACGTATTAACGTAAGTTTAAGAAAACTGACATGAAGCCAATTATTTATGAGAGAGCTTTTCATCCCGAGTGATTTTGAGCGTTAGCGAAAAATAGTATCGAGGGGCGTTTTGTTTGCGAAATGAAGATTTATGTATTTTAAAAAGTGGAATAAGATTCCTAGTACAACAAAAAAAATTATAGCGTACGTAGCGTCCCTCGATACACCCTACTACGCACTTTGTGCTTCGAAGGGCACTTGGGATGAAAAACCATTCTTAATTAACAAGACAAATTAAAAAAAGAAACCGAATGGAGTTTGGTTTCTTTTCCACAGTAAAAAAGATACTGTTTAATTATAGAACGGGGTTTATGAATAATAATATCGACGAATGGCAATATTGTTTAATATTCCTAAGCTTGCGCAAGTAACCCATAAATTACATAATCCATAACTTAGAAGAGGGAGTGGAATTCCTACAATTGGAAAAATACCAATAACCATTCCAATGTTAATGCAAACAGAAAGCATGATGTGCGCAATGAGGCCAATTGAAATAATTTTTTCAATAAAATAGGGAGTGTGCAATGTTATAAAAATAAGTCGAACAAAAAGCAAACTAAAAAGTAGTAACACAATAAACGCCCCCCAAAATCCCCACTCTTCACAAATAACTGAAAAAATAAAATCTGTATGATCTTCTGGCAAAAATGAAAGTTTGTTTTGTGTTCCTTTTAACAACCCTTTGCCGCAAAGACCTCCGGAACCAATTGCAATCTTTGATTGTTCAATTTGGTAACGTTCTTTTTTGTTATCACCTTGTCCCAATAATACTAAAATTCTTTGTTGTTGATATGGCTTTAATATTTTCCAACCGATAGGTGCGAATAATAAAAAACATAATCCGGAAATTATAAAAAATTTTTTGTTTAGATTTGCGAGCCACAACATAATGAAACCAGAAAATAAAACTATAAGTGAGGTTCCTAAGTCGGGTTGTTTTAAAATGAAAAGAAAGCTTATTCCTATTGTTGTTAGTGGTACAAGGAAATATTTTAATGGAGGATGTAATTTGTGATATTCGGATATGTATTTTTGTTCACTTAAATAATATGCGACAAATGCTGGCATTAAAAGTTTTGTGAGTTCGGAAGGTTGAATTCGAAAGAAATAAAGAGATATCCAGCGTTTTGCTCCCATTCCAATCCATCCGCCGATTACTGTGTAAAGTAATAGAATTAATAAAGGGTAATACCAAAAATATCCCCATCGACATAATGTTTTTAGATTTATAAAACTAGCCAAGAAATAAATAAAGATTCCACTAGCCATTCCAACAATTTGTTTTTTAAAAAAGATGGAAATTGGAATTTGTAGTGTGTATGTAGAACTAAATACGAAGAGTAAACCGATTGCTAATAGTGCAATGGTTAAAGAAAAATTTATCCAATCAAAGTAATGAAATAAACGTCGATCAAACATGAGATGGTCCTTATGGTTTTACATGCTTGATTTTACTAAAAATTTGGAGATGAGGAAAATTTGATTATTCGGTTACGCGTCGTCTTTTGGGAGAGGGCGCTAAACTTTTTATTAACGCTGGTATAATAATTTCTTTAATAAAATATGCCAAATTACAATTTGTTAATGTCGGATCTATTTTTTTTAATGCTCGATTTACACGGTGTGGAGATATTTTTTTTGCACTAAGCCATTCGATGAGCATTGGAAGTAGAGCATGTAACCGTAACATTACACCTTCCATTTCATTTCCTGGATCCATATAACCAAATCCTATTCCACACATTATGTTATTTGCAATTTGTATTCCAGCTTCTATTTTGTCCAAAGCTATTCCCTGCATAAATGTAATTCCAACAAGATCTAATTCAATTTCAATAGCACCTGTTTCATTGTCAATACGTAGTTTTTGTATTTGGGCAAGAATCGTGGCTTTTTCCGGGCCGCCTGCCATTTTTCGTACAAAAAAATGTACAGCTTCTTCGTGAAGTTGTGTTGCTGCGATAGCAAGCAAAGAAGGGCTTCCTTCTCTTGGCGTTAGAAGTTCTATGATTTGGTCTGAGCTTTTATAGGCTATAATTGTTTCTACCATTTCGTAATCATTGTTACGTACAGCTGGAATAAATTGTTCCATAGCAGAACAAAAAGTAACCGACATGCTTACAGCAAATAAAAATATTTTTTGTGTGAATCTATTTTTCATTTTCTTCTTTGTCTTTTGCGAGGTGGTTTTTCTATTGCAGGTATCATAATTTCATCAACAATAAATCCTAACATAACAGTTATATTTTTTATTGCGCTTGCAGCAGCAACAATATCTTCTTCTGTGTATTGTTTACGGTTAATAGCATCAACGATTTCTTCTATTAAAAGTGATATATTGCCTAAACACGGATGGCTACATTCTGATTCGTTTTGTATGCCAGCTATTAAAATGTTTACAATTTCAAGACCAGCTAGAAGATCAAATCTCATTCCCTGTATTAATGCTGTTCCAATAAGATCTAGCATTTCATCTGGAGTGCTTTGTAAAAGAACGCTGTTTTTACTTATTCCGTCTTCCATGCTGTTTACAATAACGCGAACTGTTTCTAAGTAAAGACGCCCTGTTGCGATGGCAAGTAAGGAATAATATCCTTTTCTTGGCGTTAGAAGTTTTGTGATTTCACTAGAGCTTTTATCGGCTAAAATAGATTCTACTTCTTCATGTTTATTTTCTTGCACGGCGCTTTTTAATGACGTGTATTCCGTTTTTGTTATTTCTGAGTGCAGCGAAAAAGCAAATGACATGCTTACAGCAAATAAAAATATTTTTTGTGCGAATCCATTTTTCATTTTAAAATCCTTGCGTTGTTTAAATTTTAATTATTGCTAAATAAAGTATATTATGAGGGTGAAAAGTCAATTTAAAAAAATTATAGAGAAGAAGTAAAAGATTTATGATTCCATTAAAACTAGAATTAAAAAATTTTTTAAGTTACGGGCAAACAGTTCAAGTAATAGATTTTAGTAATCACGACCTTATTTGTTTTTCTGGAAAAAATGGAAATGGAAAATCGGCACTTCTTGATGCGTTAACGTGGGCGTTGTGGGGGCAAGCGCGTAAAATTTCTGGAACAATAAAAGCTGATGCAGGTTTGTTGCGACTTGGGCAAACACAAATGATGGTTTGTTTGGAATTTTTATGTAACAAACAACATTATCGTGTGCGGCGTGAATTTGCAAAAACATATGGCAAGCCATATGTTGCGCTTGATGTTGAATTATTTGATGATAAAAAACAAAAGTTTTTATCATTGACTGATAAAACAATTCGTAAAACTCAGGAAAAAATTGAACGAATAGTTGGTCTCGATTTTAATACATTTGTTAATTCTGCATTTTTGCGCCAGGGTCTTTCCGATGAGTTTTCTCAAAAATCTTCGAAAGAACGTAAAAATATTTTAGCGTCTATTTTGGGTTTATCTCTTTATGATCAATTACAAAAAAGAGCTCTTGAGCACATGCGTTCAAATGAACAAGAAAAGAAGTTTCTATTGAAGTTGCAGGAATCGGTTTATCTTGAAATTGCAAAAGAAAAAGATTTAAAAGAACAATTTGTTGCGTCAAAAAAAGAAATAAAATCTCTCGAAAAAAAGTTTGCGTTGTTAGATAAAGATTCGGAAAAGCACGAACGTGAACGAATGGATCTTTCAAAAGAAAAACAACAACTTGAATTAATTGAAAAAGAATTAAACAATGCCAAACAAAATATAAATAAAAAACAAAATGGTTTGCGTCAATATATTGCTAGTTGGAAAAGTGTTCATTCAAAAATATTGAATGTGCCGGCAGTAGCCGTTCTTGAAAAAAAACGAATCAAATTATTTGAACAGGATACAAATTTTCGAACAGCACAACAAAAATATTTGTTGTTGCAGGGAGATATTTTAAAAAAACAGGAAGTTCTTCAAAAAAAGGTACACGAAGTAAGCGTTAAAAGTGAACGAGTAATTCAAGAAGAGCTGTTAAAAGTTGAAAAATTGAGTCTTGCTAGCAAACAACAGAATGGAATTGTTGAACAAAAAGAAAAACAATTAAAAGAGCTACAAGAAAAAGAGAAAAAAACAAAGTGCAATTGTGTGAATTTAAAAAAAGAGTTGCAGCAATACGATTTATTTAAAAAAGAATTTTTGCAAATAAAAGATCAATTCGAAAAGCGTCGTATTTTTTATCAAAATATGGTTCATCGTGGAAATTGGCTAAAAGCTGAAATGAAGGATCTTGAAAATAAAAAAACGACTATGCATGCGCAAACAAGTCCGAGTTGCCCGTTATGCGAACAGGTGTTGACGATTAAACGCAAGCAATTTTTAGCGAAACAATTTATAAAGCAAGAATGTTTTTGTAACCATCGCTTAAATCGAGTTACAGGTGTTTTAAAGAAATTAAAAAAAATATTGTTAGAGCAGCATGAGCAAATAAAAAAAGTTACATTTCAAAATGAGCGATTTCAGCAAATGGATTTGCAGTTGAAGGCACATGAAAAAACTTTACAAGAAATTTCTAAGGAAATTAATAAAAATTCAATAGAATTAAGTGTTTTAAACGTGCAAACAAAAGATTTGTTGCAGGCGGTTGAAAAACAACAAAAAATTCTTGATCAAAAAAAACAATCTAGTGATAAAAATATTTTAAAAAATGCGGATGTTGTTGCGTTAAAAAAGCAAGTTGATGATTTGCAAAAAGAACAAACAAAAGTTGAATACGACAAAAAACAACATGAAGAGGTTCAAAAGGAACTTTTTGAAATTGATAAAAAAATTAAAGAATGTGATTCATTAAAACAAGAACAATCTGAACAAAAAAGTAGGCAGTTGCAAATTGCATCATTGTGCGCAGAATTAAAAGAATTAAAAAAAGTTCAAAAAGATTGCGAAAAAAAACTGAAAGTTTTGCCCGAATTTCAGAATAAACTTTCAGCGAATGAAGTATTAGTAAAAGAATTAAAATTTTCAATTAAACAAATTCAGCAGGAAAAAGAAAAAGCTGCACAAAATAAAGGCAAGATAGAAAGTGAATTGCAGCGAATTGAAAAAATAAAAAAAGAAACAAAAGATCGTAAAGATAAATTAAAAAATGTTTCTGAACAAATTGATTTATATCAAGAATTATACAAAACATTTGGTAAAAACGGAATTCAGGCATTATTAATTGAAGAAGCGATTCCGGAAATTGAAGATGAAGCAAATAAATTGCTTTCGCAATTAACCGATAATCAGTCACAAATTTTTATTGAATCTTTGCGTGATTTAAAAAGTGGCGGGGTTCGTGAAACTCTCGATATTCATATTTCCGATTCTGTTGGCGTTCGACCATATGAAATGTTTTCGGGCGGAGAAGCATTTCGTATCGATTTTTCATTGCGTATTGCAATTTCTAAACTTTTAGCCCGCCGCGCAGGAGCAACATTGCAAACATTAATTATTGACGAAGGTTTTGGTTCACAAGATGAAGAGGGGCTTCAACGATTAATGGATGCTTTATATGTAATAAAAAATGATTTTGCAAAGGTAATTGTTGTTTCTCATTTGCCAGCATTAAAAGAAAGTTTTCCAGTTCATTTTATCGTCGATAAAATATCTACCGGATCTATTGTTCGTGTCGAGCAGCGAGGGTAAAGATTACTGCTTGTAATGGCGCTTTTTAGTGTTTGCGTAGTACTCATATCTTATGTACAATTTACCAGCGGAATTATTTTTTAGGGGGATACAGATAGTATCATTTTGCTTGAAAAAGTAGTTTTTTAGTTTTTTTTAAAAGATGAATTTACTTGGTGTAATTATGAAAAAGTCGATTACATTCTTGTTTTGCCTTGTATTTTCCATTCATAGCGCTTTTGCTGTGAGTGGTAGTACTGCTGCGTCAGACCAAAGTATAGAAGAGTTACAACGTGAAATGCAGGAATTACTAAAAGAAATGATTCCGCAAATGGCGCAGATGGAACGCGAGATGGACTGTGCAAAACGCGAACATGCGCGGCAGGATAGAATGGCCGCAATCCAAAAAACATTGCGCAAAAAGAAGTTAACTCGATGGAACAATACATTATTATTTAAGCCTGTAAAATTTATTCATTCAAAAGTCGAACCCTTGTCTGATAAACAGATTATTAGGAAGTATGAGCATGAACTATTTAGAGATGTAACAAGTGTTCCAATAAAAGACATTCCCGTAGAGCCTTTAACCGAAAAATGGATTCAAACAATCAAAACAAAACATGGCGATGATTTTCTATTAGGGAGACAAAGTTATTGTGGATCTTTTAAGCTTGGGCGGGTGAAAAAGCTTAAAAAGAAAGATGTTTCAGGTGGTGGCGGTGATGCTTCCGACAAAGAAGATAAAACGGATGTGTCATTAGGAATTTACAACAAAGATTTATTGCGGGGCGGTTTTTTTCTAACCGACTTTTTTTCAGATGTTTTCTTTTGTAGAGAAATAGGAAAGGCTCGTGTTGAAAATACCTTTCAACAAACAGAAAAAGATTATAAATGGCTTTTGTGTTTGCTAGAAAATTACGCAAAATATACCAAGGAATTGGGGATGGCCAAGGGGGAATTGGATGAAACAGGAAATAAAAAAGAAAAAGTAAGTTTTAAGCAGCATATTAAAAATATAAAGAAAAAGTTGAAATATGGGCAAAAGGATAAAAAGGATAAACCTGAAAAAAAAGAAAAAACAACTTTGAAGCAAAAGTTTCAAAAATCAAAAGAAAAAAGAAGAGAACGCAAAAAAACTAAGAAGGTTAAATTAACAGAAGAAGAGCGACTTGTTTTAAAGAAATATCTTGCAATTAAAAAGCTAAAAAAACATGTGGGGAAAACGCATCGCGTAATAAATTATAATCCGTTTAAAAAAGTTCTTATTGTCCCATTTGCAACACGATTCATAACTCAGCAATTGTTAATTTCAGCAAGGGAAAATTTAATTCATCAAAACTGGGAATATACTGAAACGAAGACGACATATGTAAAAGATAAGGATTCTGGCTATCGTCCGGTTGATAAAAAACATGGTTATGTAACATCTGTATTTAAAAACCCTTTATCTGCGGTTGGGAATTATTTTGCTGGTAAATTGCAAGAGCTTTTTGTATGGATGCCGGATTTTAAAGAAGAGCTTAAAGGATACTTAATTCCTGAAATTTATCGAAAACAAATTGTAAAATATTTTGTTAGTTTTCTTTCCATTTATTTGGGCGGGATGATTTTTGACCGTTTTTACAATGATCTTTGGATAGAATATTTATTAAAAAATCATGAAGAAGCAATAAAACTTTTAAAAATATATGAATATGCAAAAGATTACGAAACGGAAGATTCTTTCAACCAAGCACGGTTGGATTTACGAAAATTTATATCGGGTGGTCATAAAAGATCAGCTAAATATTCATACGGTATTTATAAGAAATGGTTGTTATCACAAAATATTGGTGATGCGAAAACTAAAACTTGGTATGCAGGGTTGATAACATTCCATGAAGTTTTGAGATTAAGAGAAAATTTTAAGAATAAAGAAAATAATAAATAAAACGGAAATTTAATTGGTGATTATGTTTTTTAATAATTGGTTTTGTAAGGGGTTATTATGTATAAAATGACGGCGAGAAAAATAAAGTTTTTTGCAATTGGCATGCTCTTGGTGGGTGCTTTTAATTCGGGTAATGTTTTTGGGATGATGGAAGCGCTACAAAAAACGATATCCGCTGTAGGTGAGGGAATGGTGAAGGTGGCGGAGGCACAGCAGAAAAGAGTAACAAAGCTTAAAGAAACAAGAGCTGCTGAAGAGAAAGAACGCTTATTGCTAGAGAACAAGCAAAATAGGGAGCCTGATGAAGAGGTTCGCCTTACATTACTTAATGGCAAGAAAAAAACGGATGAGGAAGCAATTGCTGCTATGGAGGTGGATATAGCAAGGGCGAAAGGAATAGCCTTCAATGCTGCAGAAAAGGGTATCGACGCTGGGATTGAAGGCGTAACTGCTAGCATTAATTCAAATACGGATATTAAAAAAGCTAAAGCAGTAGCTAAAGAACAAGCTCTAGGACAAGCGCTTTCTAGCATGAAAAATCATGAAGCAACTCTTAAATGGTTAAAAGATCCAAAGAATCTTCTTCGTGTCGTCGGCATAACTGTTGCAGGGATTGCTACTTCGTATCTTTTATATCAAGGTATTAAAATTTCTGCACATTATGTTGAATCCCATTTGGATCAACCAACTCTTGTTAGAACTTCATCACAATTAAGCTTAAAAGACAAAGTTAAAAGTCTTTTCAAAAAGGAAGAGATAGAATCTAGAATGTCTGAAATTGTTATAGAACCACAAATTTGGGAACAATTATTAGACGTTGCAGAAGAAACGCAAAAAGCAAAAGAATTTGATGACAATTTAATGAACGTCATGTTTTATGGTCCACCAGGAACAGGTAAAACTTTGTTTGCAAAAGAACTTGCACTTCATACTGGTTTAGATTTTGCCATGATGTCTGGTGCAGATTTCAGTCAGTTTGATGAAGGTAAAGATATCAAAGAATTACATAAATTATTTGATTGGGCTGAAAAGAGTAAAAAAGGATTACTTATTTTTGTTGATGAAGCGGAAGTCTTTTTGGCGGATCGTGGAGCTGCTTCAACAGATACTCGTTCAAAACGATTAACAGATGCATTCTTGTCTAGAGTAGAAAAACCTACTTCAAAAAATCTTATGTTTGTTTTTGCAACAAACCACCCAGAAGTTATAGACAATGCTGTATTGAGTCGTATTGGCCGACAAATTAAATTTGATCTACCTGCAATTATAGAAAGAACAAAGATTTTGAATTTGTATTTCAAAAAACTACTTCAAGATGCAGGCGTTAAAGTTTCGAACAATGTTTTGGATAAAATGGGAACATTTGCTGATCAAATGGATGGCTTCTCTCCTCGTCAAATTGAAACAACTATTGAGCTTATGATTAAAAAAGCTCGTTATAAAACAAATAGCGTTTTAACACCAGAAGTGGCAAATAAGGTTATTGGACTAAAAGTTAAAGAGCTCAAGGACCAATTGGCGATAAAAGCCAAGTAAATAATTGATGAAAGTTTTTTGGAGAAACACTATGTATAAGAAATTTATAACATGTTTAAATTTTAGAAAGGCTGTATTGCTTATGTTGAGCATATGTCTTTTTAGTAATTTGCATGGTGGTGTTTCAGCAAAAGATGCATGGAAATGGCGTTATGTAAAAAGTGAATTGGTTGATGATATAAAAGTAATGCATAAATCAGATCACAATAAATTTAATTATAATTATAAGGCTAAAGCTTTAAACACTGCATTTGGTATTGCATGTGAGTTGGCACTGGCTTTTAAATGGAGAATGACGTTTTATCGCTTGTTTACTAGGTCTAGTTATGGGATTACTTTTGCCTGTGATATTACAAAATATTTAGCATTTGCATCTTCAGTATTAATTCTTTTATTTATTATCTCTGATTATTTGTCGACTTCTAGTGATTTGAAAAAAATGTATAAAGAAAAAGGCGATAAATCATTAAAGAAAAAAGAGAAAGAGCTTGTTTTGTATGAAAATCAAAATTATGCAAGAAAATTTATTACGCTGCCATCAAATATAGTATGGCATTTTTATTCTAAGTGGAAAAATATGAAGCGAATAAAAAAGAATGTTATAAAAGACTTCTTGGATAATTGGAATGAACATAAACAACAAGTACCAGAAGAATTGCATTCGTTTTTTGAAGATATGATTACAGCATATGAAAAAGAAGACAAGAAAGCTTTTGCTAAAACGATAAATGTAAAATTAAAAGATCTTAAAAAGATGCTAAAACAAAAGCGAGTTGCATAATGAAAGTTGGCATAAAAAACATACTTACACTTATAGTTATGTTTACTTTTACAGTGAATCAAAATTTGTTTTTATATGCCGCAAGTACAAGCAAAAAAGAAGCCGTTTTTAATCGAGTTCTTGGTTATGGAACTTTAGCATCGGTAGACGCTGTTTTATGGAAGTTGGCAAAGAAAAAAGAACTAGGAACATTATCTGATGACGGAGATTTGATAACAGCAAAATTTATTGCAAAAAAATTATTAAAAACATCTTTGAAGCCAAAAGCTTTTGTAGAAATTTTAAAGAGATATCCTCGAACTTCATCTGCTGTTTTATTGTTAGAAGCTCTTTGTGCAATTGGTGTTATTGATAGTACAAGGGGTGTTGTTAAATTTGTTAAATATAGGAATAGTGAAGAACGAATTGATGATCAAATTTCTCAGGCTGAAAAACGCTTGGCAGGGATGGCAGAGACACACGCAGCAGAAACAAAAGCGTTAGCTGATAAGAAAAAGAAAATAGAAGAAGAATATGACAAAAAAATTAAAGGGGTATTCAATGAGGAATATAAACAAGAACTGTTACTAGAAAAACAAATTCAAGTAGCAGCAATAGAATTTAAAGAAAAAATGGGGAGCAAACAATTCATTGCGGCGAAAAAAGAAGTTGCTTCGCTTTACGTGAAAAAAGCAGATTATCGATTAAAAAAAGCAGAACAGAAAAAAGATAAAACAGGAATCACAGAAGCATGTTTAGAATGCTTTGAAAAACAACTTAAAGTTATCAGTGACAATAAGATGGATCCTGTAGAACGAGTAGATGAATTCGTCGAAGTTATAAAAAGAAGAGATGCTTATATTGAAAGTTTGGATTCTGATTCGGAAGATTATGAAAAATCGCGTTCTGATGTGAATGGTAAAATTCAAGAAAGAATAGAAACCCTTATAGGACAACCTGATGGTTCAGAAATAATTGAAGCATTACTTGGTTCGTCTAAAGAAGCGTTGGGAATTTTACATGGGGTTGTTGGTGACATAAAACCTTTTGCAGGAACAATTACTTATCCAGTGGAGGTTCTTACATTTAAAGATCGATTAAGATATTTATCGCAAAAAGAAAAAGAAAAACGAGAAGAAGAAGGTGAAACATTACAAGAGGATCCTGATGGTTATCCTCAACTTGAAAAACTATGTGACGAGCAAGATTTTATAGATATGGTGCCATTGCAATTGGGAATGCTTACGATGGGTGTTCAAGGAAATGTGGCATCGTTAGAAAAAGTGTTAGGTGGTACAGCGGAAGAAGTTGCTGATGAAAGCGCCGAAGCAGATCCAGCAGTAGCAGTAACGAAGACACCAGTAGTAATTTTTCAAGAAAAAATGGCACCAGCATTGGTTACTTTTAAAAGTAAAGTACAAAATCCAGCAGTGGCGTTGGCAACAGCAAGAGAAGCGGCTCAGATAACACTAGCATATAGTCGTTTGAGTGAGGATGATAAGGCTACAGTAAAATCAGGTGTTAATAAAAAAATATGGGATAAGGCTGATTCTGTTTTACACGACAAAGCTACTGAAATAGAAGAAAACCCTATAGGAACAGAAAAATCGTCTAAAAAAGAATGGAAATCGAGTTCAGAAAAAAGTGCTGCACAAGGTATAGCTGTTCAAACAGAAGAAAAAGAAGCATCTATAGGAAAAGAAATATTTGATGTAAACAAATGGGAATCGAGTTCAGAAAAGGTTGTTGTTTCTGCCGGGGTGAAAGAAGTTACTGATCGTATTGTAAAACTGTATAAAGATGAAGAATTAGGTTTAGAAACATTTGCTAAGGCAACTATTTCAGCGGCCAAAACAGCCAAGGATTCGTTGGATGCTAAAAAAGGTAAAGTACCGTTAAAAAAGGCAACTGATGGTTTAGTATCAGCGGCTGTTAATGTAAAATCTTTATGTGGACAATTTGATGAAAAAGGAATTAAGGCTTTGCCTTTATTAGACGAATTGGATCGATTTGTTGATGCCAAAGATCCAGTTGGTTATTTGAAGGAAAAGGGTGAAATAAAGGAAGATAACTTAGATGATGTACGACTTGTTCTACAGAGAAAAATTCTTGCAAAACAAGAAAAAATGAAATTGAAAGAACAGTTGCGAAAACAATTAAAGGAAAAAGGTGTGGCGAATGGTGATGATGCGCCTAAAGGGAAACACCCAGACTCTGCTGAAGCGCCAGAAGTGGCACAGCAGCCTGGATCAGGGGTTATACAACGGGTTAGATCTAGAGTTTCTACTGCACAATTATTACAATCACCAGCGGAATCAGTATCCGGTTTAATAAGATCAGCAACAATTGGAGATGTGTTGCCACTAATGTCTGAAGAAATGCAACAACAAACAGTTGGGGATGTGTTACCAAAAATACCTGCAGGAATACTACAACAACCAATTAGTGTAATACCGGCAGACATACAACAACAAATATTTGGGTTGATTTTACCAGCAACACCTCAAGCTTTAATTCCTGTGGTATTGCCGCAAATACAAACACAACCAATTAGTGCCTTGTTACCACGAATACCTGACGGAATGAAATCAAAACCAATTAGTGATGTATTACGACAAATACCGGAAACAATGCGAATGAAAACAATCGGTGATGCGTTACTACTGATACCAGAAGAAGACATACGCCAACAAATATCTAGTTCGATACTTGGTATAGAACCAGCCGAAGTAGATGAATTAAAAACGTTTACAAAATCAATTTGGCCGGTGCAAGTTTATACGCAATTAAGACAGCTTGCAGTAACAATAACTTCGCCTGGTGCAAATAAACTCGCGCCAAGTTTAAAGCCATTTTCAATTTTGAGAACAGGTGAAAAGGTGCCGGCTGCTCCATCAGCGGTTCCAATAGAAGATGACGATCTAGAGTAAAAAAATATCGAACCCTACTTTACTTAACAACATTATGTACAACTTGCGTGTTATTATTTGCGTTTGTAACAAAACACGAAACATGCAAAGTTGTTTGTTTCAAATCTTCTTTTTTTAATTTATCATTTTTTTTAAATATAATTTCTAATGTAAACGAGGTATTAAAACCTCGTTTTTCTTTTTTAAATGTTGGCAAATATTTTGTTTCTGGTTCTTCAAGAATGCACCAATTTTTTATTGAAATTGCTGGATTGGAACAAGAGATAATCATGCCATTTTGATGAATGAATTCATCTTCTTGCGGAATAACTTCGACAATTGCTTTTTTTTTAGCGCCCGTTGCTTTGATGTTGGAAAGCATGCGGGTTTGTAGGGCGTTGGAGGATTGAAATATAAAGATTAAAAGAAATATTTTTTTCATTATTTTTAAAACAGAATCTTTATTTATATCGATAACACTTAGTATGTTGACACATATTTACTCATAAAGAAAAGTGTGAATTTAATAAAGGAGATAGTATGTCATTATTTAAGAAGATATTTAATGTTTCAATATTCTTGTTTTCTTTTTCTTATTCTTGCGCCCGCACGCCCAAAGTTGCAGTTATTTTTGTTGTTGATCAGTGCGCACATCATTACCTTGAAAAAATTCAACCACATTTGAAAAAAGGAATGAAGTTATTATTCGATAAAGGGGTTGTATATAATTATGCTTATCATCCTCATAGTAATCCATCAACGTCGACAGGGCATACTGCTTTAAGTACAGGGTGTTTTGCAAAAGATCATGGAATTATTGGAAATAGATGGTTCGATTTTTATGGAAAAACAATTACTTGTAATGATGATTTTTCTGGCAACGCGCGGGTTTTTTCTCCAAAGGGATTATATGATTTTGGAAAATCGGCCGCCAGTATTAAAGTTGATGGACTTTCGGATCAGTTTGTAAATACATCAAAACCTCATGCAAAATGTGAAGCGTTTGCTTTATCTTATAAAGACAGAGTTGCAACTTCTTTGGCTAGTCGGTTAGGAAAAGGAATTTGGTTTGATCATAAGGCGCAGGCGTTTACATCTAGTAAGTTTTATTTTGAAAAATTACCAGAATGGGTTGAAGCATTTAACTGGAAAAATAAAATTGAAGCTGTACCTCCTTATTTAGTTTGGCAATTAAAACATCCTGGAAATGTTTTGGCATATGATGGTGCATATCCAGATAATTACAAGTTTACAAGTTATACATTTAGTTTGCTTGATACGCCATTAGGAAAATTAAATCATAAACCAAAATTTGCGTATGATGAGTTGTTTATAAAAACACCATATGCAAATCAGTTGTTGTTAGATTTAGCAAAACGTTGTGTTGATGATTACAAAAAACGTGCAAGTAAAAATGACAAACTAATATTGTGGATAGGATTAAGTCCATTAGATATTGTTGGCCATTTTTACGGACCGGATAGTAAAGAAGCAATTGATATGCTTTATTATCTCGATTATCAAATTGGCGATTTTATGAAATGTATGAAAAAATATTTTGCACCCAAAGATACATTATTTGCTTTAACGGGCGATCATGGAGTTATGCCAATTATTGAATTGTTGCAAGATAAGGGATTTTCAAATATTGTGCGACTTGATCCTGAAAAATTAATTAGCGAAATGAATGAAATAGTTGAAAGAAAATTTGGTGTAAAAAATGTCGTGCAAGGTTTTCAAACGCCCCAATTTTATTTAAATAAACAAATTGCGGGGGAAATTGATTGGCGTACACGCATCGAAATTTTAAGTGAATTAAAATTTTATTTAAGATCTCGGAATGGTATTCAAGAAGTGTGGACATACGAAGATCTTGAAAGTTTGGATTGCGATTCTGGGACTGTCGATTGGTTTTATAAAAATCAAATGTATTTAGGGCGCAGTGGCGATTTAACATGTAAATGTTTTCCTTATTGTGCTATCACAAAGTATCCCAAGGGGACACATCACAGAACTCCTTATGAATATGATTTGCACGTCCCGTTGGTACTTTATCAAAAGGGAAATGTTGAAAAGAAAAAAATTGATAAAAAAGTTTGGATGCTTCAGTTTCCTAATACGATTGCAAAAATTTTTGGCATTCCTGGCCCCGCGGCTTCTACGTTTGAAATTTTACCAGGGGTTTAGGTGTTCGTATAAATTTTTTATAACTAAAAATCCCGTTTGTCTTGCTATGTCTGACTATGCTAATTACTAAAGATCCCGTTCGCCCTGAGCTTGTCGAAGGGTTTCTTCGAACGGACCACTAGTTTCCGCGTTGAGGAATAAAACCATCATGTTCGACTTTGGTTTGTAGCATTGAAACGTTGAAACCCTTCCTCCGTTGCCAAGGCTATGGCGGGCACGGCAGGGCGAACGGAGTTTGTTTGAAATGACCGTACTTCCTTCGGAGGCATCCTTCGAGACAATTTTTTCGATTCTACGAATTTCTCAAAAATTCCTCAGGACGAGCGGTCCAGGAGAAGCTTTTTTAAAAAGCGAAAAAAATATTTCATAATTCAACAAATAAATTTAGTTAACGAACGTAGCTACATATTCTTAAATTTCCTGTGCTGCCACATCCATTGCGAAGGTGATTTTTTAATAGCTTTTTCTAGAGCTTTATTATGTTTGCATGCCATTTCATAAACAGGATTTTTACAATTAACAAAGTCTTGAGGATAAAGCGGTTTGCAACATTCTACTTCATAATTAAATAAATTTTTAACGAACATAAAGCACGGAATAATTGGTGCGCCTGTTTTTAAACTTAATTTTATAAAACCTGTATGTGTCCAAGGTTTTTGATTAAAAAAAGGAACTTGTAAGCCTTCTTCTGGAATGCAATATTGATCTGTTACGAATGATACCGGTTTGTTTTGTTTTAATTGTTTGAAAATTTTTATAAGCGCGCGTTCTTTAGGAATTAATGTGTGACCACTGTATTCGCGGCGTTTTTTCATGAAAGTTTCTAATTTTGAATTGTGTTTAATTGGATTGTACAAAACAAAACACGGAGAATCTTTTAATGCAAATGTGTGTCCGGCAAGTTCCCAACTTCCAAAGTGAGCAGTAGTAAAAATAACGCCGGAATTCTTCGAACGACCCAATAAAAAATGTTTATTTTTAATTGTTACGTATTTATCAATATTTTTTTTTGTGTACCAAGGAAGCAAGAAAAAATCTGCGGCAGTTTGTCCTTGTAACATAAAACTTTTGCGAGCAACGTTTTTACAGAATTTTTTTTGCTTTTTAATTTGCGTAGTATCAAAAAAACATAGAGAAACATTTTTTTGTGCGATGTTTCTTCGGTTTTTAAATACGTAAAAAGAAATAAAACCAATACCGCGAAATAAGCAAACAGTGAAAAGTCGCAATGTTGCAAAGATCATTCTTTTCCTCTAGGGTGGGGCATATTTGTTTTTCTGAATATTTTAACAATAACATAATTAAAAAGGTGAGTTATGGGTTTGATTTTAAAACATTTTAAAGGAAAAATGAACTACGGAGATTCATTTAAAGATATTTTAAAATTATGGTTCCCCGAACTCATTGCAGGGGCAATTTTTATTTCTTTGTCTCCATTAATAGATGCTTATCTTGTTGCAGGTTTAAAATCGGTTACAACATATGGGGCGCTTGGGGCTGCAAACCATTTTATTCACATGCTACTTAAATTTGCCGAAGCAATTCCGGTTGCAGCGATGGCTGTAATTGGAAGACATAATGGTGCCGAAGAGTTTGAAAAATGCGGGAAGGATTTGGGAGATGCTTTTTGGGCGACAACGTTGTTAGGTATTGTGCAATTTGTTCTTATTTTTTCTTTTGCGTATACAATTTATCGTTGGTTAGGTGTTACCGAAGACATGGTTCCTTTGGGTGTTCCTTTTTTGCGTATGCGTTCATTTGGATTGTTGCTCACATTTATATCGCTTGGTTTTTTAGCGTTTATGCGTGCAATTAAGAATACAAAAGTTCCGATGATTATTAGTGTAATCGGTATATCGGTTTATATTGTTTTTGATTTGTTACTTGTTCCTGGCAAATTCGGTTTCCCTCAATTAGGAATGATGGGTTGTGCAATCTCTTCGATTATTCAATATGTGATTGTTATTATATTGGCTTGTGGTTACATACTTCTTAAAAAAGATTACAAAAAATACTTTGGTGGTCTTTTTATAAAATATTTTAGCTTTAGAAAAATTATTTATTTATTGAATTTAAGTTGGCCGATTATGATCGACAAAAGTTCTTTGACGCTTTCGTATATTTGGTTAAATAAGATGGTTGCTAAGATGGGTAAAATGGCAATTTGTTCGATGGATGTTGTGAAAAATTTAGAAAGATTTGCGCTTTTACCAGCGGTAGCATTTGCAGTTATAATTGTATTTTTGGTTAGCAACAGGTTAGGAGCAAAAGATGCTGAAGGTGCAAACACAAACATTAAAAAAGTTTTATTGTTAACTGCGGTTTTGGTAACTGTTGCGCTTATAGTGATGAGTATGAAAATTGGATATTTTTCTGCATTGTTTGATCCAACAAATAAGTTTTCTTTTATTGTGAACGCATCGTTTCCATTTATTAGTTGTTTAGTTGTTTTTGATTTTATTCAATTAATTTTGGCAGGGTCTTTGCGTGGTGCAGGCGATGTGAAATCTGTTATGAAAATAAGATTCTGTTCTTGTCTTTTCTTTTTCGTTCCCATTTCGTACGTATTATCAATTCTTCCAATTAAGAATATTGCAGTAAAATTTGGAATTATTTACGGTAGCTTCTATGTGAATGCCGCCGTGATGGGACTTTTCTTTTTGAAACGAATTATGGGTAAAAAGTGGCAAAAGATTGATCTTTAAGCGTGATAAAGGGCGTCCATAGCAATTTTCCCAAAAATTTGACATACTAAGTCTTGTGATTAGATGTTTTCATTCTACTTCGCCAGAATACCCAGTGTTTTTAAACCTGTGGATGAATGGCAAGTAGAACCCTTCGTAGCTCCGTAGGAGCGTAGTAGGGTTGGCTTCGAAGAATTTTGCGCGATACCACTTAAGCCGTTGAGCGCTTCATTTATGATTAATGTGTCAAAGAAATTCTCGTAAGGCACACCGGCGCGTGTGTCTTTTTTTAATAAAGGAATATATATGTCGTTTGTAGATATGTTTTGTTATGCCAGTGAAAAACTTTTATATCTACCGTTTTTAGCACTTTTATTTGGCGGGGTAATTCTTTCATTTAAAACCCGATTTGTTCAATTGCGAATGTTGCCATTAATGTTGCAACTTCTTTTCGGAAATATTTTAAAGCGAAAAAAAACATCAAAAAAATTTCAAACAATTCCATCGAACAAAGCTCTTTTTACTGCAATGTCTACGACAATTGGAATTGGTAATATTGTTGCTCCAATTATTGCAATTGGTCTTGGCGGACCTGGAGCGTTAGTTGGTTTTCTTTTAGCAACTATTTTTGGGGGTGCATCAACATTTACCGAAGTTGTATATGCACTAAAATTTCGAAAGAAAAAATCTGACGGAAGTATAGTTGGTGGGCCAATGCAATATCTTAAAACAGTGAAACCTTTTTTGGCACAATTGTATGCGGTTGCTGGTTTCATGTTGTTAATTGTTTGGACCACAAATCAATCCAATACATTGGCTGTTTTACTTGAACCATATCATATTCCATCTTATGCTTCTGGTTTAGCAGTTGCAGGGTTAGTTTTTTTTGCGTTAATTGGTGGAATAAAAAGAGTTGGTAATGTTTCAGAAAAAATTGTGCCAGTTATGTTTTTATTATATACGTTTGCGATGTTGTGGATAATTGGTTCGAATATTCAAAATCTTGTTCCTGTTATTGGTTTAATATTTAAATCTGCATTTACTCCTCGAGCTTTGGGCGGTGCGGCAGTTGGTGCAGGAATTCATAAGGCATTACATTGGGGACTTTCAAAAAGTTTTTTTTCTAATGAAGCGGGGATTGGCGTTGCAGCTATTCCTCATTCAATGGCAGATACAGATAATTCTTTCCATCAAGGCGTACTTTCTATTATTTCTGTTTATTCAAGTGGAGTTTTATGTTTGCTTTCTGGCTTAGCGATTTTAGTTACTGGTTTGTGGCAAGTGCCAGGGCTGCGGTTTGATATTAATATGTTAAACAAAGCATTAGCGTTATATTTTCCAGGAATAGGCCCAATTGTTTTAGTTGTTTCTTCATTGTTATTTGCTTTTACTACAATTCTTGGAAATAGTTATAATGGCAGTCAGTGTTTTTTATATGTTACAAAAAACCGATGGATTAAATTATATTATTTTCTTGTAACGATTGTAGTTTTTCTAGGTGCTATTGCAAATGTAACTTTTGTTTGGACTTTGAGTGATTTTTTCATGGCATTGGTTGCTGTTCCGCATATAATTGGGCTTGTAATATTGGCATTTAAACACGGAGCAGATTTAACGGTTAAAAAGAAAGGGTAGGCTGAATATATGTCTTTTTCTTATTTTTTATACAGATCGAGCGAAGTGTTGTTGTTTTTGCCATTTGTTTTTATGTTAGTTGGAAGTATTATTTTAAGTTTTAAAACTCGTTTTGTTCAAATTCGAGCTATTCCAAAAATTATTAAATTATTTTTTCAATCTTTGTTTTCTAAATCAACGGGCAATGAAAATACTATTCGTCCTCATCGTGCATTATTTACTGCAATGTCAACTTCATTAGGAATTGGAAATATTGTTTCTCCAATTATTGCAATTGGATTGGGCGGGCCCGGAGCGTTACTAGGTTTTATGTTAGCAACATTGTTTGGTTGTGCGGCGACATTTACAGAAGTAACGTTTTCTTTGTTTTATCGTGAACGATTGCATGATGGAACCGTGATGGGCGGTCCAATGCAATATTTAAAAAAAGAATTTGGAAATTGGTTAGCCCTTTTTTATTCGTGCGCAGTTTGTTTTATGTTGGTTGCTTGGTCAGGAAGACAATCAAATACTTTAGCGCTATTAATGAAATCACACGGCATTCCTCAATATGTTTCAGGAATTATAGTTGCATTATTAGTTACGTTTATTTTGGTTAAAGGAATAAAAGCAATAGGTAATTTTTCTGCAAAAATAGTTCCGGTTATGTTTGTTTTATATGTTGGTTCTATGTTGTGGATTATTATTAGCCATGCAAGTAATTTTTTACCTGCAATAAAACTTATTTTTATATCAGCATTTACACCTAAAGCATTGATGGGTGCTGGGGTGGGATTAGGTTTTCAGAAAGCTATGCGTTGGGGACTTTCGAATGCTGTTTTTTCTAATGAAGCTGGACTTGGTACTGCATCTATTCCGCATTCAATGGCCGAAGTAGAAAATCCCGTTGATCAAGGAATTATTTCTATGGCGACCGTTTATACGAATGGATTTTTATGTATTCTTTCTGGCCTTGCTATATTAGTAACTGGTGTTTGGCAAAAACCGGGAGCGATATTTGATATTACAATGCTGTCGCGATTACTTACCGATTCTTTTTCTGCTACGGGAAGTATCATACTTGTATTTACGGTTTTGTTGTTTGTAGTGGGAACAATCTTAGGAAACAGTTACAATGGAAGTCAGGGTTTTTTATTTGTAACAAAAAATAAATGGATTTGGTATTACTATATTTTAATAGCACTTGTTATGTTTGGTAGTTCGATAGCAGATATGAACGCGTTATGGGCAATTGGAGATTATTTAATGGTCTTAGTTGCCGTGCCGCACACTATTGGGATTGTTATTTTGTCTTTTAGAAGAAGTAAGCTTTTAAAAATTATGTAGGGAAAGCATGGTAAAATTTAGCAAAGAAGAACTTTTAAAACTTGCAGAAATTTCTGCGCTTAAATTATATGATGATGAAATTTCTGTTTTAGCTGATCAGCTAAGAATAACGTTGGAATATGTTGAACAATTAAATGAAGCTGAAGTAGAATTTGAGCAAGAAGCTTTTCATAATATAAATGTTTTTCGAGATGATAAATCAATTCAAACTGATTCGGCGCCAATTTTAGCGCAAGCTCCAAAAACTGAAGAAACGTATTTTGTTGTCCCTAAAATTTTAGATTGATATATATGAATCCATTTATAACTATAAAAGAATTAAAAGAAAAACTTTCTAATAATGAAATTTCGGTAGAAGAAATTATAAAGTTTTATCGCGAACGACTTGAAAAATATAATCCTAAACTTAATGTGCTCCTTGAACTTTTTGATAAAGATTCGCTAGAACAGGATGCTGAAGCACAAGGATTTCTTTCTGGCATACCTGGCGTTTTAAAAAATAATATTAGCGAAAAAGGAAGAATAACTTCTTGTGGTTCAAAAATTTTAGAAAATTATAAATCTTCATATGATTCAACAGTTGCTAAACGCATAAAAAAAGCTGGTGGTGTTATTCTTGGTAGTGCAAACATGGATGAATTTGCGATGGGCGCATCAGGTGAATTTTCTGCTTTTGGGGTAACAAAAAATCCATTTGATTTAGAAAGAACTCCTGGCGGTTCATGTTCGGGATCGGCAGCGGCTGTTGCTGCAGGGTTAGTTCCTTGGTCATTGGGAACTGAAACAGGGGGATCAGTTCGGCAACCAGCATCATTTTGTGGGTTAGTTGGTTTGTACCCAACTTACGGATTATTTTCTCGTTATGGTATAGTTGCGTTTGCATCTTCTACGGATCAGCCAGGACCGTTAACAAGAACGGTATATGATAATGCATTAGTTGCTTCTGTTTTAAGTGGGCACGATCCAAAAGATTCAACATCTCTTCCTGAACCTCAACGAGATTATACAAAAAAATTAAACGGTAAACTTCCTGAGGATTTAACAATTGGCGTGATACAAGATTCTCTTGAAATGGATGGTGTGAATGCAGAAGTAAAACAAGCGTTTGAAAATTCAATTAAAGATTTAGAAAAACTTGGTGCCAATATAAAGTATATTTCGTTACCAGATTTAAAATATGGTATAGCAATTTATTTTGTTCTTAATTATGCAGAGGGTGCATCTAATTTAGCGCGTTTTGATGGAACGTTATATGGCGCTCGTGATATGGATGCAAAAAACTTAAAAGATATGTATGTAAATACGCGGCATGATGGTTTTGGAGCAGAAGTTAAACGACGTATTTTAATGGGAAATTATGTTTTATCATCTAGCCATCGAGATGAGTTTTTTGAAAAAGCAAACCACGTGCGTTCTGCAATTCGTGCAGAATTTGAACAAGCATTCAGAGATGTTGATGTGTTGATCAGTCCGACAACATCAACTCCTGCGTTTAAACTTGGTGAAATGTGTAACGATCCTGTTGCAATGTATTTGTCGGATTATTTTACAGTTCCAAATTGTATTGCAGGAATTCCTGCTCTTTCTGTTCCATGTGGTTCAACTAAAAGTGGTTTGCCAATAGGGGTTCAGTTTTTAGGACCGCGACTTTCTGAAGAACTGCTTTATAGAGTTGCATATGCGTATGAACAAAATACGGACCATAAAATTTATCCAAAAGGTTTTGAATAACAATGATAGGGGATGGAAAAAAAGCCGTTTGCCCTGAGGAGCATTCGGAGAATGCGTCTCGAAGGGTTTGCGACAAAAAATTCTGGACAGAAAAGATAAAAATTGGGAATCAAGAATATCCGCGTTTTATGTCGGCGCCGCTTGATGGAATTACAGATTCTCCAATGCGACAACTTATCCGAGAATATTCAAAAGATGTTTTGCTATTTACAGAAATGCGACATGTTGCATGTGTTGCAAATGAAAAAACTGAAAAATCTGTAAAATATAATTCAATAGAACAGCCTCTTTGTTTTCAAGTTTCAGCAAACAGTACGCAATTTTTAGAAAAAGCCGTAGCAAAAATTGTTTCAAATAAATTTGTCATGTTCAATCTGAACGCAGGGTGCCCTGCGAAGTGTGTAATTAAATCTGGATCAGGTTCTGCGCTTATGGCAAACACATCTCTTTTAAAAAATCTTCTTGTCGAGTTTAAAAATGCGCTACCGCAAACGATGCCACTTACTTTAAAGATACGTGCGGGGTTTAAAGAAAAAAATGCGTATGATGTTTCTTTGATGGCAGAACAGTGTGGTGTTGATATGATTGTGGTTCATCCAAGAACGCAACCGGGGGGATTTTCAGAACCACTGGATTTTGATTTAGTCGCAAAAATCAAAAAAAGCGTTTCTATTCCTGTTGTGTTTTCCGGAAATATACATAGTTTTTCACGCGCAGAAATGACGCATGAAAAAACAGGTGTTGATGGTTTTATGATTGGGCGAGCGTTGTGGGGTGCGCCATGGAAGATTCGTGAGATTATGGATAAATCTTTAAACAAAGACTTTAAGATTTCGCAAAAAGATATTTTAAAATGCGCATTGCGGCACATGGAATTAAATGTAGTGTATTATGGTGAACATGGTATTAATCCATTTAAAAAGCAAATTCCGCAGTATATCAAAGCGATACCAAATGCTGCTGAAATTCGATGCCAACTTGTGAGATCGCAAAGCGCGGAAGAAATGAGAAATCAGCTTGAAAATCTAATTAGGCAGGCAGGGTAATTTTAGAAATGAAAAATGGCAGGCGTTTAACGGTTTTCATTTTTATTTTTTTTGTACTTTTATTTCTTGCGAACAGAATATTCTTTTTTAAACCAAGTTTTCTTGAGCGGTGGTCTGCAAATATAAGTTATCCATTTCTTGTTGTTGCTGATTCGGTTGCAAAGCCGTTTCGTTATTTTTTGTACAAGCGAAAACGTTATGAAAATTTACTTGCTTTGTGTCAAAAATTAGAAAAAGAACGCGAAGAAGTTTTCTCAGAAAATATAAAGTTAAAATCGTTAATTCGATATGATCAATTAAGTAAGGATCTTGTTGAATTTAGAGACAGATATAAACTTGAAAATTCTATTCTTTCAAAAATTTTATTAAGAAGTTTTTCTAAAGAAGAACACTCATTTATTATAAATCGCGGCAGTCGAGATGGTGTTGAAAAGAATATGGTTGCGATTTATAAATTTCAGATACTTGGAAATGTTACAGATGTTTTTGCGAATCATAGCAAGGTAAGATTGATTACCGATTCTTTTTGCAAAATTTCAGCATTTACTAATGAAAGTAACGCATCAGGAATTGTGCAAGGTTGTAACGTTATTAATAGATGCCAATTGAAATATGTTAGTCATTTGGAAAAAATTTATCCGGAAGATTTGGTTATTTCTAGCGGAAAAGGGATGGTTTTCCCAGAAGGTTTTTGTTTGGGAAGGGTTATTAATTTTGAAACAAAAGATATTTGTTATTTGATTGATATTGAAACACTGGTAGATTTTCAAACAATTGATATGTGTTTGCTTACTAATCAGGCAAAAATGAATCCTTTCTAGCCAAAGTTCCGTTTTTCTGATAAAAAAATAAAGGTAATTTCCCCGTTCGCCCTGAGGAGCTTTCGCAGAAAGTGTCTCGAAGGGAGGGTTTCAACGAACGGGCACAGTATGCGCCTGTAGCTCAATTGGATAGAGTACCGGACTTCGAATCCGTTGGTTGCAGGTTCGACTCCTGCCAGGCGCACCATACTTCGCCAGTAATAAAATTCGTTTGCTTTTCCAAAATATGTTTTGATAGAAAAAAAAATATAATTTGTTATTCTCGTTCAATGGGGAAGGGAAGTCTGTTTTTGTAATTGTTAAAAGCGATCTTTTTTGTAGAAAGTAATTTTGTAGTGAAAAAACTTATATTTTTGCTAATTATATTTTTTTCTTGTCAATTAGCAGCTCTTAAAAACTTTGTTCTTATATCTGCTCCCGGAAGTGGGAAAGGAACGTTTTCGCAATATCTTGTAGAAAAATATGGATATGTACACGTTTGCCCAGGAGATATGTTTAGAGATGAGATTTCAAGGAAAACAGATTTTGGAAAGCATATAGAGCCTATAGTTGCAAATGGTGACTACATAGATAAGACAATCGTTTGTAAATTAATGGCGGCACATCTTGAGAAGATATTAGAAGAGGGTAAAAAATTTATTTTGGATGGCTTTCCTAGAGAAGAATATTCGTTCAATTTTTTACATAATTTTTTCGAAAAACATAGTTTAACTGGAGACGTTTGTTTTTTGCAGTTTGAGGCTGATGATGACGTGTGCAAAGAAAGAATTCTCGGACGTGTTGTTTGCCCACAATGTTTTATGGTGTACAACAAAGAATCGGCAAGAATAAAAGAATCCGTTGTATGCGATAATTGTGGTTCTTCCCTTATTGCGAGACTTGCGGATAATCAAAGAATTGCCGAAAAACGATTGCGGTATTTTCACTCAGAAATAGAGCCACTTTTGGAAATGGTAAAAAGGTTTTACGAAGTTATAAGAATTGAAGCAGCATGTTCTCGTAGTGAGTTAGAGGAAAAATATGTACAGCTCATTGATTAAGACCCAAAGAAATATTTTTGTTAGGGGCTTTGGGTTATTTATAATTTGTTTTTTAGCAAGCAGTCTTTCAAATGTTGTTTACGGTAACGATAAAACAGATTCTAATCCTGTTGAGCACAAAAATTCTCAGTTGGATGTTTATTTAGATTTGATTCGTTATGATTGTCGTGAAAAAATCGGTATTTTACCTTACATTCTTAAAAAATCTAAAGGGGTATATTTAGAAATCGGGACAGGTGGTGATCCAATTGCAGAAATGCTTGAGGAAATCCCATCAACGGCAAATGTTGAAATAATAGCGGCGGATATAGATGAGGACATTTTAAAATCTTTACCAATAAGAAACCCCGAATTGCAAAAATATATAGCTGCAAAGAATGGTCCGAAATTACAACTACAAAAACTTAATGCTGTTGATATGAGTGTTTTCGAAAATAATTTTCTTGATGGGATAAATGCTTCTGCTCTTGTACACGAGATTTTCTCTTATGAAGGAGGTTTTGAAGGAATTGAAAAATTATTTAAAGAAGCTTTTAGAACATTAAAGAACGGGGGAATTTTAGTATACAGAGATCCTGAGGGGGTAAGTAATAAAAAATCAATTGTTTCTGTAACACTAAAAAATAAAACGATCAAATTGTTTTTTAGTGTTTTCATTTATAAGTTTTTGAATAAGAAATGTGGCTTTTTAAATAGGACCGGACGAAAAGTTCAAGTATATACTCCTGACGAAATTACGTTTAGGATTTACAAAAAACACGAGCTAACTAATGTTAAATTAACATATGATCAATATCTAGAGGTTCCTTCAGCAGAGATTGATTTTTACAGGGATTACAAAGTGACGTTGCCTTTGGGCTTATACCATGAGTTTGCACGGCATTATTTAACATATTTGCATGAATGTAATCCTTTATCTTTTATCAAATTTACTCCAGATATTTCTTCAGGTTTGTACAATGTTAGTTATTTAGCCCATGATAAGCTGAATAACTTTTCAGGAAAAGACGGACGTCTAATTTTGGATGAAAGAATTAATGGTGAACAAATATCAAAAATTGAAGAGGAAATCGATAAATGTGCGAAGGTGTTAGAATTTGGAATACCTTTAAAATTTACATCGAAACGTAAAAAAGGACAGTTGCGAAGTTTGTTGCAGAAACATGGTTTTGCTTCAAAAAATTATATAATTCCATTGGAAGATGGAAGTTTATTACTTGACTATCGTATTTTTGGAATTTTGTATGATGAAATTAAAGAACAAATTTTTGATAGTAATAACGGACCTTTATGCGCAAAAGATGAGGCTCATGCTGAATGGTTGAAGCGTGAAGGGGAAGAGTTTTATTTTTATTATTCGGATGATGAATTGATTTCGCGTGTGGCACAGATAACAACAGAGAAATATGGGGAAGAGACTTTTGTATTATGTCCGTTAAGTGAAAATCACAATACATTTATACATCGAATTTGTTATACAGAAATACTTTCATCTTTGTTGGATGTGAGAGATTCTTTTGGGTATCCAATTGATGTTAAGGATGGCAAACGGGTTATTCATTTTTGTAAAAAACCTTTAAGTGAAGCTTTAGATGTTTATAAAAAAATTATAGATTCTGATCCAATTAAATATTCGAATTTGCGAGAAATTGTTATTAACTTGGAAGCAAAAGCATACTAAGGAAATTTATGAACGATGAATTGTTAGATATAGTTGATGAAAATGATCAAGTGATAGGTCAAAAATTCCGTTCAGAAATTTATTTAAAAAAACTATCTAATTTTAGAGTTGTAAATGCTTTTTTGATAAATAAAGAAGGTAAATTATGGATTCCTCGAAGAAATAAAAATAAACATATTTATCCTTTGTGTCTCGATGCAAGTATGGGAGGACATGTTAAATCTGGTGAAACATACGACGAAGCATTTGCTCGCGAGTTAATGGAAGAATTACGGATTGATGTTAGGTTTGAACAATATGAGTATGTAGGAATCCAAACCCCTAACGAACACAAGACATCAGCTTATATGAAAGTTTATCTGATACGAACAAATGATATTCCAAACTATAATACAGATGATTACACAGAATCTTTTTGGATACGCCCAAAAGAGCTGCTAAATCTTATCAGCTTAGGAGCTAAAAGCAAAAGTGACTTGCCAATTATTGTAAAGAATTTATTTTGATATGCCGCAGTTTCTTTAGCTAACTTTTCTGTTTGGTTTGAGTTTTGTAAAAGCCTGTAGGCTTGTTATGTGAAAAACAAGCCTACAAAAAATATCGAATTATTTATTTCTTTTCAAATTCCAAAAGATCTCCCGGTTGACAATCAAGAACATCGCAAAGCGCCATCAACGTAGAAAAGCGAATTGCTTTTGCTTTTTCATTTTTTAAAATAGAAAGATTTGCTTCTGTAATTCCAACGCGTTCAGCTAATGCATTCAGGCGCATTTTTTTTCGCGCCATAATTTCATCTAATTTTACAATAATCTTCATTATTAAACTTTCTTATATTGTTAATTCATTATCTTTTTTTATGGAATAACCTTCGTACATTAAAGAAACGATAACAAAAAGACAGCCAACAACAAAGATGTTAATCGCATCATAAGAATCCAACATTAATACAAGTATTCGCTCGCCGGGGGGATTGTTATACGTAGTAATTAAGCCCAACAAAGTATGAGAAATTGGACGATACAAAACACTAATAAAAAAGATTTTATTCACTTTTTTTAATAACGAAAAAGTGTTTAAAGAAAAAACGTCACCAGTTTGAAAACAAAATAATAATTTGATTAAATAAATAATCGCCCAGATAAGTATTGCTGAAGAAACTCCATTTACAAAGAAAACAGCCAGCCGCAAAAGAAATGGTGCTATTATCGTGCTTGATTCGTAAGAATACCCAACACCTGAATACAATCTATGATATTTATCAAAAGAATTTGGATTAGCAAAAAAACAACTATAAATATTAGTTCCAATTAATAAAGGAATTAATATTGAAATACAAAAGATTCTTAAATATTTTGCATATACACGAATACTTTTCATAAAAGTTCCTAAAAATTATAAATATTATTATTTCAACCTTTTATCTGTAACGTTACATAACAAAATATCACAAGAAATAAATTGCTTGTCAATAATTATTTATCGCTTTTCGATAAATAGCTTGAATTATAAACAGGCTTATTTTTAATTCTGTTTATTTTCTGAGAAATATTTAAAATCAGGTTCGCGAAGAGTGTTTATAAAAAAAACGATTTTTGTAGTTTGGTAATTTGTGCTTAATTAATTAGGTAATTAGTTTAAACTAAAATAAGTTGTGTGCCTATAGCTCAGGTGGATAGAGCGAACGATTCCTAATCGTTAGGTCGCAGGTTCGAGTCCTGCTAGGCACACCAATTTCCACTTTTGGACGTTTTCATGATCATGTTAAACGGACTTATGAGCTCTAGATCGAGTTTTCCATCTTTATAAGAACAGTTCGAAACTAGCATCGTTATCAATTGTCGTTTTTGTTTGGTATTTCGTGTTTTAAATAGCGCAGCAGCCTTTTTTGAGAGTTCTAGAATTAAGTTGGCATTTTCTAGATATGCAGAATCGGCTTTTTGTGAAGATAACAACTTGTGTGTCAAAGATTCTTTTTCTTCGATCCAATTTTTAGAATGCAACCTCCAAAAGTCTTCACTGATCTTTTTGTCTAATTTATCAAGATACGCTTGGTCAATTCGATCTTGTAATAATTTAATTTGTTTCTCTATTTGTGCAATTCGATTGTTGTGATATTCAATTTTGTCTTTAAAACTCTCTCGGATACCTTGTAGGACGAATTCCTGAACTTCATCTGAAATATGGATGCTTTCTAATACCTCTTCAAACTGTTTTTCTATTAATTCTTGTCTGATGTATGGTTGCTTGCAGTTTTCTTTATATCCGGTGCAGTGATAATAGATGTATTTACCCTTTTTGATTTCTGCGGTGAGCGAGCAACCACATACACCACAGGTGATTAAATTTGTGTATGGGAAAAGATGCTTCTTTGATTTGCTTTTGTATGGATTTAAAAGTTTTTCTTGAACTTGATTAAATAGTTCGTTACTAATTATGGCTTCGTGCGAAGCATTTTCGTACCGTGTTCCCTTCCATAAAAAGATTCCGGTATAGAATGGGTTTTTTAAAATTGTTTCAAGCGTGCTTTTATGAAAATTTTTCCCGTTTCTGTAAACCATTCCATCAGAAATCATTTTTTTTCTTAATGACATCAATGAGTAACTACCTGTTGCGTACAACTCGAACATTTGTTTTACGAACGGTGCGGCTTGAGGATCAACTTCGACTTCAGTTTTCAGCACATTCAGACGGTTTTTACGAGCTTTGGGTTGGAGCAAGGTTTTGTTGTGGGGAGTTAGGTTTTTAATTATCCCACTGTTTTACTTCAACTTCTGGATACACATGTTTCCCGCCATCTAATAATTCAGACGGTTGGTTTTTGAGATATTTATCAAAGAAATTTACAAGGTACGCTCGCAAAATTTCTGTTGCGCGAAGGCCATTGATTGATCCCATATCAAGGTAACTTCCTACTCCCCTTTTAAGCAAAAGTCGGTAAAGACGTGTTGCAGATTTAATTAATGCAATATCAGAAAAATCCATGTGTCCAGAATCTTTGACAACAAACGTATAAATATCATGATCCATTGATTGTGCAAGATGTTCAATAGCAGGTAGATATCGTGATTTGAGCAACGCTTCTTCATCGGGTGAATGTATATTTTGTAATTTCAAATAATTTTGAGACCATGGTTGTTCGTATTTTTTGACTGAAACTTCACTCAGCAAAAACATAAAAGGTTTATCAAAATTCTTTGTTGCATCAGAACCTTGCAGAAATCCATCTAAATCGATTCCAGCTTTTATTCGAGAATCACGCCGACAGATTTGAACCGCTGTTGCTCCGCCAAAAGAATGTCCAAAAACGCCAATATTTTTTTGATCCAATCGTTGATAAAACAGAGACATTTTGTTGCTTGCAAGAAATTCAAGTTGATCAAGAACAAAATGTATGTCAGAAACTCGGATTTCAATGTCTTGGTCCATTTGTTTGTCTATATCCATAATATTTTTATTTTGCATTTTCTTTTTCATAGACTTCATGCCATCGGCAATACGGCCATCAGGAAACTGAGTAACGATACTATCATATGTGTGATTTATTCCCACTACCACATAGCCATGGCTTGCAAGTTCTTCGCACTGGGAAGTATGAGCATCGGGTACAGAATTAAGACCGTGAGAAACAATAATGATGGGATAGCGTGACAGACCTGAAGCGAGCAAGGCTTCAGGCTGGGCGTACGAATAGGAGGGATAGCATTCTAAGAGCCAAAGTATTTTTTGATTTTTTTTAAGGTAATCAATAACATATGTCGCGTAAGGGGTTGTTGGCTTTTCGGTTAATGTTCCCTGAGATGGGTACCAGATATTTACCATGAGTTCTCTGTTTGGATGTTTAGAATCATCGCTGTATATTTCTTTGCGTGTTGCATCAGTCCAATGATATGTTGTTCTTCCAATAGCATATTGACCAGTTGGTTTTGGAAGATTGAACGTTGGCTGTGGCCAAATTAGATATGCAACAAGCCCTGCTATTAAAATAACTACACCCAAAACAAAATAGATAAAATATTTAAAAAGACGTTTTAAAATATTCATACCCGCACACACCATGTTTTATTTAAAGGTTACTTAATACCTGTATTATAGCAGTTTTTTAGCAAATAGAACTAATGGCATTAAAATAGGTTTTTTTGTTTAAGTTTCTTTTTTCTCGTGTCCTGCGTTCAGGAACAAAGCCATCATGTTTGACTTCAGTTTGCAGCACATTCAAACTGTGTTTACGAGCTTTGGTTTTTCTATTGTTTAATTCAAATTTTTTTATAAACATTTTTAGTTTTGTATACAAACCAAAATTAATAAAAGTTTTGTTTGGTACAAAGATCAAAGAAGTACCTTCGACAGCATTATCGATTTTATTCTTGAACAAAAGGAAAAGGTTTTTCGAGCTTTATTTTGCTATGATGAAAGAAGTCATAAGTTTAATCGAAAAGGAGCATGCAATGTTTGAATGGGTAAGTACCATGCTGAAAGCGTTCATTTTTTCTCTATTGGCTTCATTGGGGTTTGTTTCGAATACATCAGTGCAGAAGATTTCTTCAATTCACGAAATTAAAAGCCAACTAGAATCTGTTTCTCAAGAGACCTTGGTTGTTTTTGATGTTGATGGTACGCTTACTTACAAAGCTGCTAATATTATTTTTCAGCCGTGGTTTCGTAAAACTGAAGTGGGTAAAAAATTTTGGGCTCAACTTATAAAGCATGGCGAATCTCAAGAAGATCCTCTAGATTTCAAATTGAATGTTTTAACCAAAAGAATGATTAATAATGTTGATCAACCAATTGAACCAGGTGTAGTTAATCTTATTAAAACATTACAGGAGCGTGGACTTACTGTTATTGCCCTTACGCATTGTATAACCGGTTTTGTAGGTGGCACTCTTATGCAAAAATTGCGGTATGAAAAGTTGCTTGAGGTTGGCATTGATTTTAGTTCAAGTTTTGAGCAACAAGAAATCATCTTTGATGATTTAACGTCTCTTCGAGGGTGTCATCGAGGGCGTCATCCAATGTTTTATAAGGGCATTCTCTTGACTGATGCATTTGCTAAGGGGCCTGTTCTGGGCAAATTCTTGGATGTCATGAAGTTGAAACCTAAAAAAGTAATTTTTTTCGATGATAATGAATCCTATGTAAAGTCTGTTCAGGAGGAAATGGAAAAGCGAGGGATTATTTTTAAAGGCTTTGTTTATCGAGCAATTGATACATTGCCGCCGCAAGACTTTGATCAAAAGATTCTTGATTATCAATTAAAATATCTTAAAGAACATGACGAAATTATTTCTGATAAAGAGGCTCGAGAGGCTGTTTATCAGAAATAATTTTAATTTGGAGTAAGGAGAGAAAGTGGCGCGGCTTATGCAGAACATCAACCGTATTTTTAAACTTTTGAGATTTAACATTTAACAAAACTTGGTTTATAATAACCTTATAGCCAAGGATGACACCCTCACTATTATTGTAGATCCGGATCCAACAAATGTCGCTGCCATCAGGTGCTATGAAACGATTGGCTTTAAAAAACTCGGTGAATACCAAGCACCTTGGGGACCAGCTTTGCTTATGGTTTATAGTGAAGGGGCAAAAGATTAAGGTGAAATTTATATATCTTTCTTGCTCAACACATTCACGGCACTGTGAAATTCTTGAGATTCAAAATTATCGAAAACTTTTTTGAACAGCGCTTTTAAGAGCTTTAAGTTGTTCTCTGGCTTGCTTAAATCGAGCGTGTTTTTTAAATTTTCCATTAGTAGGTCTTTGATTGATGGTGCTTTAATTGACTTGTATTGATGAAGACTTTCTGGTGAAAGTCTTCTTAAAGCGCCGAGGGCCCACTTAATCAAAACGACCTGTTTCATGAGATATAGTTTTGCCCCCTCTGCTGCAGAAGGTTGTCGCCCCAGATACATTGCAAAAAAAACTTTTTCATGCGCTGGCTCAGAACAAAAATAGGTTGCTATCGTTGCCACATCAAAATAAGGTTCGCCTGGACCGGCATTTCCATAATCAATGGCTTTAAATTCATTTCCCAAAAATATCAGGTTCCCTCCGTGTAAATCTTTATGACATGGGGTGGTGGTTAGGTGAGGCAATAATGCCTGGTGAATCACCGTTACAACATGCTCAACCTTTGTTAGTGGAACATAGTCGCTGTAATTAGGTTTATTGATTTGAATGCCTTTGTTGATCCTCTTAAAAACGTTGTACCCCGAATCCTTAAATGCTTGTCCTTGATGAATTTTTTGTAAAAGGTGTGCCAGTGCAACATAAAGTTGATCCGATTGCAGATCTTGGTATGAGATTGTTTTTCCAGCCAAATATTCCATAATCACAATTCCCCGTGAAGGATCTGCAAAATAAATCTGTGGACCGTACCCTTCATTTGAGGCTATTTTTAAATTATAGATTTCCTTTTCCCGACTTTTTTGATGTCTATGTTTAATGAATCGAACAACATATTTTTTTAAGCCGTCGGTGGCAATAAAGAGCATTGCACTGCTCAAGCCACCTTTAAGTTTTTGTGCAGAGACATTGCCTGGAATTGATAATTTATCCTTCAACACGGAGGCCGCGTGTTTTTCGTCGATACGAGGTGCTCCGCAGGAACAAAGTAAAAAGAGAAGAGCAAATGAACAACTTTTTATCTTATTTTTCATTTTTCATACCTCCAAGGAAGGTTTATTTTATTTTTATCAGATTGATTGACCACGAGCTTTTAACATTTCCTTTATGATGCAACGTTCCTTCGCAAGTATAGTTACTATCATCAAGCATTGTCATAATTTCTTTGCCTTCAAACGCTTGGTCTTCAGTATGGTAGTTTTCAATAATTTGATTATTTTGTAGTGTGAAATCACCAATCAATTTCCCCAAGATAGGATTTGTAGAAACCCATGTTGTACTGATGCAAGAATCTTTAAAAGGAACTACTTCATAGTCATTTTGAATAACAGTTCCGCTTTCAAGCTTCATAGAGCTATTGATTATCCATTTATTTTCATGATGAGAAATTGTTGTTTTGCCAGTAACTTTTACTGTGTTTCCCGAAGATGTGTAGCTTCCTTGAGCATCCCAGGTTCCTGGTAGAAAGAGAAATGTATGATTCATCTAATGTCCTTTTATGTTTCCGTAATATTTGAGTGTTTCTTGGTGTTCAGTATGTAAATTGACACAATCATTTTACGGAATTTTATACAGAAAGCCAAGTCAAAAAGCTACTGCATTTATACCTAATATCAATATCTAGGAGCTAAAAAGGTTCTGATTTCAAAAGCCGCTACACTTTCAATTAAAAAAGTTCTAAAATAATCTACCAAGGCACACCAATTGTTCAAAAATCTTTTTTAAGAGTTTATCTAAATGCACTTTGTTTATATTCTCCAATCACTTGTTTGCGAAAAATTGGATGTATTTATTCTTCTACGACTTTCTATGTAAATCATGCTATGTATGTTATGAAATTCATAAACTATATAATATAATTTTCATAATATAATTTTCTTTGAAAATATGATCACCGTTGATCTTATAAAAACTCTCAATAGTCAAAGTCTTCGCTATATGCTTACCTTTTATCGGGATACTAATAACAATGAAATCGATCTTATTATAGAAGCAGGTGGTAAAATAATTCCTGTAGAAATAAAGGCATCAGAAACTATGAGTGGAGATTACTTTAATACTATTACGTGGTTTAGAGGAAAAGCAAAGTGTGAGCAAGATGGAGTAGTGGTATACGGTGGAAATCAAAATCAAAAACGTTTACAAGGACGCGTTATTTCATGGAGAGACGTAGAAAAAATATATCAAAAATGATTGTTGTTATATTTTTCTCTGGAATATCTTTGGTTAAGACAGGTTTTATTCAAGGACTTAGCATATGAAAAAACAATTATCTTTTATTTTTGTTCTAGTATTTACTTTTGTTTTTAGCGTTGCGGGGATGGAGTCTGGCCAAAGGATTATCAGAGATGATGGCTCGAGCGGGCGATTTATTACAAGCATAAGCGCAAGTGGTACCATAATTATTGGAACGTACATAAACTCTACAGGAACAGGAACCGTAACAACGATTGTACGCAAAAGGGTGGGAAAAGATTTTAAAACAGAAGACGTGATTTGTATGTCAAGAGAGAATCGTGGTGTTTTTTCCTTGTTTATTATTATGAACCCTGAACGAGAGATTGTAGTCGAACTCAAACGACTTATTTTGGTAATGGAAGGAAAAGAAGAATTACTGCGAAAGAATGTATTGAGGGCGTGGCAACATGATTAATTTGTTTTTTTAAAATATATATCTAAAACTAACAAAGTTTTGATCTCAAAAGTCGCTACACTTTTAAATAAAAAAGTTCTAAAATAGTCTATCAGAGCACAATAGTATATTTTCTGTTTCCTTTAAGCCTGATGAAATTATATCGTGTATCGATAAAAAAAATGTACCTTCAATTTTTGGACTTAAGTGTAAGACTTATTAGATTAAAATATAAAAGGAGACGATATGACAAAAGTTATTTTTATTCTTAGTTTTTTAATCGCTGCCATCATCTTTTTTCTTTTTGTTCCCATATCACAATTTCCTAAACCAAAAGGTCCGTACGGTGTTGGCCAAACACAACATCATTGGATTGATGAAAGTCGCAAAGAATTAAACACTGACGACCCCAAACATCCATATCGTGAAATGATGGTTTCTATATTTTATCCAACAGAAAAAACAAAAAATGCGAAACGGATTTTTTACGACAAAGACGCGGCCAAAAATTTTGTTCAACATTTAGGTCGTATGAGCAAACTTCCAGCGTGGTTGTTTCGCGGCATACATTTTATTAAAACATCAGCACAGTGGAATGTGCCAATTGCTAAAAGCGAAACACCATTTCCAGTTATCTTTTTTTCTCACGGATTTGCTCCTAAGGTTCGAAACTCCACATGGTCTCTTGAAGAACTTGCAAGTCACGGTTTTATAGTAGTTGGCATTGAATATCCATACATAGCAGCAATGACACGTTTTTCAGGTGACCGCATTGTAAAATCATTAGTATTTAAAAAGAAAAAGGCCAGCAGGAAAACGTATATGGATTGGAAGCTTCAACAAGTTGGCATCTGTGCACAAGACATCAGTTTTGTTATTAATAAACTTAAAGAACATGCAAAACAAAAAGATGAGCTTTGGAGTACCAACATAGATACGGATAAGATCGGGCATCTTGGGCATTCATTTGGTGGATCATTGTCAGTCCGTATATGTCGAACAGAAAAACGAATGTTATGCGGAATCGATATGGACGGAGCTTTGCGCGGCGAAGATATTGACAACCCATTTTCAAAACCATTTATGTTTTTAGTTGGTGAAAAAAGCAATCAATGGATTGGGAAAGAGGGGAAAGATTTAGAAGATATTCGTCGACTATCGAAGGCGAATAAAAATACACACATGATAACAATTAAAGATCATAATCACTCATTCACCATTGATGTAACTCTTGCACTAAATGCCATGCTAGTTACTCGACTGATTTCATATTTTTATTATGATGACTTTCTTCTCGGTCTTCCTGCGCCTCAAGAAACCAACGTGCTTGTTAATTTAATACATCCGTATATTATCGATTTCTTAGAAAAGCATCTTAAAGATAAGCCTTCGAAGTTGCTTCCTAACGATAGAGGTGAATTGGTTGTTGGAATTGAAAAATAAAATCTCATATTAGGTCTTTGTTTGATTAAATCAGATGTGAAATTATACTGAAATATAGTGCATAATACTTGATCGTGAAACTTAAAGGAAAAACATGGACTTCGTGAAAAGAAACAGCATCAGGGTTATCTTGATAAATGATAAAAAAGAGATCCTTTTGATGTGTGTCGAAGATAAAAAGACAACTTCTTCAGATGGAACATATAGTGGGCCATTTTGGGTTCTTGTTGGAGGAGGGATGGAGCCTGGAGAGGATATAAATGAGGCGGCATTCAGAGAGCTTAATGAGGAAACAGGTTTTTCTATGGAAGATGTTGAACTCGGCCCCGTTGTTTGGAGGAGTGAAACTAATATGGTACTTGCAGGTACGCCATCACACATAACAGATAATTATATTGTTGCTAAGTTAAAAAGAAAAAATTGCGAAATATCAAACGAAAACTTTACTGATTGGGAAAAAGAAGTTGTAAGAACAGTTGCCTGGTTTTCACTTGAACAGATTAAAAATATTTCTGGTCCTGTTTATCCAAGATGTTTAGCAGATCGTTTGCCGGATATTTTTGATGGCAAGTATCCGGAAGAACCAATTTTTTTATATAAAGAGGGGTAAGTTGTCATGAGTAACATAATTAACACAATAGAACTGTTTCCGAAGATAAATGCCGAGCTTATTAAGTTGTTAAAGAATTTAAGCTTTGATGAATGGGAAAAAGAAACAGTATTGCCAGGAAGAACAGTAAAAGATATTGCTTCACACATTTTTGACACGACCATAAGAAGGCTATCTATGCAACGTGATGGGTACTATTCAGAAAAGGTTGAAATTAATAGTTATCAAGATCTTGTTGATTTTATACAAAAAATGAATAGCGATTGGATTAAGGTTTCAAAGAGACTTAGCCCAAATGTTTTGATAGCGCTTTTAGAAGTTGCAGATAAATGGCTTTACGAGTTTATGAAAACATTAGACCCCATGGGTAAGGCTGAATTTAATGTACTATGGGCCGGAGAAGAAGAATCTACAAACTGGTTTGATACAGCCCGTGAATATACTGAAAAGTGGCATCACCAAATGCAGATTAGACTTGCTGTTGGAAGGCCCGTAATAAATTCTAGAGAGCTAATGTTCCCTGTGATAGATACCTTTATGCGAGGTTTGCCTTATGCATATAGAAATGTAAAAGGAGATGGGACCGTGAAGGTTGTGGTTACAGGAGAGGCTGGCGGTACGTGGTATTTGTCTAAATCTGAAGGAACGTGGCAACTTGTTGATTCCTTGCAAGATGGGATTAGCGCTGAGGTTAAACTTTCCGATGATATTGCATGGAAGTTATTCAGTGATACTGTTAAAAAAGAAGAAGCCGAAAGGCATATCGAAATTTCTGGAGATAGAGAATTGGCGCTGCCGGTTCTTGGTATGAGAACGGTTATGAGATAAATACAATTTTCATGAAAATCCGTATTAGGAAGGTTGTGAATGTTAATTATCTACGTAGATGCCGATGCTTGTCCCGTAAAAAACGAAACTTTTCGCGTGGCGATTCGGCACAACTTGCAGGTTTACTTGGTAAGCAATAGTCGTCTTAATATGGCTGTTGATAAAAACGTGCATAAAATACAGGTTGGGTCTGACCTCGATGCTGCAGATGATTGGATAGAAGAGCACATAGGGGCTGGTGATATTGTGATTACCGTAGATATATTACTAGCAGCTCGGTGCCTAGAAAAGGATGCTAGCGCCATAAGTCCAACAGGACGAATTTTTAATGATAATAATATAGGTATTGCAAAATCAATGCGTGATTTACGGACTCATTTACGTGAAACAGGAGTAGCTTCAAGTTACAACGCCACTTATTCAAAACAAGATCGCTCTCGTTTTTTACAGACATTGGAAGAGACGATTCAGCTAATAAAAAGACAGTCAACATGATTGGATTTATTGGTGGTGGGAAAATGGCCGAGGCCTTAATTAAGGGCATTGTAAAACAAGGCAATAAAAATATTTTTGTTTCTGATATTCAAGAACAGAGAAGACTTCATATTGAAACTTCTTATGGTGTAAAAACGACTGAGTCTAATCAGGATGTTGTAGACCTTTGTGAAATAATAATCTTAGCCGTAAAGCCTCAAGATATGATTACGGTGTTAGATGAAATTACAAATTCAGTAACAAAAGAAAAAACAATCGTATCAATCGCCGCGGGTATTAAACTCGATTTTTTTCAGAAAAAACTCAAAACTAAAAAAATTGTCCGTGTAATGCCAAACATTGCATCTATAGAACAAGAAGGTATGACCTTAATATCTTTTAGTAAATTCTTTCCATTTCATGAAGCTTCAACAATAGAGAAACTTTTTATGTCAGTTGGGAAAATACTGATAATTGATGAAAAAAAGATAAATGCTTTTTCAACCATTTCTGGAAGCGGGCCTGCTTTTTTGGCCTTATTTATGGAAACACTAATCGAAGCTGGTATAAAGATGGGTCTTGAAAAAGATCTTGTTACAGAAGCAACACTTCAAACACTAATCGGTACTGCAAAGCTGCTAGAAACTGGAATGCTACCAACCCAACTTCGTAAAATGGTGACATCGCCTGGTGGCACAACAGAAGAAGGCATTAGGGTTTTTAATGAAAAAGATTTAAAAGAAATTACGGCAAGCGCATTGCGCGCATCACTAAGAAAAGCAGAAGAATTAGGAAAATAATTATTCTATTTAATTTCTAATCGAAGGAGGTCGTTCAATGTTCAAGAATGTAATTAAAAAAACTTTATTAGTAAGTGTCGTTTGTCTTTTGCCAAGTTGTGACTTTAAATCAAGCGTTAAAAAAATTTATACGTTTAAAGAAGCACAGGTTGAATTTCAAAAAGCAGACGAACAAACTGTCGTGGTTTTTGATGTTGATGGAGTATTAGCTTATGATCCCTCAGCAGTGCAATTCCTTTTCTATGATCCAGCTAAATTGACAGGGGATGATGCGGTATTTGTAAAAGAGGCCAGACCAACATTAGAAAAATATATAGAAAATAAAGAAATAGAAAAAGGAAATTTCTTTTTTACAGATTTATTAAATTCGACATTGTCGAAGGCGAAAGACATAGCTCCTGAATCTATAATAGTTACGATGATTCATAAGTTGCAATCTCGAGGAGTAAAAGTTATTGCGCTTACATCTTTGCCGGCAGGGGCTTTTGGTACAGTTGCCTCTGGTCGTGAGTTGAGAATTGAAAAGTTGAAAAATTTAGGAATAGATTTTAGTTCTTCACTTAACCAAGATGAGATTGTTTTTGATAATTTGAAGAAATATAATGGCGACTATCCTATGTTTTATAAGGGGGTTTTGTTCACCAATTGGAACAATGATAAGGGAAGTGTTTTGGGTGATTTTTTTAGTCGAGTTAAATGGAATCCCACAAAGGTGTTATTTTTTGATGACCATGATTTTCATGTTAAAGAAGTTGAAAAAACAATGCATGAACTTGGTATTTCTTATCGTGGTTATTGGTACCGTGCGTGTAAAAAAATACCAAGGCCTCCGTTTAATCTCGAAATAGCGCAATTACAATTGAAGTATTTACTTGAACATGATGAGCTTTTACTTCCGTATGAAGCAGCAGCAATGTTGCAACAAGCAACTAACGAAAAAAAATGAGTTACGCTTTTGTTAAATAAAGATTCACATTACGCAGAAAATCTTCGCCATATTGTAACGTTTTGCTGTGCAAGACGTACTTTGTTTTGCCTCGTGCCAAAGTGTTTGGTGAAAAATGAACCGATTTTTTCCAAGAAAGAAGGATTGGTTCTGACGGGATTTGGATTTATATATTCAAATTTGATGCTGTAGTCCGATTCTTCATACGCAGAGAAACCAAGCCTTTTATAGACATCTTGTGCTTGCCTAAGCCAAATATTTGTACCGAGAAAAATACGAGTTGTTTCCGGTTTTAATGTTAAAATTGAAAAAACAAGTTTTCGTGCTAACCCTCTTCCTTGAGCTGAAGGAAGTACGGCTATTGGCTCAAGGAGAACTTCACCTTCTTTAAATTCTGGTTTCATGTGAAATGCGGTAAATCCCAGAATTTCATTTTCTTTGTTTTTTGCCATAACCACCAAGGTACTTTCTTGGTACCTAAGTTGTAATGTTTGTTTTTTTGCCGCAGCAACTTTTTCGCGCGCGTTTCTTATGAGCGTATCCAAAATTGTTAAGCGGGATTTTCCATTATTTGTTTTATAAAATCTAATTGCCTCGTGGAGGTCTTCTTCTTCATCAAAGTCTTTAACGGCTTCTCTATATTCTTCTTTGATCTCATAGTTCTCATCGATCAAAATTTTATATTCATCTGCAAATGCAGCCGTAAATACAGGCAGAAGCCATTGCTCCCATAATTCAAAGAAACGTTTGTAAGTGGAGATTTTATACCACTCAATTACAATTTGATTTCCAGTATTATCAGTATCTGCCCAGGACCCGTGATCAGAGGATTCCATGCCCATTAGGGTAAAAGGAAATAAGAAACACAAAATTGATTTTTTGAAAAAATTGATCACAATTTTGCTCCTGAAAAAATGATTTGATATTTTTTACTACGGAATAATTTTACGGATATGAGCAATAATTTTTCAATGAATTGCTAATATAAAGAGATCAGACAAAGTTTTGATCTCAAACATTGCTCCACATTCAAGCAAAAAGGTTCTAAAATAATCTACATGGCACACCATACTTCGCGTCTTGCGACGCTTCGTATGGCTTGCGCCATTTTTTCAAAGGATTGACAGTAAAGAAAAATTTGATGGTAATAAGCGAAGTGTGTCCTTAGAAGCTTTAGCGTTTAGGTTAAACTTTATAAAGGAAAATGATGGATTTAATTGAAAGAAACAGCGTTGTAAAAAAACGGAGTATTTATGAAAAATAAAAAACCGAGCACATTTTTTATCGGCTGTTGCGACAATCGAATTATTCCCCATTGTCTTACCTCAAAAACTCATGGCGATTTGTTTGTTTTGCGTAATATTGGCAACCTCATTCCACCATACAAAGCATCAGCCACGTCTGTTGCCGCAGCAATAGAATATGCAGTTGAAATTCTTGCTATTCCAGAGATTATTGTTTGTGGTCATTCTGATTGCGGTGGAATGAAAAGTATTCTTGCCGGGGTTAAAGATAATTCCTGCTTAGGAAGATGGGTTAAGTACGCGGTACCAGCTAACAATATTACATTGCCTGACGAATTGGCCCGGGCCAATGTTCTTCACCAAATCAAAAATCTTATGACTTACCCTGCAGTTGTAAAGGGACTGAGTGAAGGAGTACTAATTATCCATGGTTGGTGGTTCGATCTCGATGCTGATATTCTGCATGGTTATGACAAGAAGACAAAGGAATGGAAAAGTATCTCTTGAAAGTTCCCAGCCGTCGCTAATCCATTTGCATCTTCGAAGGTAAAAGCCCCAATCCTAGGGGCAATTCAAGTTTTTGATTTTATATGTTACAATGAAACTGTATTTATACAAAATTCTTATCTTTGCGCGTTTTTACGCGCATTGTTATTTTTTTTATCCCTTATTTTAATTTTTTTAACAACTTTGCATTAGTATTTTTACAATCAGGAAAGAATAATGATTTTAACACAAAACATAATTGCCAATGTGGCGATATGGATCGTTCTTATCATATCTGTAGTAGGTATTTTACCTCAAATTTTTTTAAACTATAAAGTTAAATCAACCAAAGGTTTAAGTAATGCTTACATTTTAATCCATCTTTATGGATGGATTGTTAATTTATTTTATGTCTATTGCTTAGATCTTCCAATTGCATACAAAGTCATAGCTCCATTATCACTTTTATTAGTGTTTATCTTAGCTTTTCAATGTGCTTTTTACAATAAACGTAAAGCTGCACGTCGTTCAATTAAATTATATTGTGTGAACTTTTTTATCATTTTTTTATTATTTGGATCAATTGTTTTAGCTATCGATTTTCCTTATGAAATTGGTCATTTAGCTGGGTGGATTTCTGTTGTAATTTGGACTATTTATCAACTTCCACAAATTTTTAAAATACATTCAAAAAAATCGGCTAAAGGTTTTAGTTTTGCTTTCGTATCCATTACTGGTTTTCAAAATTTATTAGAACTCGTGGCGGCACTTGCTTTAGGGGTACCGCTACAATCTGTCTTTACTGCACTGCGCGGTCTTATCTTTTTTGCTATCTTTTGTTCTCAGTTTTGGATATATAGAAAAAAATCAAAGCAAGTTTGGACATATGGAAATAGCCCAATCTATAGCTTAAGCAAGCTGGCTCCCCTCAAGAGTAAGGAACTCAAGATTAGTTAAATTTTTTACTTGTTGATGAAGCAGCAGTAATTTATTCTTACGTAGATCAACTTTTTCAAGAAAATGAAAAATGAATTAGCACACCATTATTTTGAAGGAAATTTTTCTGAAGTAATGGCTTCTAAGTTCTTTTTACAAGCTTCAATTTTTATATAAAACTGAGACAAACAAGTATAAGGATACTGTCTTTTTGTAAGATATAAGTTTTGGTGATATAAACACATTTTAATATAGCGTTAATACTGTTAATATCACGCAATTCCATGTCCAGTGAGCATAAAGTATTGCTTATGTTATAGCGTCGGTGCTATTGTATAAAAGGTGATAAGTTAACAAATAACTATTTAGAATAGGATATTTCATGAAAAAAACATCAAAATCTGAAAAAATCTTGATTGAAGAAATTAGTGAATTTGCAAAAAAATTACAACGATTAACTCGGGGGCTTACAATTGGGGAACTAATAAAACTTATACGTATACAACTTGGAATGTCTCAAGATGCGCTTTCAAAGCGTGCCAGTGTTCCTCAATCAACAGTTTCTAGAGTTGAAGGAAGCGAGAAAACTCCAACCTTGGCAACTCTTGCAAAGATACTCGATGCACTTTCTTGTGATCTTGTTATTGCTCCATCACTCAAAGATCCAATAGATATCGTACGTAGCAAACAAGCAAAAAAAAAAGCTAATGAAAAAATTAGTTATTTGCGGGGAACAATGAATCTCGAAAATCAAGAACCTGACAAAAAACTTATAAGAGAACTCATAAAAGAGGAAGAAGGAAAATTGTTACATGGTTCAAGTTCGAAACTATGGAAAAAATAATTAATAATGAAAAATTTCAACGATGCCGAAGGAGCAACACTACTTAGTGATTACAGCGAATTAAAATTAAGTTGGGTGCACAATCAAAATGATCTTAATAAGGCAGAAGCTGAAAACATTTATTTTGCACAATCAAAATATCTAAGTGGAAATGTTGGTAATCCTTCAATCTGGTTTAATATAGGCAATCTACTAACAATCCATAGTGCTATGTTTGGTAATGTATGGGGGTGGGCAGGACGTTTCCGACAATCAGTTACTTCTATTGGTATAAAGCCAAATTTAATATCTAGTCGATTGAGCGAATTTTGTGTTGAAATAAATGCCTGGTGTAATGAACCAATTGAATTAACATTTTTAGAGCAGGCTGCCAGAATTCATCATCGATTAGTATCAATTCATCCATTTGAAAATGGAAATGGTCGGTTTTCCCGTTTAATTGCAGATCGTTATTTAATGGCGTACAAATGTCCACATTCTAATTGGCCATATTTGCAAAATAACGGTCAGTTACGCCAGGATTATATTCAAAGTTTAAAAGAAGCTGATAAAGGAAATTATAACCCTCTTATTCAATTGATGTACGCTTATGGTGCTCGAGATATTCCATTAAGTAAATTATTTGCACACCAAGGTCTTAAAAAAAAACTTTCAAAACCTGGAAAAATGGATTGTTATGTAAATGCTATAACACGTAAAGAGTATGAATTCTATGACATTAACGAAACAGAAAATAATGGACATAGTGCTCTTAATATTGCAATTAAACGTGGTTATGAAAAATATGCAATTCTACTAATAAAACTTGGCGCTAATCTTATGCTTCGGGACAAATCCGGTTGTAATGCATTTGAAACTGCTATAAACCATGAAGAATTTTCAATAGCCAAAGCTATTGAAAAAACAGGTTATAAGTACGATGCAAAAAGCAAGAAAATTCCATATTATAAAATGTACAAATATAAATGATATTTTTTGTTATCTTATTGTTTCATCGAATTGTGAAATGTTACACTTACTTTAGTTAAAGGAATCTGCATGGACACGACAATTCGCTGTAATGGCTGTGGCAGGGAAATGGGGTTGACAGAATTCTTAACATATCCAAAAGCTTATCTTATCAAACGGATTGCTCCGGCTTTGGTTCCCATTTTTGTTTCTTTGCTAGTACAGAATATTACAAACAATAAAAAGGGTAGGAGTACTTATGATACAAGGGGTATGATTGATACGAGTATGGCTGGGTTGGCCGAAAACTTTTCTATACATTGTCCAAATTGTGGAGAATTAAATTGGTATCCAGCTTCGGGGAAGAAACCCAGGAAAAAGAAAACCCTTCGAGACGAAATCTAACGATTTCTCCTCAGGGTGATCGGGTTCATTTGATTTAGGGCGAACGGATGTAGTGAAATAACTAAAATAAGGGGGCAAGGAATGAAGTTTAATCGTAATATTTCTATAATGTTTTTTGTTAGTGTTTGTTTTTTATTTTCTTTGCAAGGCAAAGAACAAGTTGTCATCAATGATCAGGAAATTGTACCGCCAAATGCAGATTTTGTAGATCCAAAAGTGTTGACACAACAGTTTGAAGATTCGCTTGCATTTTATAATCTTATGGAGCCATTAAATAATGTTCTTTCTGATTATGATGAAAAGAATGAGTATGATTTTGAAATTGTATGCAAAAAATGTAAAGAAGGTTCAGTGCCTTTTTCCCAATTTAGTGGTCATTTGTTAGCGTGGGCGCTCAAAGCTTTTCCAGATGGACATGATGCTTTTGAAAATGTAAAAAAACTAGTAGAGCAATTTATTACATTGCTTACTAAAAATGCATCTGAAGAGGAGTTAACAACGTTTATGGTTGAAACAACAAATAGCCTAAAATTTGCCTGTCAACATTGTCATGGCGAGGTGTGGGAGAAAGAGGAGTAGCTACCTATTTTTTCAAAAAATCTCTAAGCATAGAAAAAAACTTTTCTGGTTCATCAGCAAAAATCATATGCCCTGACTTTTCAAAAACCTCAATCTGAGCGCGCGGATGATTTTTTCTCATGACTTCAACTCTATCCATGTTTCCCCAAAGAAAATCCCACTTACCTTCTACGATCAACGTTGGGATTTTACTATCACGCAACTTACCCAGTATGTTTATTTTAGAAATTTCAGAAACCATTTGTTCTCTAAACCCCGGCGCGTGGTTAAATCCGTACAGTATCATTCTTATAACATCTTCTTTGGGTGGTTTGTGATAGGAAATAAGTTTCCAGTAACCTCTAAGATTTTTATTATACCCAACTGCTGCTGGCGTCAGTTTTCCCTCGCGTCCCATTTTTTCAACAGCTTCTTGAGCTTCATATTCTTTTTGTGAGATAAACTGATTTGCCTTATCGCATGCTTCTCCAGGAATATAAAAAGTCTCAGTTCCGCCTCCAACATCTGATGTACCCAAAATTAAACCTGAAACATGTTCTGGATATTTTAGTGCATAGAGTTGCGCTAAAAGTCCGCCGTAAGACCAACCAAGAACTGTCCACTTATCAATTTTTAATTCTTTTCTGAGACTTTCTAAATCTTCGACCGCTTGTTGTAGGGTATACGTTTTTACTGCAGCATCGGTGCTCGATTTTCCGGTGCCGCGTTGATCATAATAAATTACGCGCGCGACATCTTTGATTTGGGAAAAATATGGATGAAAAGCATGATGAGTTCCCCCCGGCCCGCCATTTATGAGAACAATTGGAACGCCTTGTCCTTCTTCTTCGTAGTAAAGTTTTCCGTCTTTAATATTGGCAAAACCTTTTTTTAAATTAGATATTTCATCACACAATGGTGGCAAATACGGAATGTTATAAATTATTTTTTCAGGGATGCTTACAACTTTATCAAAAATTGTTTCTCGTTTAGATTCTTTTTGCAAAAATTTGCAACCAGCAGTTATCAGAATTAAAGCTACAGAGAAAATCCACAGAGATAAAAAACTTTTTTTTGTTTTCATAAAAATTCCAAATTCCAAAGATTGTTATGTTTTTTCCACTTGTTCTTTTTTATCTTGCTGCTCAGTTTGTTTATACACGAATTGTTCTTTAAAAAGCAGATCAAAACGTTCTTGGCCAACAACCTTTATCAAATCACTGTCAGCACGTGCCGGGTCGAACGTTTTGGAACGGTGATCGGCTCCTCCATAGCGTATGCAAGTTGTTGGGATACCATACGAATTTAGATTTTCGTGTACCTCTTTAACGTGATGCTGAGAGTCATCAATAAACAAAATATTATCTGGCTTATGGTTAATTTTTTCTAAAAATTTGATTAGGGCACTGCCTTTTTCTTTTCTTAACCCTGAATACAAAACCCCCTTAGAAAAAGCAAACATATCATCAAAAACAACTTCTTCTGTATGCAGCGAATTATTAGAGAAATTGATCCCTGCGGAAATCAGATGTTTAACCGTTGGAATCGACAACGAGAACATTCTTTTAGTCAACGCAATGTTGCCAATCTTTTTTTTATTTAGTTTGCTTAACACATCAAGTGTATCCGACTCAACAGGTTTAAAAGATATCAAATCCCCAATTTGCTCAAAAATCGCACATGATTTTCTTATCGCTTCAACAATATCCAATCCATCTTTATGAAATTGACTAGAAATATGGCTTGACCATTCAAGACTTCCAAACTCTTCTATCGACCAAATTAATGTGTTATCAATGTCAAAAAGTACCAATGTGTTTTTATTAACATGATTCAGAACGTCGATGATTTTTTTGCTTTCTATTATTTTTGACATGATTTCCAGCCTTTTTTAATTCATTTAAATAGGGTTTAATAACAAAAGTGTAACAAATTTATCAGCAGTATCAATTTGCTAAGGCTTTGATCTCAAATGATGCTCCACATTTAAGTAAAAAAAGTTCACAAATAATCGGAGGTTATTGGTGTGAGGGTTTGACGAAAAAACAAAAAACTTCTAAGTTGTGTGAATGAAATTGAACATTTACTTTTGAGAAGGAATTAGCGTATGAAAAAACGATTATCTTTACTTTTTCTTTTAGCATTAACTTTTGTTTTTAATGTTGCAGGGATGGAGTCTGGTACAAGGGTTGTTAAAGGCGATGAATCGGGCGGACAATTTATTATAAATGTAAACTCAGATGGTACCACAATTACTGGAACGTATATAAAATCTACAGGAACAGGAGCTATATCAACGGTTGTAAAAAAACAGACAGGAGGAAATTTAAAAAAAGAAGAAATCACTTGTATTTTATGGGAGATTCGCGGAGGTTTTTCCTCGCCTATGATTATAAGCCCTGAACCCGCTATTGTAGTCGAACTCCAACGACTTATTTTGGAAACGGAAGGTAAACAGGATTAGGAAATATTCCTAATGTTTCTTTTCTGCTTTTTAAAAAAATATCTTACTAATCCTTTATGTTGTTTATAAAGTTTTGGAAATTTTTATCTATTTTTAAAATCTGTTTTAATGCACTTTCTTTTGTTAGTGGAGTTTTGTTATTTCCATTTCTTCCGCATAAATCGGCCCAAAATACATGTGATAATTGTTGGCGTGAAGATGTACTATTAAAATGTGTTTTAAGATTATTAATGCTATCGGCATTTGGTTTCTTATTAAAAATTTCAAATGGTTTTTTGTGATACAAGACTAATTTACAAACCGATTTTATTACATCTTTACTATATAAAAATCGTTTTAAAAATTTTTCTGTGATTGGGACTCCTGCAATATCGTGTCCATTCATGCTTTTTCCAGGCTGTAACGACTGTGCTTTCCCATAATCATGACACAGTACCGCAAGCATAATAATTCGTTTTTCTTTTATTTCTTGATATGTAAATTGAGCAGCGGCATCTAATGCTTGCATGGTATGTTCAAAAACATTTCCTTCGGGGTGATAATTTGGTTTTTGTTTTACTCTAACCAAGATGGCCAATTCTGGGAAAAGTTTATCTAAGCAGTTATTGTTAAGTAACTTTCGAAAAAAAGAAGATGGGAATTTATCAGTTAAAAGAATTTTTTCAAATTCAATGTTTTTTTTACTATCTATAGTTTCCAGCTTCTGGAATAACATGTCTAACCCCTCCAATAAAGTCTTCGACATCCCCTGTGTATCTAGGGATTATTTGAATGTGTACATGATGGATAGTTCGCCCGGCAGGAATTCCTTCGTTAACTCCGATATTGTATCCATCAGGTTTTTTATTGAGTTCTTTATGAGAAAGAATCTTTTTGCAGAATTTTTCCATTTTTTCATTTACCGGATTGTTCAAAATATCTTCATATACTTTTTTTAGATCGATTTTTTGTATTACGAGTATTGTTTCTTTGATGGCAGGAAGAAAGTCTATTTGTTCGTGTTTGGTTAATTCCAAGAATGATACAACATGTCTTTTTGGTATTACTAAAGCATGGCCAGGAGAAACAGGGAATCTGTCAAAACGAGTATAGAAATAATCGTTTTCAAAAATAATGTTAGTTTTGTTTTTGTATACTTCACAGAATAAACATTGTTTGTTCATAAAACCCCCATTGATTTGGTTGTTAAATAGTTACTTTAAAAAGCTAACATTTACGATTTAAACGGTCAATTTCTCAGGGGGCTTTTGACGGAATTGCTATTATTTTTTAGTATAGATTTTTAAAAAAGATTTAAATAGTGGTTATTACTGTAAAATTGGTGGGGTATTCCGTGAATGTTTTTAATAGATCTGGTATTTTTTTTATGGTGCTTTTGGTTTTATCGTTTAAACCAATTTTGCCATGGCACGTAGTTGTTCGAAAAACATCAACAGGTGGTATATTGCCACTTGACGGAAGAGACATAAATCTAAAAAATATTTATGAGATTTTATTGAAATATCAGTGGCCATCAAATCTTGCATGGCTACCGAAATTATCTAAACAGGAAAAGAGTGTTCTTTTTGCGAATAGACTTTTTGCGAGTAGAGAGGGAGCTGAGACTATTTTGATTAGACAGAAACTTCAAAATCTTTCGCCATTTCTGTTCAAATATGATGCGATATTTATTCCGGATCTTTTTTATGATTTATTTCAATACATAAGTATGTTTGCTAATGGTATGCCATATGATCTCAATAGGCTTTGGCGTGACGCTTATTGGGGAAGCGGTTATGAAAAGAAAGATGAAAATATAGATGCAAGATTTATTTCTTTTCTAGATGGTACAATAAGAGACAACGCTTTTTTGAAATTTTGTAGGAGAAAAAATAAAACAATTTTGAGAGAGATTTCTTATATAAAATTTAATAATTACCTTATTTCTAATAAATATTTAACATCAATTGAAGAACTTTACGAACGGCGTTATGAAATACTTCTTTCCTTGGTAAGGGAATTTAAAGCTATCATAGGAGGTCACTTGTGGGCATGGCGTTCAAGACTAAGGATGCATTTGGATTCTTTATTTATTGATCGTGAGATAAAAAGCTTAGAAGAGGGAGCAATTGAGCAAAGTACATTTGCTAAGGTTCTTGATCTTGAATATAAATCTTATATGTATAACAATGTTCTTGTATATAGGGGGGGAAGATTGGAAGACGATAAGCTTCATGCGATAAAACCTAGATATTCCATTTCGTATGGATCTTCGTTATTGGCGGCATGGATTAGTGATCCGTCAGCTTGTCCTTTTGAATACTCACAGTACCACACAGGGTACGCACTTTGTCCGCATCCTGATAAGAGTCCTATTTATGCGTTGCGCATCGATAAACAAGAATATGTTGAGAATGGAATGATTTCGACTATTTTTTATCAACCGCCTTTTGCTCTTCCTGCAATGGGTGGTATTTCTGGGGAATTTTTTCATCCTCGCATGAAGGCAAGCGGAGGAGAAAAATTATTGGAAGAATCTAGTATAGGTGGAATTGCTTCTACATCAGATTTTGAATTCGACAAAACAGGGACTATTGTTGTTGAGAGAGATTCTAAGGATCATGGCGAAATGATTGCTTCATATATTACTGATAATAGTCTTGTTGTTTATGAACCATTGAATACAGAAGATGAAGAATCGGATTTTGAATGGTAGCCAAAGGGATTCGTAGCCTCTATATTATTCCAATCGGTCTGAAATACTCTTGTCTTAACTTTTCAACTTCGGGATCATTATTTTTCATTTTTGATTTGATATATCTTTGGGTGTTTTTACCAAAATGTTTCAACACGGTTACCAACAAGTAATCAATCGAGTTGCGTAAGTCGCTTGTTTCTTGATAACTGTGTGCGGTGCCTTGCCAGATTGGTGTTTCCTTGTCACCTTTTTTATACACTTCGATGAGTAAGATTTTATTAAAGAGTGTGTATTCTTCTGGAACGTATGCAACGGTGTAGTTGTATCCATGGCTATACCCGTAGCCATAAAAACTATCATAATACCAGTGTCCGTAGTCTGGAATAAATACTGGAACATCTCTTGTGTGAGTTGATTGTTTCATGCCAAAAGAAAACTTAAGGTTGTAGTTGATGTTTCGCCCGGTTTTTGTTTCAAACCCATTACTTTTTAATAAAGTTGCGATTTTTTGCGAGACTTCTTTGGTGAATAAAGGATTCCCTTTTTGAGTTGTTTCTACGGAGAACGAGGCACCAGGTTCAAAACCATGCGGAATAACTTCTTTGTTTGCAAAGGTGTTTGTTGTTATGCGTATGCTGCTTTTTTTTGCACAAGAACCGAGAAGAATAATCGGCAAAATTAATAAAATAAATTTGTGTGTTTTCATACTCATTCCTTAACTTTTTTACTGTGTTTTGATTTTGACCTATTTGTAGTCTAGTAAAAGGAGTTTTAGGAATGCGAGAAGTGTTCAATATCAAATTCAATTTCAGGTCCAAATTTTATTCCTGACCTTCCCATTCATTGAAAAATCTATCCAAATAATTCTTCATATATTCATGTCGCTTTTTTGCAATCTCTTTAGCGGTTTTTGTATTCATAAGATTTTTGAGTAACAATAATTTTTCATAAAAATGGTTAATTGTGGGACTTGTGTTACTAGAATATGATTCGAAAGAATCATGCATCTGAGACTTAATTGCTGGATTATACATTTCACGTCCCTTGTGTCCCCCGTATGCAAATGTTCTAGCAATTCCAATTGCTCCTATCGCATCAAGCCGATCTGCATCTTGTACAATTTTGCCTTCCTTTGTTGTCATAGATGAAGAAACATTAGCTCCTTTGAACGAAGTTTGTGAAATAATTTTAGCAACATGTTCGGCAACGTTAGGATCAACGTCTATAGAAAGTAACCATTCCCGAGCTATGCGCGGACCAGCTTCCAAATCTCCTCCATTAAACTTATGATCGGAAATATCATGTAATAAAGCTGCGAGTTCTATTACAAATGAATCTACATTAGATTCACTCTTTGCAATTGTAGAAGCCGTTTTCCATACACGATATATATGCCACCAGTCATGGCCTGACGATTCCCCCGTTAAAAGACTTTTTACATGATTTGCTGTTTTTTGAATTATATCTTTTTTGTTCATTAACATAGCCTATCTTTGTTTGAAACTTACAGTTAAAGCCTGTCCATAAAAAAACGTGCTTTATTATACAATCATATTTTTTACTATGCGAATATCTATATTAGATCGTGAAAGAAACAATAAAAAAGATCCCGCGCTTAATTAAACGCGGGATCTTTTTTTATATAAAAAGGAAATTTAACTTTTAACTATAACGTCTTCTCGGTGCGCGCCGAGGTCTGTTTTCAACGTCAGCTACCATCTTAAGAAGTGCAACAGAAACATGCTCCAAAGACTTATTGTCATCAACCAAGTCATTAATCATATTTACATACTCAGGAGGAACATCTCGGCTTATGTTTTTAATGCGATCATTTATTTTTACGATAAATTGATTTGATTTATCTATGGAATTTCCATCATTGCTAGCATTTCTGCTACTTCTAGAATTTCTAGTATTTGTAGAGGCTGCGTATCTAGGTTCATCATATCTAGATTTTTCTTTGCTTGCGAAAACCGATTCTAGATCAGGTAGATTGTTTGCTTTTTCACGTTTGATATCAACATTTGCATATCTCATAATATCACGTAGCCTTGAAAATTCTGGTCTTGATACAAGGCTAATTGCCTTACCTTCTTTACCAGCTCTTCCTGTTCTTCCTGTTCTATGAACATATGATTCACGTTCTCTTGGAATTCCATAGTTAAAAATAACTTCTATGTTTGGAACATCAATACCGCGAGCTGCAACATCAGTAGCAACTAAAATATTAATTTTTTCTTTTCTGAATTTATTCATAATGGAATCACGTTTGCTTTGTCTTATGTCACCATGAATAGCAGCAGAGCAAAAACCATTTGAACGTAAATCCTTGCAAACGGCATCGACGTTTCTTCTGGTATTACAAAAAACAATGGAAAGTTTTGGATTGTGTTCGGTAAGTAACTGAGCAAGCAATCTAGTTTTTCTTGATTCTTCAACATCAAAATAAGAATGTTGAATTTTTTTTGGGCTAAGATTTTCGTTTGAAACTTTAATTAGTTTGGGATTTATTTGAAACATTTTTGTCAAACTTAAAATTTCGCGTGACATTGTTGCAGAAAAAAGAACGGTTTGTCTGCTGTTTGGAGTGTGTTTTAAAATTTTCTGAATATCTTGCCTGAAACCCATATCAAGCATTTCATCAGCTTCATCCAAAACAGCTACTTTAACGTTGCCAAGTCTTAAGCTTCCGCGTTCAATATGATCTAACGTTCTGCCTGGAGTTCCAATTATAATTTTAGGAAATCTTCTTAATTCGTAAAGTTGTCTTTGAATTGGTTGCCCTCCATAAATAGGCAATGCCGTAATATTATTTTTATATTTTAAAAACTTATTCATTTCAGATGCAACTTGAATGGCAAGTTCTCTGGTTGGGCACAAAACAAGAACTTGAATGGCATTTAAGTTCTTGTCAATTTTATCAATTGCAGGAAGACCAAATGCTGCTGTTTTTCCAGTTCCGGTTGAAGCTTGACCGATAATGTCTTTTCCTGAAATAATTTCTGGAATAGCTTTTGATTGAATGGGTGTTGTTTTCTTAAACCCCATACTTGATACAGCTTTTAAAAGCTCTTCTGATAAATTCAATTCTTTAAATTCTAATTCACTCATAGTGATTATCCAATCATTTAGTTTTTGTAAGCTTAAATACTTACTTATTTAAATTAAACACAACCCTGCAAAGCATTTTCTTTTTAGCTCTCGCTAAGTCGGCGCTTACACTCAAGGTCGATTTGCTTAATTCTAATAAGCAAATAATACTTCTTTCAAAAACCTCTAGATAATTTGATAAATCAACATTTTGAGATTCTTAACCTTTAAAGAAAGCCCCCGGACAAAACTTTTGTCCCAAGCAAACACTCTAAAAATCTAAAATTAATATCGGGAATTAACCGTTAGATTGATGTTATTAGCCTAACAAATGTCTTTTATTTGTCAAATGGTATAAAAGCCGATATGAAAAAATCGCGGAATTCGATATCTAGCAACTGGAACAGTTTTTCTTTGCTTTCTTCTTTAATATATGCAATTGCAAAAGCGGGATTTTCTTTGTATGCAAGCTCATTGTAGTACAAAAGATTACTAAAAAGGTTTTTAAATGCTTTGTGATTTGGTTGCCAATTGTAAAGATCAAGGTTGATTCCATTATTGCCTAGTACCCATGCATAGCAAGCATTCCCTTTTTCTTGCCAAACTTTTTCCCAATCAATTGTTTTATCGTTAAAGAATATTTCAAATGGATTGATACCATATGCATGATATGTTAAATCGGCTAAACCGAATCCGCCAAAACGTAAAGGATTGAATTCGATTGGCGTAAGCTTTCTTTTGTGATATCGAAATTCTACATGTATTGGAAATGATCGGATATCAATCTTTTTTCCAAGTTTTGTGAAAAAATCTAACATTGGTTGATAAAGCTGCTCAAAAATCTTCTTGCTAGAATAATAAAGCATTTGAAGATAAGGAGAATTTGGATTGATTGGATGATGAGTAATATTTGTTATGACAGGTTTGCCATTATTTGAATAAAACATGTCAACAGCATATTCTTCACCTTCTATAAATTCTTCGATAAGTACATCTTCTGCAAAAAGAATATCTTTCGAAAAATAGGTTCCAAATTTTTTTAATTCGTCTACCATTTCTTTTGTTATTGAAACAAGATTTGTTTTGTCGTTTATTACTTTTACTGCTGTTGCAAAAAAGCCTTTAATTGGTTTTACAACATATTTTTTTCCTGGCTCAACATGGAACTTAGGTAAGTCTTGAAGCTTACATGTTTTAAAATAAAAGTTTGGAAATAAAGAAGAAATAAGTTGTCGGCATTTTGCCTTGTTTTTAAATGCTTCTATCGTTGTTCTAAGCTTTTCATCTCGAACGTGTTCTAAAACAAAAGGAAGAGCGGTTTCGGAAGGTACGTATAATTTATCTTTGCAGGAAAATGTTCGGTTACTGATTTTGAGTTCTTCGACTGTTATAATATGTAAGTCAGATGATTTTATGTGTTCAAATAAATTTGATGTGAATCCTTGTCCTGCAATAACAAATGAGTGTGCTTTTTTTTCTTTATTTATCAAGTTTTTTCCTTTTTTTTAAAAACGATTTTTTGGTTCAATATTAATTAATTTTTTCATAATATTATCACGTAAAAATGTATTGCGTTAGTTAATTAAATGTGAGATAGTTTTAGCCGTTAACCTTGTGTGAAATAATGTTAAAGATTGGTTGATATTTAGGAGTTTTTTGTGAAAAAAGAATTTTTACTTTCTATCTTTTGTTGTTGTCTTTTAAATGGTTTTCTTTTTGCAGCAAGAATAAGCGATGAAGAAGGTTGTGAAATTGTAAGGAAAGCTTCATGTGAAAGTTTGCCAGACGTAGTAAAAACATTTTTACAAAGATTTTTTGCAGATGAATCTATAAAAGAACGTATTCTTACTACAGATAGATTTCCACAAGGGCAACCAATGACACGAGAGCAATTTGAATCGAGGGCTCAATCACATGGGCAGCGTTTGAGAACGGTTCCTAATTTACTACGAAATTGGGGACTTGAAAGTGTATCACATAATACATTTGTATTTAAATCGGAAGAGTCAGAAGGGGATCTTTCAGGCTGGGTAATAAAAATTGCTATGTGCGATTGGTTCCCGCCCGAATTAAGACCCGAACGTTGTTTGCAGCAAAATGTGAGTCGTGTTTTTTATGCAATACGAATTGATGAATTTGTTGAACGCGAAGGTTTCATACATATAAGACCGGTTAAGAAAATGTTGGTTAGTACAACAGGAGGGGGTGTTCCTGAACGATTCCAAGATGTTACTGATGATAATTGTGCCGTTGTTTGTGAAAGAATGGTTTCTTATGACGGTAGAAGTATTAAAGATTTTAAAGGATTAATAACAGAAGATTCTGATGAAGGAGCGTTAGCGTTAGTTGCAGAGGCATTAATTTTGGTAAGAGAATTTCCAACGGCTTTGTGGAATGTAGCAAGTGACGGTAATGTTATGGTTGTAGCTCCTTATCAAATTGCTTTTGTTGATACAGAAAAGCCAGGTTTAGGTAGTGTAGCTGATGCAGATACTCCATTTGGTGTCAGAACTCCTTTTGAAGATCATAGCGTTGGACAATTGGCAGAGTTATTTGGTGTTGCTGTTGATGCTTTAAAGGTTGCTGCGCGAGAAGAATCTTTTGACGCAGTATATCGTAATCTTGGAAGTTCTTTCGGATTAGAGTTGGAATAAAGATGGTCACAAGGTTGCAAAAGGTTGCTTTTGGGCTCATAATGGATATGTAAATAGGTTAGGAATAGTTAAAATTTTGACAGGGAGCAACATTATGGCAAAAGCAGTTAAATTATCTGAAGAGATAGTTTCTGATGCAAGGATCATATCCAAAGCTTTTAGTCGCTCGGTGGCTGGGCAGATAGAATATTGGGCAAAAATAGGTAAAGTTGCTGAGGAAAATCCAGATTTAACTTACGAGTTCATAAAAAACATTCTAATATCACAACAAGAAGCCAAAGCAGAGAGACTTGAACCATATTCTTTTGATTGAGGAAAGTTGTGAATATTTTACAAACTCCAACTTTTAAAAAACAAACAAAAAAATTACATAAAAATCAGAAGAAGGATTTAGATAAAGCTATAATAAACATTGTTAATGATCCATTAATTGGCGAAATAAAAAAAGGTGACCTGGAGGGTGTTCAAGTTTATAAGTTCAAAATGGTTAAACAGTTGACGTTACTAGCATACGAATTTTATGAAGATAAACTTTTATTAATTATTCTTGCCTTGGGATCACATGAAAATTTTTATCGAAATTTGAAAAGATAATTTATAGAGAGTTTGTATGAAAGATAATTTATCTATTAAAAACGGAATCTCAATTCCTGATAATGAACTTGAAATAACTGCAAGTCGGTCTGGAGGTCCAGGCGGTCAGCATGTTAATAAATCAGATACGCGAATAACCGTTCGCTGGAATATAAAAAAAACAGTAGCATTAAATGAAAAACAAAAAGAACGTGTGTTAGAAAATTTACAATCGCGAGTGACGAGCGATGGTGATTTTATTATTCATAGTAGCGAATCTCGGAGTCAGAAACAAAATAAAGAAAGCGCGCTTGCGCGCCTTGCAAAAGAAATTCGCAAAGCTCTTTATGTTCCAAAAAAACGCATGAAAACGCGTGTGCCAAAATCGGCAAAAGAATCTCGGTTAAGAGAAAAAACACATAAAAGTAAAACTAAAAAATTGCGTAGTAAAAAGAGCGAAGACGATTAATTGTTTTTTTAATAAAAAAATAGTCAATTTGCAAATGTGCTTTATAACTGCTATGTTTTTATTCGTTGTATTAAATAAACCAATTTATAGGTGGTTGCGATTATGGGTATGAAACAAGAAACAATTTTTATTGATTGTTCTCAGCAGATCAATGGCGCGGGGGTGTCGTCTAGCTGTGTGTTTTCTTATGCCTTCTTTTTAAAAGAGTCTTCTTTTTCAACTTGGCGCTAAGCGCCACATTCTTTATTTCTTAAAATAACATTTTTTTGACGCGTTTGTGCGTTCGTATTTTGTTTTAATGCAGGATGCATTTAAGCGCTAGTTGTTTAGTATTCATTTAAAACCATTATATAGGATTAATATATGATGAATAAAAACATAAAAAGAGCATATGTTCAACAAGCAATAGAGTATGTTTTATTGCTTACCGGTTGTCTTGTTATTGCTCTTAGTTTTAATTTTTTTCTTTTCCCGCACAAAATTGCTTCGGGAGGAATTCCTGGTTTGTCAGTTGTACTGAACAAACTTTTAGGAATTAATGTGGCGTATATACAATACGGAGTTAATTTACCGTTATTTATTGTTGGAATACTAAAATACGGTAAAAACTTTGGTGCTAAAACAGCACTAGGTACGTTTGCTATTCCAATGTTTATATTGCTAACTCAGAAGTTTCCAATATTTAGCAGCAACATATTAATTGCTTCTATGTTGGGTGGTGCCGGAACAGGTATCGGCCTTGGATTGATAATTAATAGTAGAAGTGCTGTTTGCGGATTTAGTTTAGTTGCGCAACTTTTGCATGATTATACAAAGATGAAGATTTCAAAATTAATTGTTTTGTTGAATTTATTTGTTCTGGTTGCGGCAGGGATCACGTTTGGATTTGCCGGGGCAGTTTATGCTTTTTTGGCTTTGATTATAACAGGGTTATTGATAGATGTAGTTTCTTTTCTATTTAAAAAAATAACTTTGAGTCAAAAAGCGGGATGTGAAAATGTTCAATAAAAAAGAGATTTTGAAACTTACATCTGATTTGGTTTCTTTTAAAACGGTTTATCCGGACAAAAAAGAAATTGTTAAATGCATCGAATATATAAAGAATTTTTTTAGAAATTCAAATTTATATATTAAGGAGTTTGAATTTAACGATACAAAATCAGTTGTTATTTCTAATCATAAATCGACAAAGTCGGATATTATTTTTTGTGGACATATTGATGTTGTTCCTGCTTCAGAATCATTTTTTAAAGTTAAACAAAAAGGTGACGTTTTGTATGGCAGAGGTGTTTCTGATATGAAGGGACAAGTTGCTGTGATGATGAATGTTATGAAGTCATTGTCGCAGGAATGTACAGAAAAAAAAGTGACATTGTTTTTGACATCGGACGAAGAACGAGGTGGCTTTAATGGAACGGGAAAGTTACTAAGTGATCAAAAGTATTCGAGCAAAGTTGCGATTGTTCCTGATGGAGGATTTGATTACACCTTGGTTGTTGAATCGAAGGGTGTTTTGCAAATCAAAGTAACAGCAAAGGGAGCAAGCTGCCATTCGTCTGAAGTGTGGAACGGAAAAAACGCAATTGTAAAACTTTTTGATGTTTTTAATCAGATCGTTTCTAAATTTCCAATGCCTCAAAATAATTTGGATTGGAAGACTTCTTTTAATCTCGCAAAGATTGAAGGCGGTGATTATATAAATAAAGTTCCAGGTGAAGCGTCTATGTATATAGATGTAAGACATACTTACCTTGATACCATGGAAAAAATTCTTGGTTTTATAAAAGAACAAGATGGATCCTTGGATATTCAGGTGTTGGCACGAGGTAATGCTTTTCATGTAAACGAAGACAATGTTTATGTGAAAAAATACGTCGAAGTATGTGAGTCTTTGACTGGTAAAAAGATTGAAACGGTAAATTATCAGGCAGCTTCGGACGGAAGATTTTTTACAGAAAAAAATATTCCATGTGTGATAATGAATCCCGTTGGCGGTAACATTCATTGTGAAGATGAATTTGTAAGCTTAAGCAGTCTTTGTATGTTAGAAAAAATATATAAAAAATATATAAAAGAAAGAATTTTATCATGAAAAAAATGTATGTAGTTTTAAGTGTTTTAGTATTTGTTATTTCTTCTTTGCAGGCAGACTTTTCTTATAGATTGGCTGTTCATGGAGATGTAGATCAGATATGTGAATTGTACGGTCAATTTACAGAAGATGACATAAATAAGCTTGTTGTGTTTTCTGCTGAAACGCAACAAGAAATAATTTCTGAAAACATACGCAGAAAACGTTTTTTTGTTGCATGTAATGATATGGGCAAAATAGTAAGTTTTTTAAAATTGTATGTTGTTGATCAGGAAGAAATTGATGGGATATTGCATGACGAATTAAATTTAGGTGTAGAGCAAGAATTGCTTCTAAATACTTGTTATGTTTTACCGGTAGAAGATGTGATGAATAGTAATAATCTACTTGAGTTTCATCAGATAGATCCAAATCAAGTTATTTATTCCTTGTTGGTTTCTGAAACCCAAAAGAGAATTCGTAGTAATCGTGAAAAGTCGTGTTTATACGTTTATTATGGTTCGGCATATACGCGTTCGGATTATAGAGGAAATGGTATTAATACAGAATTACAGCGAGTGGCTATGCGATCAATACAGGGAGGTTTCAGAGGTAATCGCTTTGTTGTTTTGTTGTATGGGCAAGTTAATGCGAACGCTAACAGTTATGGTATGATTCGTGTATTTGCAAAATCTGTTGCGAAGGTATTTCCTCAACAATTGAATGATAAAATTGTTTTACACCATCTTCGTTGCCGTGCATACATACCGGATTTTGATGCAGAAGGGAATCTTCAAATGGTTTATGATACTGAACATGAAGGCTATGGAAATATGGTTATTTATCAAGTTAAAGGAAAGTAACAATTTGGTTTATTAAAAATCAGCTTCCGCGAATATTTGTGGGAGCTGATTTTTTAATTTAATGAATTTTTATTGAAAAAGATTCTTGTTTGTTTTCCGTTATTTTGTCATTAAAATGTTATTAAACCGTCATTAAACTGTCATTAAACTGTCATTAAATCAAAAAAGATGCAAATTATTAGCTTTCTTTATCTGTTGTAGGATCTATGGGATCTAACAGGTCTGAAAATCTTCTTAAAATTTCATCTGTGCGAAGTGGTGGATCACATAAAATTTTAAGGCTAGATCGTTCCGACAATACGTCTGCAAGATTAAATCTAATTGGATTATTTCTTAAATCGATTATTTTTAGATTGGGTAAAAACAATATTTGCGACGGGAAGTTTATTAATTTGTTGTTTCGTAAATTAATTTTGGTTAGTTGTTGCCTGTATTCCAAAGATTCTTCTTGAAAAATAAAATCAAAAATTGCTTCTAAATTGTCATCGCATAAACTACGATTGCTTAAATCTAAAACAGGACTAGATCTATCAAATAATTCGTGTTTTGGTTGTTGTGCATTAGGATGTAAAAGTGATAATGCAATGCACAAAAGGACTTCTTTCATAATTATATAAACTTATAATTTTTAAAAAAACTAACTAATTCAGCAAGACCTTCTTTTGAAGTTGCATGTGTTTTTATGTGTGGTTGATAGTTTTGTAATTCTTCATTTAATATTTCCAAAGATTCTTCTGGAATTTTATCGATTTTATTAAAAACATATAAAACTTTTTTATCCCCATCTCCAAGATCTTCAAGCGTTTTTTTTACAACATTTATTTGATTTTTCCATGCATGATTACTGATGTCAACAACGTGCAACAATAAATGTGCATATTGAAGTTCAGAAAGAGTTGATTTAAATGCTTCAATTAAATGATGTGGTAATTGATTAATAAATCCTACGGTATCTGAAAGTAAAATTTTTTGCATTTTTTGTTTTGGATCAAATGCTTTGTCATCAATAAATAATTCTCTTGTTGTAGTATCAAGTGTCGCAAACAATTTGTCTTCTACAATAACGTTACTTTTTGTAAGTTGATTTAAGATGCTAGATTTTCCTGCATTTGTGTATCCAATTAAACAAGCAAGAGGAACATTGCTATCGAGTCTGCGTTTGCGTTGTACATCGCGTGTTTTTTGTAATGTTTTCAATCTTTTTTTTGCCTGGCGTGTTTTTTCTGCTAAGTGTCGAGTGAGATATTCTTTTTCCGTTTCACCGGGTCCTCGTGTTCCTATATGTCCAGCTTGTTGAGCAAGATGTATTCCTTTTCCTGCTATGCGAGTTTTTAAATATTCAATTTCTGCCATTTCTACTTGGATTTTGCCTTCGGATGTATGTGCGGCATTTCTGAATATTTCCAAAATTAGTTCTTCTCGGTCGTATACTTTTTTCCCAGTGAGATCTTCTAAGTTTCGTTCTTGTAATGGGGTTAGGATTTCGGAACAAATAATTTCGTCAATATCATATTTTTCACATTCTTTAACTAAATCCTGTAATTTTCCTTTTGTTAAAAATCTGCCTTTATCAATTGAGCGAAGTTTTGTGAAAAAAATTGCATGATGTTTAACATCAGCTGTTTTTACAAGATTTAAAAATTCTTCAAAATAATCTTGTTGATCTATTTTTCTGTTGTATGGTGCATAAATTCCCAACAATAACACATTTACAGTTTGCGTTTCTGTAGTGGTTGGTTTTTTTGAAGACATAATTTATTTAATTTCCCTCAGCATTTATTTATGATTCGTAGCCTTTTCCCATTGAACGTGGGTTCAAAACATCTTCGCGTGGTAATTCTAAAACAAGTCTCTTTGGATTATCTAACATATTTGTTTCAATAAAACCAGCCCGCGACAAAACTTTATAGCTACGTTCATTTACAGGTTCTACATTTGCTTCAATTGTTTTAGCATTTTTTTTCACAGAAAAATAGGTGGCAGTTATTATTTTTATTGCTTCTTGTATTTTTCCTCCGCCACGATAATTTTCATTTAGCCACATTCCAAGTTGACCAAGTTTTGAGACATTTGGTTCTCGAATTTGTATATTACCAATTAAAATTTCTTTTTTATTATCAAAAATTATATATGAAATTGTTAATCCTTGCTCCATTTGGCTAACTAGACTATTTACGTAATGTGATGTGTATGCAAAATTTATATGTTTTGGAAAGCTAAGATTTTTACGCACATCATCAGAAAACATTGCGTGAAAGGCTGATGCATCTTCTCGTTTTAATTTTTTTAAAGTTATAACTTTTCCAGTTATTGTTTCTGGGAAATCAGATAGGTTTTCCAGTTGTTTTTCTATCGCAATATTTGCGGTTGTTTTTTGTGGAGAATTTAGCAATCGAAATGTAAGGTATATTCCACCTATTATAACAAGAATTATTGCTAAAAAATGTTTAAATGTAAGCTTTTTGTTTAATTTCATAAATTATCCCCCAATTGATATAAAACATGAGACTACACTTTTAAGTATAGGGAAAGTTGCGATTTTACGCAAAAAAGACAGGTTTTAATTTATTGTGTATCGAAATATTTTTCTTCAGAGCCGAATTTGTGCTAAAATAATATTGTAATTATTAGGGGGATTGATTTTATTTTTCAAACAATGAAAGAAATTCATGTTTAAATTTAAGAAAAAATTTTTAAATGTAATTCTATTTTCCTTTTTGGGTTTGGCTGTGATGCCGTGTTTTGCGGCGGAAGACCAGCAAAGACGATCAGAGCGTAAGCGATCTGAGTGGGATGATTCTGATTCTGAAACTGAGGCCGAAGAAAGTTCACATGCTAAAAGACCGCGGCGAGCTGAAGAAGATTCATTTCGTACGCCAAAAGAACGAGCTCCGAATCCTAGAGCCTCAGGTCTTACGGATCCATTTAGCAGGTTGTGGACTGAAAAACAAGGGCCTCCGCCTTCCCGTATTTTATTTCCCCAAGACGATTTAGAGGTTTTATCTCCTGTGACAATTCCTTCGCCATCGCAACAACAAACAACTTTTGATGCCCTTCAGAGGAGGCTTACGGGAGCAAGTCCATCCCGCAGTTTTAATTTGAGAAGATTTTTATTGGAAGATTCGGCAGGCTTTTTTATGAGTTTTGATGAATTACCAAGGGAACTGGCGATTTTACCCAGGAGTCCTGTTAATTTTTCAACAGATCGTATGCTTTCAAATTTTTCGTACGAAAGTCTCGGCGGAAACGTTATTGATTTAGCCAGGATGTGGTTAGGAGGAGTTTCATCTGTAAGTGTAAATATGCAATCCGATAGTTTTTCTTATGCTACTTATTATCAATATTTTAAAGATACCAGTATTATGCATTCTTTTAATGGAGTTGAAAATGTTGTTAGTTTATTAGCCAATCGTTTTGCCTCCAAATTACAATTTCGTTCTTTAAGAGGAAATACAATTAATTTTTATCCTTTGCCATTTGGCCAACCGATTATTATAAAAAGGCTATTTAGGGGGCCGATGCTTAAAAAGAAAGGGCAAAGAGCTGAATCCAGTTGTGGAGTTATTAATTTGGAAGAATTTATTTTATGTTATGATCCAATCTTTGAACATTTGAGAGCATTGCTAGAAGTTAGGGGTGGAACGGTTGTTCAAAGATTTGAAAATGGTTTTCATTGGGTAAAACTAAGGAATATACATGTAAGTGGCATTCCTGTTTCAGATATGTTGCATTTTATTGAAACACAACCGGGTTCGTTTTCAGTAGAAGATCAGATGAATTTGTGTTTACGTTTAGTTGTCGAAAGCAGTGTCAAATACATATTGTTTACACGGCAAGATCGTCGAAATGGTATTACCATTGAAAGAAAACGGGACGAACTAAAGAATTATTTAAATACGATTCTTAGAGGAGAAGGATCTTATCATGATTTGTTTGGTGTTGTAATGAAGTATTTTCAGCTTCAAAAAATAATGCCCGGAATAGTTTTAGCAGCAAAAAATAAAAAGGATCAGATCCTTTTAGATTCGGTTAAAACGGTTAAAGGACAAAAGCTAAGTGTTCAGAATCAATTTGTAAATGAATTTTTTGCACAACACGTTAATAACATTGGATTAGCCGCGATAAGTGAAATTTTAGGAATTAATTTAGAATGGTTTGATGGTAATAGGGTTCAATTATCCGATAGATCATTATTTCTTTATTTAATTAAACAACCAGATGTTAGAGTAAGATTCTATCGTAATCTTTCTGCGGCTATTGCACATCCGTATAGTATGGGAAATCAAGTGTTTCTAGAAGCAGTAAAAGAATCATTTAGCAGCAGAATAAAATAAATAGAATAAAAAGTTAAATTAAAGAGGGCAGTTGCCCTCTTTTTTCTTTGGCATTTTTTCGACTTTTTCTTCAGTTATTTCTAAAGCTTTAATAATATGCAGTCTTGTTTTATTTGGTTCTATGATCGCATCTATATAACCATGTTCGGCGGCAGTAAATGGGTTTAAATATTTTTCTTCGTATTCTTTTTCTAATTTATCATGTGTTATTTTTTGTTCTTCGGGGTCCATTTTTGCCAGATGCTTTCCGTGCAAAATATTTATTGCAGCTTGTGCTCCCAAAACGGCAATTTGCGCGGTTGGCCAAGAATAGTTAAAGTCAGCAGCTAAATGTTTGCTTCCCATAACAATATATGCGCCGCCGTATGCTTTACGTAAAATTACAGTAATTTTAGGAACAGTTGCCTGTGCATAAGCGGAAATTAATTTTGCACCATGACGAATGATTCCATTATGTTCTTGTTCGACACCCGGTAAAAATCCCGGAACATCAACAAGTGTAACAATTGGAATACTAAAACTATTACAAAAATTTATAAAACGGGCAGCTTTGCAAGAAGCATCAATGTCGAGAGCTCCGGCAAGATTTAATGGTTGATTTGCAACAATTCCTGCAACTCTGTTTTCAAAACGAGCAAATCCAATTACGATATTTTTTGCAAAATTATTTTGTATTTCAAAAAAACTATTTGTATCTGCGAGATTATTAATTACATCTTTTATGTTGTATGAATGATTACTGTTTTTGGGAACGATGGATTCTACGTCGATTTCTTGATCGGAGATTTGAATATTTTCTTGCAATGGTTGGCATAGATAATTTTTTGGCAAATAAGAAAGCAGGATTTTTACTTGTTCAAAACATTCATCTTCTGTTTTAGTGACAAAGTGCACTAACCCAGATTTTTCTGCGTGAACATGTGCTCCGCCTAATTCTTCTTTAGTTACAATTTCTTGTGTTACTTTTTTTATAACATTTGGTCCGGTAATAAATAACTGACTAATTTTTTCTGTTGTAAAAATGAAATCAGTTAATGCGGGTGAATATGTTGCACCGCCAGCGCATGGACCCAAAACTAAAGATATTTGAGGAACGATTCCAGAATAACGAGTATTTCTTAAAAAAATTTCTCCATATCCGCCAAGTGCATGAATTCCTTCGTCAATTCGTGCACCACCAGAATCGATAATGCCAATAATAGGACAACCAATTTTTGCGGCCATGTCCATTATTTTACAAACTTTTTTAGCGTGATATTTTCCGAGAGAACCACCTTTTAATGTGAAGTCTTGTGCATATATTGCAACTTGTCTTCCATTAATTTTTCCAAAGCCTGTAATAACACCGTCGGTGTAAATTTTTTGTGACAAAAAAGGAGAGGTAACTAATTGGTCTATTTCTTCAAAACTTTCATTATCTACAAGAATAGAAATTCTTTCTCGAGCCGTTTTTTTACCATTTTTTTTTTGTCGTTCGATTTTTTCTTTTCCCGCGCCAGAAATTGCTGCTGCGATTTTATTTTTCCATTGTTCGATAATTATTTTGCTCATCTTTTATTTACTCTTACAATTGGGAATTGTTAGGTGTTATCATACTTTTGCTTTTGTAATGGTTTTTACATTATATCCAATGTTTATTATTTGGGCAATGTATAAAAGCCTTTATCTTTCAAGAAAAGGAGAGGCCGGTGAATCAAAAGACCGAAAATCGAGAATCTAGTGTTGCGTGGTTTCGGTTGGCTGAATTAATATCACACGGAGAAAAAGAAAAGGCACTTAGTTTTTATCGACTGTTAGCACATTCTTTTGAAGATTGTGCATATTCTTTGCAAGTCGAAGGTGATATTTTGTGGTCATTTGAAGATAAATGTGCATTAGAAAAATATAAACAAGCTGCATTTTTATATTGCAAGGAACAGAAAATTACAGCAGCAGTTTCTATTTATGAACATCTTTTTGTTTTGCAGGTATACAATTTCGAAGTTTTACAATATCTAATTTCTAGCTACATGAAACTTGATTGGTTTGAAAAATTAGAAGATCGTTTTGATGTAGCAAGCAAATGGTTTTTAGAAAATAAAATTACGGCAGACCAATTGTGGGCGATTGTCCAATGTATGATAGATGCGCTTGCTGAAGGAAAAGATAAAGGTAAACAATTTCACGAATGTAGCGTTAAAAAAGTTGTAAAATTAATTTACGATAAAGTCCCCGCCGTTAAAGAAAAAACTATGCGCTATGTTTTAGATAGAGAGCTGAAAGTTTAGGCCTAGCTTTTCGAGTTCTTGAATGTTATCAAACGAACATTGTATTTTCTTTTTTGATCTGAGAATTAGATTATTTCCATTTTCTTTAAATGTAATTCTTAACGGAATTGATCCTGATTGCAAATTATCAGTAATTGTTTTGATTAATGTTTCATCAATATTTGATGGTAAGGTTACTTTTAAATCTTCTATTGATGACCATTCTTCTAACAATAGTTCGATGGGGACAATTTCTTGAGCTTTAATTTTACATCTATTTGTAGATTCTAAATCTAAATTTCCTTTAACAACAAAAACAGAATAATCATCCAACCATTTTTCTACCTTGGCGAATAGGCGTGGAAATATAATTATTTCTGCTTTTCCTGTTAAATCTTCGTATTGTGCAAATGCCATGCGATCGCCTTTTTTGGTGTTAATAACTTTATATGTTTGTTGTAATCCACAGCATATTACGCTTGGTTCTCTTTTTCCTGAAAATGATTCTATTTTTTCTGATGCGGAATTTATCGATTCTAGTTTTAAGTATTTTAATATTGGTTGATAAGTTTGTAGTGGATGTGAACTAAGATAAAATCCAGCAACTTCTTTTTCTTTTTCTAATTTTTTCTTGTCAGGCCATTCGTCTAATTGTTGAAATTCATATAAGTGAGGTTGGTCAGATTCTTTTTTGATTATTGTAAATAATCCCATTTGCCCTGTTTTTGCAGCTTCTTTAGTTTCTATTGCTAAAGCGATTATTTTTTCAATTTCGGTAGTTTGCTGAGCTCTATTGCCAGTTAATTTATCGAATGCTCCTGCCGCAATTAAACTTTCTACAACACGTTTGTTGACGGTTCTTAAATCTACTCGCGTACAAAAATCTAGCATATCTAAAAAGGGTTTTTCTTTGCGTTCGGCGATTATTTTTTCAAGAGCAGCAATTCCTACATTTTTAATTCCTTTTAGTCCGAATAAAATTTCGCTTTTTTGAGCAGAGAATTCAATTTCGGATTGATTTATATCTGGCGGAATTGTTTTTAATCCCAGATCGCTTACTTCTTGTAAATAAAAAGTAAGTTTGTCGGGATTATCTGTTTCAAATGAAATTAATGCTGCCAAAAATTCTGCAGGATAATTTGCTTTTAAATAAGCTGTATGATACGCAATAAGTGCATATGCTGTTGAGTGCGATTTATTAAAACCGTAACCAGCAAAGTAAGCCATTAGATCAAAAAGTTCGCTGGCTTTTTTTGCATCAAAACCTAGTTCGCTTGCTCCTTTTATAAAAACTCCTTTTTGTTCTTCCATTACTTCTACTTTTTTCTTACCCATGGCTCGACGTAATAAATCTGCACCACCAAGCGAATAACCTGCGATTGCGGAAGCAATTTTCATAACTTGTTCTTGGTAAACAATAACTCCATATGTTTCAGATAAAATTGGCTTAAGTTCTGGAAACATATAGGTAGTTTTTTTGCGTCCATGTTTTCGATCGATAAAATCATCTACCATTCCAGAACCCAATGGACCGGGTCTGTATAAAGCGTTTACTGCAATTAAATCTTCAAAGCGTTGTGGTTGCAACTTACGCATAACATCTTTAATTCCATCCGATTCAAATTGGAAAACACCATTCGTTTTTCCTTCGCGTAATAAATCAAATGCTTTTTCATTATCTAATGGAAGTGTGTCTAAATTTATTTCAACATTATAATTTTTTTTAATTGATTTAAGTGCGCGATCAATTACCGTTAAGTTTTTGAGCCCCAAAAAATCCATTTTCAAAAAGCCAACGTTTTCTAATTCTGTCATGGCATACTGAGTTACCATTTCTGTTGTTTTTGAGGGAATATAAAGAGGCAGCATGTTATGTAACGGTTCAGGAGAAATAACAACGCCTGCGGCATGTTTTGATGCATGTCTAGTTAATCCCTCTAGTCGAAAACATAAATCCATTAAATTTTTTACTCGAGGATTATTATCGATCATTGATTTCAACCGGGGTTCTTGTTCGATAGCTTCTTTTAAAGTTATTTTTAATTGATCTGGAACAAGATCGGTTAACGCATTTGAATCTTGAAATGGAAATCCTAGCGCGCGTGCCACATCTTTTATAACGCCTTTTGCCATCATTGTGCCAAATGTAATAATTTGGCAGACGCAATCGTGTCCATATTTTTCTTTTACGTAATTAATAACTTCTTCGCGTCGTTCGATGCAAAAATCGATATCGATATCAGGCATACTGACACGTTCAGGATTTAAAAAACGTTCAAAAAGTAAATTGTATTTAAGAGGATCTACGTTTGTGATTTCCATTGCCCACGCAACAAGCGAACCTGCGGCAGAACCACGGCCGGGACCAACAGGAATGTCTGCAAGTTTTCCCCATTTAATAAAATCGCTAACAACCAAAAAGTATCCGACGTATTCCATTTTTTCAATTAAATCGATTTCTAATTGCAATCGATTTTCATAATCGATTGTTTTTTCTTTGGGTATTAAACCGATGGCTTTTAATTTTTCTAATCCGTCCCAACATAATTTTTCAAAAAAAGAATTTTGTGTGTAATTTTCTGGAATTGGAAATTGTGGAAAAAATAATTTTCCAAACTTAAATTCAAAGTTGCATTGGTCAGCAATTTTCCCTGTGTTCCAAACTGCTTCTTCATGACCTTTGAATTCTGTGAGCATTTCTTCTGTTGTGTGCAGGTGAGCTTTAAGATCACCAAACGTCATTCGTTTTTGATCCGTCATTAAATGTTTTGTTTGAATCGCGAGTAGAACTTCGTGTGCGTCTTTATCTTCCGGAGTCAAATAATGAGCATCGTTTGTTGCAACGCAATCGATGTTATATTTTTTCCCATATTCAAAATAAAGATCATTAACTATTTTTTGTTCTTCTTGGTATACCGGCATGACTTCAAGAAAAAAGCGATTGTTGCCAAGAGTTTTTAAAAGCCAGTCAATATGATTTTCTGCTTTTACAATATTCTTTTTTAAAAGCATTTGCGGAATATATCCGCCAAGACATGCGGAACCAAAGAGTAAACCTTCGTTGTATTTTTCTATCATCGCGCAGTCGATGCGCGGTTTAAAATAAAAACCTTCTTTAAATGATAAGGCCATGAGGCGGCACAAATTTTTGTACCCAACTTCATTTTTTACAAGAATGGTCAGATGATAATATTTTTCATCGACGCTTTTTATGTTTGCATCTGGAACAAAATACATTTCGCAGCCAAGAACAGGTTTTATGTTGTTTTTTTTTGCTAGTTGAAAAAATTTAACTGCTCCAAAAATATTTCCGTGATCTGTGATGGCTACGGACTTCCAATTTTGTTTTTTGCAAAACGTAAAAAGATCTGGAAGTTTTATTGCTCCATCGAGCAAAGAGAATTCTGTATGTAGATGAAGTTGTACAAAATGTTTTTCCATTATTGAGAAGGTGCTGCTACGTCAGGACGAAGACTTTCTCGAAGAAGCACTTCTATGTGGTTGCAGCTAGTTAAATCAAAGGCAGACAGTTGTTTGAGGCCAGTTGTTTGTTGAACGTAAGCACTTCTTTCTTGTTGATTTTTAAATGTATTAATTATGAGTGCTGCTATATCGTAGTGATTGAAATAAGAGGCAAGCATTAAAGCTGTCAAAGTACCACTATACCATGTAGTTCCAATTTCAGTGTGTTTTAATATCATGGAAACATCACAATTTTTTATAAACATGGTTCGATCTTTTTTTGTATAAAAACTTAAAAGAATTTTGCGCAAAGTATCCATATTGCTATCTATTATTGCAGCGACAAAATTTTCACGAAGTTTTTCTACGGAATTCCCGGGAACCGTTCGGATTTGTGGTGCTGAATTTTTAAAGGTTGTTTTTATAGAAAAATCGGCTAGATCAAATGATGCCGGAAATGTAGATGCCGGAAACGTAAATGTTAAATTTGGAATTAAAAAAAATAGGTTAACAACAAATAATTTTAATATGTTTTTCATAGGATCCTCTATTGTATTTAAATGATTTGATAATGTTCAATAGGGATATACTAAGCATTTATTTATTAAACGTAAAGCCCCCGGACATTCGTTTTTGTTTGTGATATTTATCTTTGAAGTAGTATTATTATCAAAATGTTTTATCTAAATAAAAAGGGAGTTTGGAATGTATAGACTTATTTTAAGTGTAGGGGCATTGTTTTTAGGATTGTTTTTATTGTGGCGGGCTAGCGATAAAGCTGTTGAATGTGCATTGTTATTATCTTATTTATATAAAGTAAAAACACTTTTTATTGGGTTTGCGCTGATTTCTGTTGCAACAGGGATTCCCGAATTGTTTGTTGCAATTTCTTCTATTGTTAATAACGTTCCTATAATTTCCGCGGGCGATATCATAGGTTCTAATTTGGGAGATGTTTCTTTAGTCTTAGGAATTCCATTGTTAATTACCGGTAAAATATTGTTGGCGCGGCGTGAAGTTGCGTCAGCATTAGCAATGCTTCTTGTTACTGCTTTTGTGATGGGACTAGTTTTTTTTCTTGGAACATTGCAATGGTGGGAAGGTCTGATCTTAATTATTGTTTATTTTGTGTGTATCTGGATTTTATGGAAACGCAAAACATTGATAGAAGCTGGTGGAAGCGCTGCAGAAATACAAGAAAAAGAATATACGTTAAAAGTTGATAAACGAACAGTGAAGGGAAAGTTTTGGAGTAGTAAGAGAGGTGTGTGGACTAGATTTATTTTGTGGCTACTTGTGGTGTTAGTTGCGTCAGAAATGTTAGTGCGTTCAGCATTATTTATAGTTTCTTTTTTGCCTGTTGGTATTGAGGTTGTTGGAGCTACAATTTTTGCACTTGGCACATCACTTCCAGAATTATCGTTAAGTATTATTGCGGTTCGTAAAAAAGAATACGGACTTGCTCTTGGAAATTCTTTTGGTTCTGTTTTGGTACAAGGAACATTGATTTTAGGTTTGCTATCAGTATTTAGTCGAAAACCAATTGATTTATCTGTATTTAGGCCAATTGCACCATTTATGTTTTTAGCATATGGAATTGTTGGATTTGGACTTGTGCGTAATAATAAATTAAACAGAAAAGAGGGCGTTTTACTCGTCGGAACATTTGTTGCATTTTTTGTTTATTATGTGCTTAGTAGTTTGGGCGTTTTGTAAAACTGATTATTTTGTTATTATGTTTCTTTAGTTGATTTCTATTGAGCCTTTAAATTAGGGACTTTTTGTGAATTGTTTAAAACAATTGTTTTTTTGTATTTTAGCTGTATTTTGTTTGAAAAATTGTTTTTGTTGTGAAGTTGCACCGGAAAGAATTGAAATATCTCTTGCGTCAAGATTTGAAAAAGTTAAAACAGGTTCTGTTTTAACAAGGTTCTTAGATATGCCGTTTTTAGAAGAAGAAGAAACAAAAAAAATAATTGTTCCGCCTGTTTGTCTTTGTGAACCCGGAACGAGAGTGAAAATAAACGTATATAGTATGCTGTATCATAAACATAGTGTTGATGAGTCTTTGGATTTTACCAGGCAAATTGTTTCTATAATAAATTTAGAATTGCCTGAACTTGAAATAGAAATTGATTTATCAAAAGTAGATTTAAGTAATATCGAAGATGATTTTTTTTCTGGGTTTAGGAATGTAACTGAGCTTGATATTTCAGGATGTTCTTTGACGCATATTCCAGAATCGCTATATGGATTAACAGAATTGATTTGTTTTTATGCACAGAATAATAACCTGTTTGAACTTTCCGACCAAATTGAAAATCTTAAAGACCTTAGAACATTAGACTTGTCCAATAATAATTTTGAAACGTTTCCTGTTGGTATTTGTGAATTGGAAAGTTTAGCATCCTTGTTTTTAACAAATAATAGACTTTTATCTGTGCCCAATGAAATATCAAAATTGAATGTTTTGGGGTTATTGTTATTGTCATATAATGAGTTTGAGGAATTTCCAAACGCAGTTTGTAGCTTAGGTGAATTATATGGTCTTTCTTTGCGTAATAATAAAATTTCTTCAATTCCTCCGGAGATACAACGTTTAGAAAAATTAGAAGATCTTTGTTTAGTAGAAAATTGTTTAACGGAAATTCCGATGTTTGTTTTAAAGTTGAAGAGTTTAAAATCACTATATGTTTGGGGGAATAGGGTTGAATTTTCAGCAAGGTTTTCTGTGTACTCGTATAGCGAAATATTTCCAACAACTTACAGAGGAGACAGCTATGTTGCAGTTTCGACGGCAAATAGTATTATTTCTTGGGTTCTTTTTAATAAGACAATAGGACGATTTAGCTAGTATTTAGTTATTTGTTCTTGATATAATCAATTTGTAAATAGGCAATCATTTCATTTAAGGGGGTAGTCATGAAAGTAGTAGATCTTTGCGGGGTGTGTTCGCATCCGGATTTTAAAAAACAAATAGAAGTTGTTGTTGATGAGTTTATTATTTATGAAGATGTTGTTCATGATGAAAAAGAACTTTTAAAAAGAATTGACGATGCCGAAATTGTAATCAGTTTTCTTATAAATATTTCTGCGAACATAATTCAAAACGCACCAAATTTAAAGTTAATTGTTTTAGGAACAACCGGTTTTAATTGCGTCGATTTAAAAGCGGCGCAAGAAAAAGATGTAAAGGTTTGTTATGCACCAGGATATGCAACAAGCGCGGTTGCGGAACACACTATCGGTTTAATTCTGGGTGCTGCGCGCTTGATGTTGGATTCTGCTGATGCATTAAAAAAATGTAAATATGAGCATTCAAAATATACAGGCAAACTTTTAAAAAATAAAAATCTTGGAATCATTGGATATGGTAGAATTGGGCAGCAAGTTGCGCGAATTGCAGAATACGGTCTTGGTATGAAAGTTACTGAATATGATGTTAATTCAACACGACAAGATTTAGAAAAACTTTTAAAAGAAAGTGATGTAATTACAGTTCACTTACCACTGACTAAAGAAACAGAAAAAATGTTGGGCGAAAAAGAATTTGCGCTTATGAAAGATGGTATTGTTATTGTTAACACCGCACGTGGAAAAATTATCGATGAAGATGTTTTATTAAAAAATGTGAAATCAGGAAAAGTGTTTGCCGCAGGTTTGGATGTTTTAAAAGAAGAACCGATGCATTGTGAAAATCCTTTGGTGAGTTGTTCGCATGTTATTGTGACACCGCATACCGCGTATAACACAGAGGAATCTATGTACGAACGTTCAAAGATTGTCACAGAGAATGTTATTAAATTTGTGGAGGGAAAACCACAGAACTTGGTTTGTTATTCGAAAAAATGAATTAACCACACCGGCATTGCCGGTGTGGTATAACTTTTATACGCGTTCTAATTCTTTTGTTTTTTTATCATGAATATCGCCAGCTTGTTTTATAAAAGAATCAGTAACTTTTTGTAATGCGTTGTTTAGCACTTTTGCGAAATCTTCAGAAATATCATGTTTCTTTTCTGCATCTCTTAACTGATTATGATATTCTTTTCGTACGTTTCTGATGCCAATTCTGCATTCTTCTGTTTTTTTATTTAAAATTTTAATGAGTTCTTCTCTGCGATCAGAGCTCATTTGTGGGAGTTGTAGCCTAATGATTTCGCCATCATTAATAGGAGTGATTCCTACATCAGAAGCTAAAATTGCTTTTTCAATATTGTTTATAATTGATTTATCCCATGGTTGAATTGTAATCAATTTTGCATCAGGTGTAGAAAGTGTTGCTAATTCTCGTAATGGCATTAGTTGCCCATAACATTCTGCTTTGACGTTTTCGACTATGGCAATTGATGCCTTTCCTGTTCTAATTGAAACAAGTTCTTTTTCGAAATGTTTAATTGGATTTTCCATTTCGACTTTGAGCTTTTCTTCAAATTTTCTTGAGTCTTGTTGGTTTAGAAAACTGTACGGTTCATTCATCATTATTATAGTTTCCTTTTTTGTTTGTGAGAAACTTATCAATACTTCTCATATTGCTATCACAACAGTGTACACTTTTGAATAAATTTTACTACTGGGAATAAACTTTGCTGCCGAAATCTGGATTTTTGTCTGCATTAATCAAAGATTGCTTGGAAAATAAGTTGAAAACACGAATAGGTATTTTATATTTAGATGCAAGTGCTAATGCTGTTAAATCCATGAATTCTAAGCCTTTATGTATTGCTTCTTTATATGAAATTTCTTTAATTAATTTGCTTTCTGGATTTGAGATGGGATCTGCGTCATAAATGCCATCAACTTTTGTGGCTTTCCATATTTCATCTGCATCAATATATAAAGCTTTTAAAACAGCATTGGTGTCTGTTGTTACAAAAGCATTACCAGTGCCACCGACAAAGATAACACATTCCTTTTTTTTAAATGTTTTATCTACATAATCTTGATTTAGTGATTTTGCAATATTTGGGCATGGCATTGCGGTAATTAATCTTGAAATGATGCCTTCTTTTAGCAATACATCTTTTAAGATTAAACCATTCATAATTGTTGCAAGCATTCCAATGTTGTGCGCAGTTGTTGCGCGAAGGTTTAATCTTTTCCCATCACTTGCGCCGCGAAAAAATGCGCCACCTCCTATAACAATTCCAAAATTGTGTTCTTTATGTAGTTGTTTTATTTGTTTTGCTATGTCAGAAATAGAAACGGTGCAGTTATTAGCTGCACCGTATGAAAAAACTTCGCCACTTAATTTTAAAATGATTGTCTTCACAATTACTCTCTTTTGATTGTCGCTCCAAGATATCCTTCGATACAATTTTTAAGAAAAAATCACTCAGGATGAGCGGGCGCTTTCTTGAAATCCGTTCGCCCTGAGCTTGTCGAAGGGTTTCTTCGAACGGTAATTTAAAATTACTTTCCAATTTTAAAACGCTTAAATTGTTTGACTTCTATTTTAGTGTTTATTTCTTTTGCAATTTCTTCAATATGCTGTGCAATCGTAATCTTGTCATTTTTTATATATTTTTGATTTAACAAGCATACTTCTTCGTAGTATTTTTTCATTTTGCCTTCGACAATTTTTGCAATAATGTTTTCCGGTTTTCCTTTTGTCTTGAGTTGTTCTGCAAAAACTTCTTTTTCTTTGGCAATTGTTGTTTCATCTAATTGAGAAGAGTCAACACTCAACGGGTTTGTGACCGCGATTTGCATAGAAATATCTTTTGCTAATTCCATTAGCTTTTTAATATCGGTTTTTTCAGTTACTTCGAGTTCTGTGATAATTCCAAGTGTTGATCCTGCATGGACGTATGCATTAACGATGCCGCTTTTTGTTTCAAATCGAGCAATGTTGCTGATTGTAATTTTTTCAGCAATTTTAGAAATTAGCTCTTCAAGCATTTGCGAAATAGTTAATTTACCGTTTTTAGGTGTTTGTTCCAGAATTACGTTTTTATCTGCTGCCGATTCATTTCCCATTACAACGGTTGCAACCGTTGTAGTAAACGACTTCATAGCGTCAGTATTTGCAGAAAAATCAGTTTCGCAACTAATTTCAACTAATGTTCCAGTTGTTCCTTCGTCGTTGATCATGGCTTCAATTCGGCCATTGTCGGTTGCATTATCTGCTCGTTTTGCAGCAACAGCAGCTCCTTTTTTGCGTAAAAGTTCGATTGCTTTTTCAATATTGCCATCGGCTTCGATTAACGCATTTTTGCAAGCTAGCATTCCGACTTGTGTTTTTTCTCGCAGTTCCTTTACAAGTTCCATAGTAACTTTTGCCATGAATAAAAACTCCTGAATTTTTTTTACAGTAATGATCTAACACTTTTAGATTGCCAAAATTTACCAAATTTACAAGAGATTCAGATTTACTTTGACAAAAAACGCGTGAAAATTTAGGCTAAAAGTCGTCTTAAAAAAGAAATCAGTTTAGATTTAATTTGTTTCAGGAGTCATATAATGCCAGTTCCAAAGAATAGAAGATCAAAATCGCGTCGAGATAAGCGCCATGCTAATAAGGGTTTAAAAGTTAAAACTCCTACAAAATGTCAAACTTGCAATGCTGCAATTGCATCACATCAAGCTTGTTCAGAGTGTGGTTATTACAAGGGCGTAAAAGTTTTAAGAACAAAAACGGATCGTATGCACGATCGTGGTCAAGCAAGAAAAGCAAAAGAGGCCCAAGCTAAATCGCAGGCTCCAGGGGTAACAGCTGAAGCTGAACAAGGAACTGCAGAAAAGAAAAAAGATTAAGTTAGCGTGCAGTAATTTTTTATAACTTGCAAAGGCAGGGGAGAAGTATGTCTTTCCAAATTCCTACATTTTTTCATAGTGCTTGGAAAAAAGTTTTATTATATCAAAAGCAAATCCTTATCGGATTATCGACAATTTTATTTATAAGTGTAGTTGTAACGGGGCATTTCTTTTGGGTCAAAACAAGGGAAGAACGAGCGCATCGCGCGTTAGTTAATTCACTCGAGTATTTCAATGCGCCAGTTGTAGCTGCTGACAAAGAAGAAGAAACTTTGGACTTTACAGATAAGAAGTCTTTTGCAAATGAAAAAGAAAAATGGGAAAAGGTAGCAGAAGTTTTTAGAAATGCGCATAAAAAAAATAAAAGTTCTGGAATTGCTGCGATGTTTCTAGCTTATTATTCTGAGGCATTAATAAATTTAGATAAGATTGAAGAAGCTATAGTTGTACTTAGCGGTGCTATTGATGCGATGAAAAATTACGAAATCAGAGAATATTACCGCTTAAAATTGGCATTGATGAAAATTGATAGCAACGAAGGAAGTACAGTAACTGAAGGATTGGCGGCACTGATTAAACTTGCTGCGGATGAAAAAAGTATTGTTCATGATAGTGCATTGTATAATCTAGGTTTACATTATTGGTCAAATAAAAATTTTGATGAGGCGAAAAATTATTGGAATCAACTGTTATTAAAATATGGTAAAGATTCTGATATTCCGTCGCCATGGGCTGAGAAAGCTGAAGAAAAGCTTGGATTGATTGATGGTAAAATAAAATAAGATTTTAAAATAAAATGAGATTTTACGCCCACGAAAACTTCGTGGGCGTTTTTTTAGTTCGTTTTTTTGATTACAAATAAATAAATTTTTTCAGCCTGCCTAATTGCGATTTCTACATCTTTTTTGGCTGGTATTAAAACATCATCAGGATATCTAAATTTTATCCCATAAGGTTTTAAATTGCTTGCGATATTTAATAAGCAAGCAAAACTTCCATCTATTTGTTCGCAGAGTTTTGTAAGAAATTCAAGATCATGTGCTTTTTGAATTTCTTGCTTTTGAAAAGCGAGAAAAGCCTTTAAAGCTTTTTCTGCGCATTGTTGTGTATGGTATATTGCCGTATCAAGTAAATTTTCTGAAAGAAGTTTCTGTGCAGATTTTAAATCAGTTTCAGCTTTAAATAGCCAGTCTTTATGCGCGGGCATAAATGATCTTTCCTTCTTTGGAAATTTTATAACAAAGCGTAGATACATCTTTTGATTTATTTTCGAATTCCTTTTTTGTGTAAACAATGATGTCATTGGGGACCATGAAATCAATTATAGCTTTAGACCCTTTTATGGATCGTTTATAACTTTTTTCGCGAGAATTTTGAACAACGATAAGAATATCAAGATCGCTATTTTTGTGTGGTGTTCCCCATGCATATGATCCAAACAAATAAATTTCTATTGGATTGTATGTTTCGACTAACTTTTTTTTGATTTCAGCGATTATTTTTTTTGTTATCATGTTTTTTATCCTATAATTAATTTTTCAAACTCTAACAAAATATAGTATAACATAAAAACGGTCTTTGTTTTTTGATGACATATAGTATAAAAACTTTGTATTAAAAATATGTTATTTTAGATAAATAATTAAAAAAATTAGTTTTAAAATTTAATTTTTTAAAAAAGAGGGAATGTATTATGACGAATAATGTTCGTGTGCGTTTTGCACCATCTCCAACCGGTTCTTTACATATCGGGAATTTAAGGGCGGCAATCTTTAATTGGTTGTTAGCTAGACATCACAAAGGAAAATTTTTAGTTCGTATTGAAGATACAGATATTGAGCGATCTAAAAAAGAATATGTTGATGTTATTTCGAACTCATTAAAATGGCTTGATATGATGCCGGATGAAGAAATTTTATATCAAAGCAGTCGGCAAGAAGAACACAAAAAACTTTTAAATGAGTTGCTAGAAAAAGGGTTGGTTTATCCATGTTTTTGTGAGCCGAAAAAATCAGAAGAAAAAGTTTTTAATTTATCTCAGGGGGTTGCAGAGAAATATAATGGTACGTGCAGAAACAAAAAATGGACAAAAGAAGATCTTGAAAAACCGCATGCATTGCGTTTTAAATTGCCGGAAGATCGTAAGAACGTATTATTTAATGATTTAATTCGCGGAGAAATATCCGTTGGTCTTGACCAATTAGATGATTTTGTTGTTATGCGTCGCGATGGAACGCCTATATATAATTTTGTTGTGGTTGTAGATGATATTTTTATGAAGATATCACACATTGTACGCGGAGAAGATCACATTTCAAATACACCCAAACAGGTTTTGCTTTATGAAGTATTAAATGCAAAGGTTCCTGAATTTGCACATTTGCCACTTATTTTGGGACCATCTGGAAATAAACTAAGTAAGCGCGATGCAGCCGTTTCTGTTTCTGAATATGAGCAGATGGGTATTTTACCAGATGCACTATTTAATTACCTTGTGAGATTAGGGTGGTCTCATGGTGACCAAGAGATATTTTCGCGAAATGAGCTTGTTGAATATTTCGATTTGGATCATGTAGGTAAAAAAGGGGCTATTTTTGACATAAAAAAGCTGAAATGGTTAAACGGAATTTATATAAGAAAACTTAATAAAAGTGACTTTTTAATGCAAATTAAGCGTATTTGTGAGAAAAAGTATTACAGTTTGACACAATCCCAGAAAGACCCTAGATTAGATATACTATTTGAATTATATCGTGAGCGAGCAACAACATTAGTAGATTTGGCTGATTCCATAATTGCTTTTGCGAAAGCTCCCGATACGCTCGATACTTCTTTGATATCCAAGTGGTTAAGTCCACAGACCCCAGAACTCTTAAGAGAGTTTATTACGTCTTTTGAAGAACTTGGTGAATTAAGTCACGATAAGTTGTTACAAGAGGCGAGACAAATTTGCGAAAAGAGTGGGGTTAAGCTTGTAACGTTAGCGCAGCCTTTGCGATTGGCTTTAACAGGGTCAACATGTAGTCCAGGCGTTTTTGAGCTAATAGCGTTACTTGAAAAGGATGAGGTTATAAAGCGTGTTAATTATTTGATAGAACAATTAAAATAAAAAACAACTAGAGGCTAAAAAATGAGAAGGAAGCATTATGAAGAGCGGGGGAAATTGGGACGGAGAAATGATAATAAAGCCCGATAATGTTAGTGGTAATATAGAAGAAATAAAAGTAGCAACAAAAAAAGATTTAAAAATCGGAATGATTTTCCCAGGACAAGGTTCTCAATTTCTTGGAATGGGAAAAGAGCTGCATGATAAAGAACGGATTATTCAAGAATATTTCGATCAAGCATCTTCTTGTTTAGATGTTAATTTTACAAGATTATGCTTTGCTTCTTCTGAAAAAGAATTAAGAAAAGTTGCAAATATTCAAAATGCAGTTTTCTTGGTAAGCAGTGCTATTTATAAATTATTAAATGAAAAATATGGAATTAAACCCGACCTTGTTGCAGGACATAGTTTAGGTGAATATACAGCAATTCATGCTGCTGGCGGTATGGCATTTGCCGATGCTTTATATTTATTAAATAAGCGTTCGGTATTTATGGATGCATCTGTTCAATCTCAAAAAGGTGGCATGCTTGCAGTTGTTCGTTTTCCGATGCATAAATTAAAAGTTGTTTGTGATCAATACGATAAACCTGGTAGTTTGGAACACGTTGTTGAGATTGCAAATTATAATTCTCCTAATCAAATTATTGTTTCTGGAACATTAGCTGAATTAGAAAATGTAAAACGTGACGTTGAAATTCTTGGCGGAAGAGCTATATTTCTAAATTTAGCAGGTTCTTTTCATACTCGATTAATGGCTGAGGCTGAAAGATTATTTTCGATTTATTTATTAAAAGTAGATTTTAAGAAATTACAAGTTCCTCTTGTTAACAATATTGAAGCTCGCAAAGTAGTTTCTTCTGAAGATGTTAAAATGTCATTGGTTGGCCAAACAAGTTCGCATATTTTGTGGTGGAGTAGTATTCAACATTTTGAAAATATGGATATAATTGTTGAAATTGGACCAGGAAGTAAATTGTCAAAAATGTTAAAACGCGAATGGCCAGACAAAAAAATTATTTCTGTAAATAACCAAAATGATATAAATGATTTATTAATGTATTTAGGTAAAGAAGATTTAATAAAAGAGCAAGAAGATGAAGAAGAAGTTTAATACGATTATAACTGGTGGGGTAAACGGTATCGGTCGGGCAATAGTTGAAGAAAGTATTGCTCGAGGAGATACCGTTTTTGTTTTGGATTGTATTGATAAAGATAGTGAGGATGTCGAAGGGCTTCTTCGAACGGAATCCTTACACTACATCCAAACAGATATTTCAGATGTTGACTCCATAAAAAACGCATTTAAAGAAATTTTATCTCAAGTTGAAACCATCGATCTTTTAGTAAATAATGCTGGTATTACTCGTGATGGGATTGCATTGAGAATGCACAAAGAAGACTGGGATGCAGTTCAAAACGTAAATCTTCGCGGCACATTTTTTTGTTCACAACAAGCGCTTAAAAAAATGATACGTCAACAAAAAAGTTACATTATAAATATAAGTTCTATTGTCGGTTTAACAGGTAATCCTGGACAAGTAAATTATGCTGCAAGTAAAGCAGGAATTATTGCTGTGACTAAAACTCTTGCACGTGAATATGGAAGTAGAAACGTTTTAATTAATGCAATTGCACCAGGTTTTATTCAAACACGTTTAACCGATTCTTTATCTGATTCTGTAAAAGAAAAAGCAAAATCTCTTATTGCACTTAGACGTTTTGGGACGCCTTTAGATGTTGCAAAATTGATTATGTTTTTAAGTTCCGGCGATGCCGACTATATTACAGGGCAAGTTCTTTGTATTGATGGTGGAATTGTTTTATAGAAATTTATCGGCATAATTTTATAAGGTCCTTCAAGTTTACAAATGTAAGTTCAATGTTTCCGCAACGTCTTGTAAATGTGATGTCAACGTCATTTGAGACGATATAATTTTTTCCGCTTTGATAGTGTTTGCGAAAAGCTTCGATATTTTCAGCAATGGAAGTTGCAGATGATCGCCCATTGTCTAATGAAGTGCTTTTAAATTTACATTCTATTACCGTAAGTGAATTGTTGTGGCGTGTATCTTTGAGAACAAAATCAACTTCATGTCCTTTTTTATCTCGCCAGTAATTAATTGAATGTGTTTGTAGTTGTCCGTGAAGTTCATTCAAAACACAGTGTTCCCACAAAATTCCCGAATCTTCCATTCTTAGTTCGCGCCAGCTTTTTGTATAACAAATAAATCCTGTATCAAAACCATATACTTTTGGTGCCATAACAATCTCTGTTGGTTTGTATGTTGAGTATGGTCTAATTACATGTACAACAAAAGTTGCTTCAAGAACAGCCAGGTAATTTTTTATTGTTTGTCGGCTTGCTTCACATGGTGCAGTAAATTTACTTGCTTCGAACATGCCTCCACTATATGTCAACAAAAGTTCTGTGAATTTTTGAAAAGAGTAGCGTTTTTCAACTTTAAATAATTCTTGTATATCTTTTGCCCAGTAGGCATCAATCCATTCTCTGAAATCTTGTTCTGGGAATTGATTTGCCATAAAAAATGAAGGTAGTCCACCAAATAAAAAACGATGTTGTACGTTTGTGTTGCCAAAATCTTTACTTTCGTGCAATAGAAGAGGTGTTAACCAAATTTCTCGTTTACGTCCTGTTAAAGTATCTTTAAATTTTTTACTTGCTCCTAAAGTGGAAGAGCCAGTTGCAATAATTTTTATTTCAGGATAGTGATCTGCGGCCAATTTTAAAATTTCAGATGGATTATCAAGACGATGTATTTCATCCAAAACAAGTCGCTTTCCTTTTTGATTGTTCAAAAAACTTTCAGGATCTTTAAACAATTGTCGAACTCGTGGTCGTTCACAATCCAAATATTCAATGTTGGGAAGACTTTTACAAAGACTTGTTTTTCCAACACGTCTAATACCCATAAGCCAAATGATATTTCTTTTTTTCCAAGATGATTCAATTAATTTTTGCCAAAAGGGGCGATTTATTAACATGAAAAATTCCTTTTTAAAGATTTAATGCCAGAACTATATGCAAAGTCCGCTTAACACATAGTCGGACTAAATGTTAAATCAACCTAACATATAGTTCCGGAATGTGCAAGTTATGGAGCTTTTCATATAAATTTAAAATGGAGTTATTGTGAAACAGGCAAAAAAAATCATTATTGCTAGCCAAAAAATAAAACTGCGCTACAATAAGCATTGTTGGGTTTTGAAATTCATATTTCAGTAGTTTTAAATAAAAATATTTTTTGAAAAAAATTGGGAGTAATTATGGCATTCTCTAAGGAAGATACGCTTGGAAAAGTTATTGAAATAATTGCAGAGAAATTAAGTACATCCAAAGGAAATATAACATTAGAATCTACATTTAGAGATATTGGTGCCGATTCTTTAGATATCGTAGAAATGATTATGAGTTTTGAAGAAACATTTGGCATTGAAATTAAAGATGAAGATGCTGAAAAAATCAAATCTGTTCAAGAAGTTGTCGAATTGATTCACGAAGTTCGCACAAAGTAACCTTTAAAAAAATATGTTTGATAAACATCGTGTTGTTGTTACCGGCATAGGTCTTATAACGCCAGTTGGTAATAATAAAAAAGAAACATGGCCTTCTGTTTTAGAAGGCCGTTCTGGTTTTTCTTATTTAAATTCTGAAGAATTTGAAAAGTGTCCGTGCAGGATTGTAGGGAATGTTACACAAGAACAAGAATTAATAAATTCTATAATTTCACCTCAAATACAACGCAAAACTGATCGCTTTATTCAGTTAGCGCTTGTTGCTGCAAATGAAGCGATGAATGACGCTGGATTAACAAAAGAATTTCCGCTAAATAGAGAAAAAATTGGTGCTTATGTTGGTGTTGGTATTGGGGGTCTTCCTGAAATAATTAAATCGTCGAATCTTTTGGATACTCGTGGAGCAAAAGCCGTTTCTCCATTTTTAATTCCAAAATCCATAAGTAATGAAGTTGTTGCATGGCTTGGAATCGAATGGAATTTGCAAGGACAAACACTTTCTGTTGTAAATGCATGTTCATCTAGTGCGGATGCAATTGGTTTAGCATATCGCGCAATTTCTGATGGTTATCAAGATTATATGATTGCTGGTGGTACAGAAAGTGTAATTATTCCTCTTTGTTTGACTGCGTTTGGAAATATGCGCGCGCTTTCTTCATGGAAGGGTGATCCTAAAAAAGCAAGTCGTCCGTTTGATAAAGATCGTTCGGGTTTTGTTTTATCAGAAGGTTCTGGAATTTTAATTTTAGAAAGAAAAGATTTGGCAGAAAAACGTGGCGCACATATTTATGCAGAAGTCGCTGGATATGGTTCGACATGTGACGCGTATCATATAACTGCGCCGCATCCACAAGGTGATGGTGCAATTCGTGCAACAAAAAATGCGTTAAAGGAAGCAAAGATAAATGCAGAAGATGTTGGTTATATTAATGCGCATGGAACGGCTACAATTATCGGTGATATTGTAGAAACTGATGTTATAAAAAATGTTTTTGGTGATCATTGTGAAAAAACTAAAAAAAATCATTTATTAGTTAGTAGTACAAAATCGATGATTGGACACACGCTTGGCGCTGCGGGTGCCATTGAAATTTCGTTAAGTGCACTTGCATTAGAAAATCAAATAGCACCACCAACGATTAATCTTGATGAAGCTGATGATAAATGTGATTTGGATTATGTTGCAGATACTGCGCGTGAAATAAAAACAAATTATGCACTTTCCAATTCGTTTGGATTTGGTGGTGCGAACGCGGTTGTGGTATTAAAAAAAAGTTAACCGTACCTTTCCCGTTCGCCCTGAGGGATTTCGAGTTTTTAAAACGAGAAATTGTCTCGAAGGGTTTTATTTGTTTGCGAGCATGCTGATAAGTTCTCGTCTTATTAGCTTATTAATTAAAGCTTCTTTTTCTTGAATAACCGTGCGGGATTTAATGTGTTTGTTACGAGATTTTTTATATGGAATATCTTGTGTAATTAAAGACTGTTTGACTGTTGCAAGTTTTGCAGACAAAAGATCGTTCTTTTTTGCTAAAGCATCTTTTTCGTGTTTGGATTGTTTTAACGATTCTTCTAATTTCGATTTTTCTTGTTCATAGTTCTTTTTTTGTATCAGATCTTTGGTTAAAGATGTTATTTGCTTATCTTTATAAAGCATGTCTTTTTGATAATTATTATTAATTTTGGCTACGATAGTTTTTAATTCTTGTTTATATTGTTTATCAAGTTCCGCAAATTTGTTTTCGTGTTGTTTTATTATTCCTTGTTTTTCGCCAAGTTGTTTATCTTTATCGTTTAATTCTTTGTTATAATCAGAGTTAAGTTTGGCAGCAAGTTTGTCTAGTTCTTGTTTGATTAATCCGTCAATTAGTGAATCATTTTGATTTTTTAATGATTTGCTTCGATTTATTTTTTCTTCTTTTATTTGTTTTAATTCTTTTTCTAATTTGAAAATTTCTTTATTTAAAGAGGTTGTTTTTTTGTTGTTGCGCCCCATGTCTCTTTGATAGTTATCATTAATTTTAGCTACGATTGTTTTCAGTTCTTGTTTATATTGTTTATCAAGTTCCGTAAATTTGTTTTCGTGTTGTCTAATTATTACTTGCTTTTCGATGAGTAGTTTGTCTTTCTTTGTGGATTCTATTTTTTCTTTTTTTATTTGTTGTAATTCTTTTTCTAATTCATATTTATCGGAGTTTAACGCGGCTATTCTTTTGTTATTGTATTCCATATCTTTTTGATAGTTATCATTGATTTTAGCAACGATTGTTTTTAGTTCTTGTTTGTATTGTTTATCAAGTTGTTTAGTATCTGATAATTTTTGTTCTTGGTTTAATTTGTATTGATGTAATAAACTTTGTTTTTCATTGATGTTTTGCCGCATATTGTTTTGAAGTTCTTTGAGTTGTGAGTATTGGTGTTTTGATTCATTTTGCAAAACTGCGATGCGAACATCTTTTGCTGTGACTTCTTTTTGTGTGACTTCGATGTTATTAGTAAGATCACTTATTTTTGTGTTGTATTTAAGATCAAGCTTTTCGAGTTGTTCGTTGTGCCATCTTATAATATCTTGTTTTCCTTGGCTGATAATATCGTTTTGCAGTATTGTAAGTTGCTTATTTCTTTCGAATAATTCATCTAAATGTTGTTTTTGCAGTTTTGTTGTGATTGATTTTATATCTTTCTGTTGTTGTAAAATTAAATTTTTGCGTTCTTTATCAAATGAATCGATTAAGACTTCATTTTCTTTTTGAATGGATTTTATTTCATGTTCACGTTTTTGCAAAACGCTTAGAATTTCTTTGCATTCTATATCTTTTTCGTGATTTTCCTTTTCAGCTTCAAGGAGCTTTTGCACGTTTTCTTCTTCAGATTGTTTATAGTCGTAATTTAATTGACGGGCAATATCTTCAACTTCTTTTTGATAATGTTGTTGCATTGAATTGAGCTGTGTTGTTAGTTCGTGATTTTGCTGTTCTAATACTATTGTTTTTTGTTGTAGCTTTGTACGGCTTAAATAACTATCCAAACGATTAGTTGCTAATAATTGTGAGGATGATAATAACGCAATTATTAGAAAGATATTTCTTTGTTTCATAAACAACTCTATTTTTAAAGATCATTTTGATCTGACAACATTTCCACAAGTTCTTCTTTTATTAAAGAATCAATCAAATTTTCTTTTTCTGTTATTACAGAAGTTGTGTCGTCTGGTTCATCGTACAATTGTTTTGGACGTCGTAACGCTTTTCTTGCTTTAGAAAGTTTGGAGGTTAATCGTTTGTTTTTTTTCGCTAACGATTTATAGGTATCGTTTTTTTCTTGAGCTAGTTTTTTTAGCTGTCGTTCTAAAGTTTGTTTTTCGCCTAAAAATACTGTTAATTCTTTTTGTTGATTTGCTAGTTGTACAGAAGTTTGAAGATCTTTATTTTTAAGATGATTTATAAAGTCAGCTTTTTGTTTTAAGTTTTGTTCCAAGGTTACAAGTTGTTTTTCTTTTTGCTTTATGTTATTGATACTATCTGTTTGTAATTTGGTAACCAACAGATCTTTTTCTGAAATATTTTTTTGAAGATTATTAATTATTAAATTTTTATTTTCGTCGAGGTTTTTGAGATCGCTTTGCAATTTGGCTAAGTACTGATCTCTCGAATCTGTGTTTTTTTGATAACTATTAATATCTTTTGAATGTTTAGCTTCTAGTTTTGTAACAATTGTTTGTAATTCCTGTTTATATTGGGAATCAAGATTTTTAAGTTGACCATCGTATTGTGAAATTAATTTATTTTTATCTGTTTTAAGATTTTCTAAATTGGCATTAAGATTGTTTAGGTTGTTTTGCAGACTAGTTAATTGTTTGTCTTTTTGAGATTTTTCTTTTTGATGGTGGCTCTTTAATTTAGCGACAATTGTTTGTAGTTCTTGTTTGTATTGAGAATCAAGATTTTTAAGTTGGTTTGTCTGTTGTAAATTTATCCCTTTTAGTTCAGATTTATGTAGTTTAATTATTTCATTTTTGTTTTTATCTATATGTTTTAGTTCATTTTCCATGATAGCGAGTTGTTTATCTTGTTGAGTGACATTCGTTTGGTATTTGTTAATTGCTGTCTTGTGTTCAGTATTAAGCGTAGCAACGATAGCTTTTAATTCTTGTTTATATTGTTGGTCGAGCGTTCTGAGTTGATTATCATGTTGTTTAATTAATTCATTCTTGTCTCCACTAATTTGTTTGAAGTTGTTTTGCAAATTAGTAAGAGTTTCGCTTTTTTGTTTTAATTCATTATTTAGTTTGTTTTGATTTTCATTAAGTTTCGCAACGATTGTTTGTAACTCTTTATCTTTATCTTTATTAAGATTGTTTAGATTACCCAACTCTGCTTGATGTTTGTCATTAAGTTTCGCAACGATTGTTTGTAACTCTTGTTTGTATCGAGAGTCGAGATTTTTTAGTTGATCTTTATATTGTGCATCTATTTTGACTTTATCCTTATCAAGATTGTTTAGATTGTTTTGTGCTAAGGCAAGTTGTTTATCTTTATTTCCTAATTCTTTTTGATGATCGGCGTTAAGTTTCGCAACAATTGTTTGCAACTCTTTATCTTTATCTTTATTAAGATTGTTTAAATCACCGAATTCTTTTTGGTGATTTTCATTAAGTTTTGCAACGATTGTTTGCAATTCTTGTTTGTACTGAGAGTCGAGATTTTTTAGTTGATCTTTATATTGTGCATCTATTTTGACTTTATCCTTATCAAGATTGTTTAAGTTATTTTGTGCTAAGGCAAGTTGTTTATCTTTATCCCCTAATTCTTTTTGATAATCGGCGTTAAGTTTTGCAACGATTGTTTGCAACTCTTTATCTTTGTCTTTATTAAGATTATTTAAATCCCCTAATTCTTTTTGATGGTTTTCATTAAGTTTAGCAACGATTGTCTGTATCTCTTGTTTGTATTGAGAATCGAGATTTTTAAATTGATCTTTATATTGAGAGTCTAACTTTTCTTTATCCTTATCAAGATTATTTAAGTTGTTCTGTGCCAAAGCAAGTTGTTTATCTTTATCCCCCAACTCGCTTTGGTGATTTTCTTTAAGTTTTGCAACGATTGTTTGTATCTCTTGTTTATATTGCGAATCAAGTTGTTTAATTTGAGTATCGTGTTGTTTAATTATCTCGCCTTTATGACCTAACTCTTTTCGGTGATTTTCTTTAAGCTTAGCAACGATTGTTTGTAATTCTTGTTTATATTGTGAATCGAGATTCTTTAGTTGAACATCATTTTGTTTAATTATTACGACTTTGCTGTCTAATTCTTTTTGGTGTTGGTCGTTAAGTTTGGCAACAATGGTTTGTATCTCTTGTTTGTATTGTGAATCGAGATTCGTTAGTTGATTTTTATATTGTGCATCTATTTTGACTTTATCCTTATCGAGATTATTTAAGTTGTTTTGTGCTAAAGCAAGTTGTTTATCTTTTTCGCCCAATTCTTTTTGTTGATCGGCGTTAAGTTTTGCAACAATTGTTTGTAACTCTTTATCTTTGTCTTTATTAAGATTGTTTAAATTACCCAATTCTTTTTGATGATTTTCGTTAAGTTTAGCGACAATTGTTTGTAATTCTTGTTTGTATTGAGTATCGAGATTTTTAAATTGATCTTTATATTGAGAGTCTAAATTATTTAAGTTGTTTTTTGCTAAGGCAAGTTGTTTATCTTTATTTCCTAATTCTTTTTGGTGGGTTTCATTAAGTTTAGCAACAATTGTTTGTAACTCTTTATCTTTGTCTTTATTAAGATTGTTTAAATTACCCAATTTTTTTTGGTGATTTTCTTTAAGTTTGGCAACTATTGTTTGTATCTCTTGTTTATATTGCGAATCAAGTTGCGTGATCATATCTTTGTGCTTTGATTCAATCTTTGTGATGTTTCCTGTGTGTTGCAAACCTAATCTTGCTAGCAGAGTTTCTTTTTGCGTGAGGTCTCTTTTGTGTATCATGCCGAGTCGTTCTGTTGTTTCTTTTAATTCTTTTTTGTATTGCGAATCCAAATTTTCGAATTCTTTTTGATGTTGTGTGATAAGTATGCTTTTATCTTTATCTAGATTTTTAAGGTTGGTTTGTAGACTTGCAAGTTGCGCATCTTTTTGAGAAATGGAGGAATCTTTTTGTGCAATCTTATTATTCAATTCCTTTGCGTTGCTTTGAAGAAGGGCGAGGGCTTCAGTTTTTTGTTTGTATTCTAGACTTAAGTTATCTTTTTCTTTGTTGGTAATTTTTATATTGTTTTGTAGATTTGCAACTAATTTACTGTGTTGACCTAGTTTTGTGTGGGTGTCTTGTTCGATTGTTTTAAGTTGTTTTTGTAATGAAACAATTTGTTTATCTTTTCCAAATAATTGTTCTTGATTGTGTTTGTTAAGTTGTAAAACTGTAGAATTTACGTCTTTTTTATATTGATCGGCGAGGCTTTTGTATTGATTATTGAAATTAAATTTTTGTTCTTTATTTTCTTTATTAAGAGCGATAGTTTTTTCTTGTAGTTCTTTGGCTGTGTTGGCAAGTAATAAAAGATTGCTATCTTTTTGTTGCAATTCTTGAGTTATCTCAGAAATAAGTTGGTCTTTTCCTACTACCGCTTTTTTAAATTCCGTAATTGCTTTTTCGTAATCATTATTTAGTTGACCAGCTATTGTTTCAACTTCTGTTTGATATGTTTTATTTAAGTTCAAAAATTGATCTTTGTGTTGTTTTTCCAGAACAACATTTTTATTTTCCAAATTTTCAATAGTGTTTTGTAGACTGGCAAGTTGTTTGTTTTTTTGGAAAAGGGTTTTTTCATTCGCATCCTTTAATTTTGCAATTGTTAGGAGTTCATTTTTTTGATTTTGGAGTTTAAGGTTTTTGATTTGTTCTTCATTATATTTGGCAAAGGCAAGCTTTTCTTGTTTGATATTTTCAAGTACGTTTTCTAGTTTTTCAAGCTGCTTATCTTTTTGGGAAAGTTCTTTTCCGTGAGTATTATTTAATTTTGCAACGATTACTGACTCGTCTTTTTGATATTGTAATTTAAAGTTTTTAAGTTGTTCTTCTTGCTGTTTTGTTAAAGCGAGTTTTTCTTTTTCAAGATTTTTTAAATCTTTCTGGATCAACGTAAGTTTTTGATCGCTTAATGCTAATGTTCTTTCTCTATCGTTGTTTAACTTTGCCATTAAGGCTTTTGTTTCTTCTTGATGTTGTGCTTTAAGCGTTTCAAATTGACTTTTGTATTGTTGCATTAAGTCATGTTTTTCTTGCTCGAGTGTTTTTAATACTTTGGTTGCGTTGTCAATTTTTTCTTTTGCGACAGCCAATAACTTCTTTTTATCCTGGGTGATTTGCTTGTGTTCATTAGTAAAGTTTTTGGCGAGAGTTTTGATTTCTTTTTGATATTGCTGAAGTTGTTTGCGATTATTGTCAGCTAAGTTTTTATTATTTTGTTCTAGCGAGGTTGCTTGTTTTTGCAGCGTGTTAAGTGAATTGTTTAAAGTTTTAATATCAGTTTCTTTTTGTTTATAATCACTTTCTAATTTTAAAAGCTGCTTGTTTTTGTTAGATATATTTTTTTTGTATTCATTATTTAATTTAGAAAATAATTCTTTTGCTTCTGCGCGATACTGATTCGATATATTTTCTAATTCTTTTTTATGATTTTGAGTAATAGTTAAAGTATGCTTTTTTAGGTTGTTGTTTTCTTTTTCAATAGAATTTAGCTTTTTATGCAATTGTTTATTATTTGCGTCTAGATCATCAACGGTGTTTTTTATTTTATGAATTACTTTACGGTTAGGCAGGGAATTAAATTTGGGATTAAATTGAGCCCCGAATATTGATGTACAAGTTGTTCGTAACGAATTTCGAGTGTCGGTTGCTTGTACAAGTATATTATTAGTTTTTTTATTTACAGAATCGAGTTTAGTTTCAAGATGTGAAATTGTTTGTTCTTTGCCTTTGATTTCTTTTTCAAGGCGTTCAACTTTTTGATAAGCGTCGTTTAAAATATCGTTTAAATCTTTTTCCCCCCGCGGATGCAATGGTGTAATTAATGTGAAAAGGATAGCGATTGTTGTGAATAAATTACTTAGGCGATTCATAAATGTGCTCCTATATTATTTGTTAACTTTATATTTAAATTTCTTAAAATGTTAAACCTATTTTTCCCCATAAATTAAATCCCTCAATAGCTGAATTATCGTTTGCTAATTCATATGAACCGCCGATTCCAACCATTAGAGGATAATCAAATTTTGCAAAAATAAATGATGCTCCAAAATAGATAGTTTGTGTGAAAATTGCAGGGGTTGCTGGTGTGTTAGTATCCAAATCTTCTTTTTTAATTGCAAGGCCTTCGCTCATTAAATAGTCGTAGTTCCATCCAACATCTCCGTGCTGCATAATATTAAATGCTTCTTCTGGATTATATGTAACACTTATTGGAGCATATGTATCAGATTGCCATGTTTCTTTTAAAGTAATCTTTTCTCCATCTTTTGAAAAGAATGAATAGCCAACGTCGAATGTGCAACTTTTATTATGGTATGCAATTCCAATAGAACCATTCCAGGAAGCGCCAGGAGAAACATGAACGTTTTGTGTCAAAACATTTGCGAGAGGGAACACGCCTTTTTCATCTTGTTTGCCGCCTAAGAAATAATAACTCCAAGGAAGGGTGGCCATTGTTGTTTCGATACCTAATGGAGTTGGAAAATAAAATGTAGCACCGTAGGCATCTGTTGGCGTGGTAACTGTATCTCCATCAGCATCGTACAATTCTAAATTATCTAAATCACCAATCCCCCAACTTGTTGGATCTTCATATGTTAATAAACTATTTCTAAATCCTAGAGTTCGTTTTTCTGTTCCGCGGAAGTAGCGCGTGACATTTCCATTAATTAAAAGTTCTATGCAAAAATTATCGTCGCGATGGATGTTTAAAGATGTTGCAATATCTATTCCAACACCAACATGTTTTCCGTTTCCTAAAATTGGTTCAAATAAGTTTCTGCCGTTTGCTTTGCTGCCGGTTGGTAAAATAAAATTTAGGTTTGCGTTAAATTGATAATCTTCTTTTTCAACAAATTTGTATCCTACAGAAAGGGTGATATCTCCCAATCCACTTTTTCTTTTCTCGCCGTCAATTTTTGCATATTGCAAAGGGTATTGAAGAGTTGTTGTATTTGATAGATCAATGTTGCCGCTTAAATAATCTAGGATGCCTTTATCTAAACGTAAGTCTTTTATTTCTGTAACTGTTGCATTCAAATCATTTTTTACAGTTAACACAGGTACATTAATTTTAAAAAATAATTTTTCATTTGAAGTATCAAGGCTGTGATGATAAGTGATTAAAAAACCAGATGCTGTATGTTTTGGTCTTAATGTTAATGTTCCGGCAAGTTCAGATGGTCCTCGCGCAAGTGTATCGGCATTTGAATTAAAATAGTCATCTCTGTGAATAAGCCAATGGCGGTCGATATCTTTAGAAGTAGGTATTCTATCTTCTGTTGATCCGGCTAGATTATAATTTGTTGCATTTCCGTAAGTGATTTTATTTTTTCTGTTTACACCAAAGTATTTTCCAAGTTCTGTTTTATTTGTTGATTCACGATAAAAACGTGTGATTTGTAAACTTCCGCCAATCGGATTTTCTAATGTTTTACTTTCATTTAGTAAGCGATGGAAAGATAGATGTTGCATATATTGCAATGTTGATATTGCTCGCGATGCTAAGAATGTTTTATTTGTGTAATCGAGGCCGTAAATATTTGATAGTGTAGAAACAAAAAGTAATAGTAGAATACGCTTTTTCATACAGTGCTCCTTGAACTCATTTTTATATGTGAAAATGGAACTTTTTATAGTTCAAAGAGATTATGACATAGAGATTGTTTGATTTTAAAGTTTTTGAGTTTATTGTGATGGCAGACGCCTTAGAGGTTTAGCATAAGGAAGGTCTAACTTATTCGGAACGGTAAACGCAGCACCTTTTTCTATTGTTTTCATATAAGTTTTACCGTCAGGTGCATTGTAGATAATGCGAAGATGTTTTGGGCCTTTATAACTTTTTTGTTTAGCTTTGAGTTCAGCATCTAAATTTTCAAAAAATTGCAGGCGACGTTTTTTTACAGAAAGAGTTTTGTTGCCGACAATTGCTTCACTTAAAATTTTTGTAACATCAACACTTTGTTTCATAACAAATTTGTAGTCGCTACTTAATTTTCCGTATCTAGCTTTTTCTATAACCAATTTGTTGGTCGCTGCGATTGTCTTTTTTTTGGTGAGTGGTTTTTGAGGAGCCGTGATTGTGGTTTTTGCTTGTGCAAGTTTACCACTTGTTTCTTTTGCGAGGCGTTCTTTTTTAGCAATTAATGTGTCTATTTTTGTTAACGCTGTATCTATATCTCCGACATAACCTTTTATTTTTACATCGGTACTTATTAAAGATTGGTTACGAACTATTCCTTCAAATCGTACATGTTCTTTTTTGTTTAGTTCTAGCATAAGGCCATTCATTTGTGTGCGATATTTTTCAAGATCAGTTTTGCGTTTTTGTAATCCGGATTTAAATATGCCAAGCGTTTTTTGGTGGTCTTTATATTTATCTCGTACATTTTTTTCAAACGATTCTAATGATAAAAGTTTGTTTCTAAATTGAGGGGGACTGGATACGTATCGTATTCCATCTGCGAAATTTTGTTTTAATTTTTTAGTTAATGATTCTTTTGTGATTTTTACTTGCGGTGTTGGCGTTTTGGGTTCTGCTTTCTTTGTTACAGGAACGACTGGTTTCGCGATAGCTTTTTTTGCGACAGGTTTGGGTTTTACTTCTCGCTTCTTTTCTGCTTTTAATTTTGAAACTTTTTCTCGATCTTTTTTACCACGATATGCAGCTTGAAGTTTTGTTGCAGCTTGCTCGCGTTTTCGCATTAATTCTTTAATTTCATTAGCTTCATCTCTTCTGTGTTCGTAAACTTCTTGCAACTCTTTGGGGGATAGCTTTTCATAAGTTGCTATGTCTTTTGTGATGGCCGCTGTTTTTTCTGCTTTTAATTGTGCAACTTCTTTAGCATGGTCGGCTTTTAATTTTTCATATTCTTTTCGCGCTATCATGCCTCTAACTTGCGCTTGAATTTTTGTTGCAGCGGCGACCTTTTTTTTCATTTCGACAATTTCTTTTTCTTGTGCTGAAATTGTTTTTGCATTTTCCGTTTGCAATTGGATTGAGCTTTCTGCAATTGTTCCGAGACCCTTAACTTGTGCGATTAAAGTATCTAATTTTGCTATGCGTTCTTTGTGCGTTACAGTGCCGGCTGCCTTTGTTGCTACTTTAGCTTGTATGTGTGTTTGTAAAGTGCATGCGAAAATAAAAGTTAGAAATAGTTTTAATATGACTTTTTTATTTTTTTTTATAAAAAATTTGTTCTTCATCTATTTCCTTTTTATTTATAAGCCCGCTCACCCTGCCGTGTTTGTCGACGTGTCCGCCGTAGCTTTATGCGTAGGCGGAAGGGTTTCTTCGAAGGGTTCACTTATCTCTTTGTGTTAAAGTTTTATTTTTTCTTTTTAAAAAACCCAAAAGAGGTTTTCTTTTTTTTCTAGGTTTTTCTATTTTGGGTTCTGTTTGTGTACGCTCCGCGAGTTCAAAATCACTTTCATATGGCATTCCGCCCGGCATCATTCTGTGTATTGCTGGGTTTAGATGTGCGTGGCCACCAGGTCCGCCAGGAGATTTATATTTTGGTACCGTTGCTCCTTTTGGGCGAGCGGGTTCTTCTGAGGTAGCTCCCCTATATGGACCAATATGTTCTTTTGGACGAGCGGCAGGCATTCCTGGCCGACGTGGAATTGTAGAATCCCTTGCGTCTGCTAGCTTAATCATTTCTAATTTGATTTTATTCAGTTCTAATTTGATTTTCCGCAGGAGGTCTTTGTTGGCAGGGTCTAAATTATCAGGGTTTATATCTTGAACTTTTTTACATAGTTGTTTTATTTGTATGTCTGGAATTTCTGCACCACGCACCGCAGCTGTTGCCATCATATTTGTATATACAGAATCGGATAGTATTGCATCGATATCACTAAACAATTTTTCAATGACAGGTAACCTACTTGCAAATAGCAGGTCTGTTTGTGGTGTGTGTAGGTGTTTAATTCGTTCATTAATATCTTTTATTCCATTAGAGATTCTAGCTTCTTTTATAACTCTTTGTGTAGTAGCTCCCCCCGCAGTTGCTGCACGATGTGCGGCTAATTCTGGTGAGGGAGTTGTTGCGTATGGTGGTTTGCCTGGCGTGCGCGGTGGTTTCGGCTTGCTTCGAGGGTGTGCACTAGTTAGTCGAAATAATGTAGATGCTCCATCTCCGGATATTAATTGATAAAATTTTTCTAATGTTTCAAGGGTTTGTATCTTGTCGGTGCTTTTCCCCAATATCGTTACATTACGGTACAATGCTATTAGTGCTTTAACTATTTGTTCTTTTTGTTTTTTAACTTCCATAGCAAATACTGTTGTTTTTGTTTCAAGTTCGCGATTTTTTTCTTGCCATTCTCGTTGCTCTTGAATTAGTGATTCATGCTTTTGTTGTCCAGAAGATTGAAGTTGAGAAACTTTTACAAGGAACGATTCCTTTTTATTTCTGAAATTTTCTGTAGCGTCTTTAACTTGTTTTGTTAAAACGTCAATATCTTGATCTTGTGTTTTAGCTACAGCACAAGATGGAGCAATTAAAGAAAAAAGGGCGCTAATAAAAACAATGAAAAATTTATTTTTTGCCAACATATTTTATTCTTCAGATGGTATTATTCTGTTAATGATATCTAATTGTCTTTGAATTTGTGTTTTCACAGAGGCTAGACGTTGTGGGAGTATAATACTTGTTAATTCTGTTTCCAAATTTCCAAATACAGGTCTTACTTTTTCACCTAAAATCCCTATTCTTTGTGCCGTAGCATCGTATTGTCTTTTCAATTCTTCAACTTCTTTTTCAAGGGCCTCGTCTTCAGGCGATATTGCAGCTTCTTTTTGTTTCATTAATTCTAAAAGCTCCGCATTTCGTTTGCCAATTTCCGTTTTTGCGGCTGTAACTCTTTTCGTTAACTCCCCAAGTTCTGTCGCATAATTATATTGTACGGCCGGTTCCACCGCGCCGTAAAGAGAAGGAGTTAATAATGTAATTGTGAAAAAACAAATAATTAAATTAATCATTAATTATTTTCCTGGTTGTGGTGGAGCGATTGGCTTTGTTGCTACTGTTTCTAGTTCTTTTACTGCATCGGTGAGGCTTGCGATTGATTTATCAAGCGCAGCTTTTTCTGTGGAAAATGCGGAATTTTGCGTTTTCACTGTTTCTAGTTGTTCAGCAGTTGCTGCTTGTGC
>Ga0209045_1000109_pt1 | contig 101992 bp, 60 predicted proteins | sample SaaInlLV_10m_DNA_4_FD_184664 | JGI IMG/M metagenome (GOLD analysis project Ga0209045, IMG submission 184664) | Marine microbial communities from expanding oxygen minimum zones in the Saanich Inlet - Saanich Inlet SI072_LV_200m_DNA (SPAdes) (version 2) | ecosystem: Environmental > Aquatic >...
GCAGGATTTCACGCGCGCGTTCGACCTCCACACCGGCAAGGTCGTGCAGGAGCTGGACACGAGCCGTGCCTTCATCGACCGCCCGCACCATCACCGCTGCCACCGCAACAAGGCCACCCGGAACCAGCTGGTTCTCGGCCGGCATGGGATCGAGCTTATCCCGACCGATGGCAGCAAGATCCTGATTCACGACTGGATTCGTGGCGGCTGCAATTACGGCATCATGCCGGCAAACGAGCTGTTCTACGTACCCCCGCACCCCTGTCGCTGCTACACCGGGAATCTGCTCAGCGGAGTGCTGGCCGTCGCCCAGGCCCCCTTGCGGGACTTGGTCAAGGGCAATCCGGGCCGAACCGAGACCGTGCAGGCAGCGCCGCTGTCAGGCACAGCCCCCGTGGCCGGTGACTGGCCGATGTTGCGCCACGACCCCGCCCGGAGCGGGAGCACACCGTCGAGCGTCGATCCCAACGGCATCGGCGAGCTCTGGCGCGCTGATACCGGCGGCACGCCGACGCAGGCGGTCTGCGTAGACGGCGTTGTGGTCGCTGCCGCGAATCGGGCCGGCACGGTGACGGCCCGAACCGCGACCACCGGCAAGCCGTTGTGGCAACACACGGCCTCGTCGCGTATCGATTCCCCGCCGACCATCGCCCGCGGCCGGGTCGTGCTCGGCTGTGCCGACGGCAGCGTTACCTGCCTCAATCTCCGTGATGGCAACCCGATCTGGCGCTACCTGACCCGGAGCAATCCGGAATACATGGTTGTGAACGACGTCGTGGAATCCACGTGGCCGGTGCACGGCTCGGTGCTCGTGCAGGACGACTCGGTCTACACCATGAGCGGCCGGTCAGAGCACCTGGATGGCGGGCTCTGCCTGCACCGGCTCGACCTGGCCACAGGCCGGAGTCTCCAGGAACTGCCGCTCAAGCGTGTGCCCGGCGAGCCCGGCGTGGGCATGCCCGGGGGCGTGCTGGTCGCGGACAACGGCATGCTCTACAATGGCCTGCACGGTTTCAAGCTGGAGGCCGGCCGAGCCGTGCCCCTGGAGCCCGTGCAATGGCCGGGGATGTGCTCGCCCCGGGGCGAAGCCGTCACAGCGGGCGGACGGCACCTGATCTTCCCGCGGGATATGCTGGACGGGAGTTGGTATCACCGCACGTCGCAGTGGGTCTATGGACGGGCAAGCCAGATAGGCAGCGTCCAGGCGGCGGGGCGCAATCTCCCGTGCGGCCAGATCCTCTGCGTCGACGGCGATCGGGTGTACGGCTACGGCCGTAAGCCCGAGTATTTCATGTGGACCTCGCCGCTCGAGTATCATCTGTTCGCGGCGGCGGGCGACGGCAGCAAAACGAAGCTCAAGCTCAGCAAGCCCCAGGACCCGAGGGGCTGGCTGCGCGCCCCGGAGACCACTTTTCGCACGCACTGGTCCGTGGAATTCCCGATCCACGTCCGGGCCATGGTCAGGACGCCGGGCTATCTGATCGTTGCCGGGCCGGCCAACCCGCTGCCGGAAGGGCCGGTGGAACAGTTCCCGAAGAAGTCCCGCTACACCCCCGAGCAGGCAAAGACGGCGCAGGAAGCCTGGGACGGAAAGCACGGCATCAAGCTGCTGTTCGTGGATGTGACGACCGGGGCCGTTGCGCGGTCGCTCGACCTCGACGCGCTGCCGGTGTTCGACGGTATCTCCGTCGCCGACGGCAGAATCTATCTCGCCTGCAAAGACGGTTCTTTGCGGTGTTTTGCGGGCAGTGGTACAGCACCGAGGAAGTAGTACCAATGCGGTACGCAACGCCAAAATCATGGTCGAAGCCCCTGGAGGCCGGTTTTCCCAAACCGGTCCGGGGAGTACTCAGGGATGAGCTGCCCCGAGTACAGATTGTGGCTCCTGGGGGAGCGCTCAAGGATGAGCTGCCTCCAGTGCAGATCGAAGCCCCTGGAGGCCGGTTTTCCCAAACCGGTCCGGGGAGCGCTCAAGGATGAGCTGCCCCGAGTACAGATTGTGGCTCCTGGGGGAGCGCTCAAGGATGAGCTGCCTCCAGGGGATGGGACTACGGCTTTCCCGATCGAGTTCAACGGGAAACTCACGGAGTAGTGACGGCATGATGAGCAGGATCTCTGGAGTCCTTGTTTCCTTCCTGTTGCTTTTGGGCGCGCTTCGCGCCGAGGCCGCGAAGCCCAACATCGTGGTCATCCTCACCGACGACCTGGGCTGGATAGACACGGGCGTGTATGGCAGTCAGTACTACGAGACACCGAACATCGACCGGCTGGCCGAGCGCGGAATGCGCTTCACCAATGCGTACTCCGCAAGCCCGTACTGCTCGCCTACCCGCGCAGCGATCATGACCGGGCAGGATCCGGGACGTCTTCATCTCACCGCGCCGTCGTGTCACAAGCCCGGCGCCCGGCTGACGGCCAGGCAGCTAGGAACCTACGCCATGCCGCCGGATCACCGGGTGACCTCGGCGCAATTTGTCACGCGTCTCAACACAACCTACATCACGCTGCCGGAACTGTTGAACGACGCTGGGTACCGGACGATACACGTTGGGAAATGGCACCTGGGATTCGACGGCTACGCGGCCAAAGACCACGGATTCGATCGTGCCGTCTGCACGGGATTCTACGACCCGAAGTTCGCGGGCGGCCACTTCGCCCCGTACAAGGCCCGCCCCCCGACGTTCCCGGAGGAGATCCCCGACGGCACACCGCGGGCGGACACACTCACCACCTGCGCGATCGAGGAGATCGATGCGGCAGCGAAGACCGGGAGACCGTTCTTCCTGAATCTCTGGTACTTCCTGGTCCACGGCCCCATCGAGGGACGCGACGCCCTGATCGCCGAGTATGAGAAGAAGACGGATCCGCGCGGACAGCAGAAATCGCCGGTCATGGGCGCCATGGTCGCGAGCCTGGACGAGAACGTCGGGCGCCTGCTCGACGCGCTCGACAGCCGAAACCTGACCCGGAACACCCTGATCATCTTCACCTCCGACAACGGTGCGCTCGAGACCGGGCGCCGATGGGTGGGGGGCGGCAAGGCGCCGGAGCCTTACCACGTCACCAGCAACCACCCACTGCGCGGCCAGAAAGGCGACATGACCGAGGGCGGCATCCGCGTACCGTTCATCGTTTCCTGGCCCGGCCGCGACAAGCCGGGAAGCGTCAGCGACGAGGTTGTCTGTGCCACCGACATCTTCCCTACCGTATTGGCCGCCGCGGGCGTGACACCGGCTGCGGATCAGCCACTGGACGGCGCCGACATCATTCCGGCCCTGGCCGCCCAGCCCGTGGACCGGCCCCGGGACGCCTTCGTTTGCCACTTCCCGAGCGGCGGCGAACCGGCCACTGCGGTGCGTCGAGGTGACTGGAAGCTGCTGAAATACTGGGCGGGCAACCCGGACCAAACGGACAAGATCGAGCTCTACAACCTGAAAGACGACATCGGGGAAGCCTCCGACCTGGCCGCAGCGAACCCCGAGAAGGTGACAGAACTCAAAGCCGTTCTGGACGAGTATCTGCGGGAGACGGGCGCGCTGGTGCCGCGTCCGAACCCGAACTGGAAGAAGCGTTGGCATGGCTGGTTCGGCTTGTACAACGCCATCATCACGGATACCGGCGACACGCTGTCGATTCGTTCCAACGGGTCCTCACCGGTTATCAAGAAGGATGGCAGCGTACCCGGCAAGGGCGCATTCACTCTCAGCCTGAGCATGCGCTCCACGGTGAGGGATCCCGCCGGTCTACTGCGCTGGACGACAGCAAAGAAGAAGGGCTTCACCCGCGCGAACACGCAGGCGTTCAAGGTCGCCAACGACGGTGAATTCCACGATCACACGATCGAGTTCACGACCGGATCGAGTCTCCGGGGCCTCCGCCTCGACCTGGGCCGAGGCGAAGGCGAACTGGAGATCCGGCAGATCGTGCTGCGCGACGGCAAGGGCAAGGTGGTCGGGCAATACTCAACGCTTGGGCACCAACCGTGAACAGACTTACCTGGAAGGAGCTTGCTCAGATGCACCTTTTTGATCTACTGAAAGCACTGGGATGCGCCGTCGCGGCGTCGGCCGTGGGGGGGGGCGTGTCCGGTGATCGAGGCCCAGCCACCGCAGGGGTCTTGCCGCGTATCGGCGTGAAGAACTGCGCGTTCGTCGATACGGCAACCGGAAGGGCCTTCCATCCCATCGGCTTCAACTACATCCGCCTGCAGCAGCATCCGGAAGTACCGACCGCAAAATGGCATTCGCCCTTTGGTGTGGGGCATTACTCGTACGAAGAAGCTGAGGGGATGTTCGAGGCGTCCAGCAGGCATGGCTTCAACACGACGAGGGTCTTCCTCAGCCATTTCAACTTCGCTCCCGTGGATGACAGCAAGAGCTTGAACCCGGAAGTCATGGACAACCTGATTGACTTCCTGAGACTTGCCGCCGAGTACAAGACCTACGTCATTCTCACAACCTGCTATCAGTTGCCGTCAGCTTACTACAGCTCTCTGGGCGCCAATGACAACAACGCCCAGGGCTGGAACGGTCACTATCTGAATGACCGTACCATCAAGAACAAGGTTGCCTACCTGGGACAGCTCACGCAGGAGATCAAGGATCGTGCGCCCGAGCTGCTCTCAACGGTCCTCGCCTATGACCTGGACAACGAAGTCCAGTTCACCATGAAGCACGAACCGTTCAAGAGCGGCGGGGAATTCGCTTTTCTCGGCGAGCCCTACGATCTGGACACGAGTTCAGAGATACAGAAACTCATGGACGTGTCGATGACCAACTGGATTGATCTGTGCAGCGATGCGGTGAAGGCAGTCGATCCGCATGCCATGGTTTCCGCATCCGTCTTCAGTTTCCACAATATCGGTCGCACGTCAGGCCCGGGGTGGGCCAGGGAGCAGAAAAGCCAGCACGCGCTGAGGGATATGCGCATCCCCGCCCGTCCCGTTGCGATCGCAACGTCAAAGGCCGACTACATCGACCTTCACACCTATATCGGACACGGCACAAACACTGCTTCCGCTCTCGATTACAGCGCCAAACTGTACTTTCACAGCATTGAATACAACGATCTTGTTGAGGTATGCACCAGGAACGGGAAGCCCTTGTTCGCAGGCGAGTTCGGGGTAGTGAAAGCCAGCACGAAAATACCGGAGGAAGCCGGCGAGTTGATTGTCCAACAGGTTGACCTGCTCGCGGGATACGGACTGGCGGGATACCTGGTCTGGACCTTTGACGGACACGCGGCCAACGCCGACTGGCAAAACGAAAACTGGTGGCCCGGAACGGCAGAGGATAACACGATCCTGAGAATGATGTCCGAGAACATTCCCAAAACGCCGTGGCGGGATCTCCACAGCGTCGAAAAGCTCGCCTCGTATGACTATTTCTACGATGCCCGGTTCGTGGAGCCTGAAGACGAGTCCCTGGAAGAACTGACCGTCAACCTCGGCGCCCCGATGCCCGTCAGGATCGATGGCAAAGTGATCTTCCCCTCTGAAGCCTACAAGCAGACCCGGTTTCAGGTAAATGTCGCCGCTTCCGGAAGGGAGCTGGGCAGCTTCGGGAAGGGACTCTACTCCACATGGTGCAACGAGGTGTCGCAGCTCAGGATGAAGGTGAGCGACGTATCCTTCGGCCCGGACAGCGTGATCGTGGGGGGCCACCATCACCGGGAAGACGCCCCGGAAAAGGTGAAGCTCTCAGGCGAGTGGCACCAGGATTACTGGACAACTCCCGGCAAGGGCCAATCCGCAACCTGGGCAACCAGCCGCCTGAGGAAGGGCAACTACGATGTTTACGTATACGTGGGCGACGACCCCAACAAAGACCACGCGGCCAAGGCCGTGTACAAGCTTGAGTCCGGCAACAAGCAGCACTGGTTCTCTGTAAACCAGCGTGCGATGACCAACAGATGGGTTCATGCCGGGCGATTTCCGCTTGCCGGACGGGCGAAGGTGTTCCTGTTCTGCGCTGAGAAGACGGGGAACTACATTGCCGACAGCGTGGCTTTCAAGCCGGCCGTGGAAGTGTCTTCGGGGGGGCGGGAATACTGCGTCAGGGCATTCTTCCCCATCGAGGCGAACAAGCGCCCGTTCAAGATGACGATCAACGGCAGGGATATCGGGGCAGTTGACGTTGCACAACTCACGAAACTCGATCGACACACAGCCGTGTTGGAACAGGTCGTTTCGGCTTCGGGTGACGTTCTCATTGCGTTTCCAGGCGAATCCAAGCCAAGCGTGAGCTGCGTACAAGTTGAGAAGCCCGAAAGACAGTCGGAGACACCCAGACCATGATCAACCGACCGAATGTCCTCTTCATACACGTCGATCAGATGCACTTCCAGGCGGTTTCGGCGTATGGGAATCCCTATGTGAAGACACCGGCCATCGACCGCATCGCCGCTGACGGTTGCTCGTTGATGACGAACTACACGACCATGCCGCAATGCTGCCCGGCGCGCGCGAGTTGGTACACTGGTCGCATGTCAAGTGAGACCGGAGTGCCGACGAACGGCTGTCCGATCCTCCCGGACCTGCCGGACCTCGGGCAGTGGCTGCGCAAGCACGGCGATTACGAGTGTGTCTACGCGGGCAAGTGGCACATTCCCAAGCGCGACGTGCGCAAGAGCTTCCGCAACCTCCTGCCGACCGACGCCCGAGGAGAGTTCAGTGACGCCGCTGTCGCCCGCGCCTGCATGGGGTTCCTGGCCAACCACAAGCCCGACAAGCCATTCTTCCTCAACGCCGGGTTCATGAATCCGCACGATTGCTGTTACACCGCCGGCGCCGCCGGGGGCATGGGCAAGTTCAGGTTCGCACCGGAGATCGAAGACCAGCTCCCGCCGCTGCCGAAGAACTTCGTCAACACCAAAGCTCCGCGCACCAGCAAGTGGAAGGAGCTCGACTGGCGCTACTACATCTATATCTACTACCGCTGGGTCGAGATGGTGGATGCCGAGATCGGGCGCCTCTACGATGCGCTGAAGACGTCACGGTTCGCACGCAATACGGTCGTCATCTTCACCGCCGATCACGGGGACGGGTTGGGCTTCCACGGGAAGGTGAGCAAGGGGTTCATGGAGGACGAGGCGTGGCGTGTCCCTGCCATTGTGGTCTATCCCGGCAAGATCCCCAAAGGCCGACGCGAGACGGAGAAACTCACGTCCGGGGTCGACATCCCCGCCACCATCTGCGACTACGCCCAAGTCCCGATGCTCCCGAAGATGAGCATCGGCCGGTCACTGCGCCCGCTCGTGGAGGGCCGGTCCGTACCCGACTGGCGCGAATACGTCGTGGGCGAGTCGTTCCTCGGGGCCGGGTCCGTCGGTATCCGTGACAAGCGCTACAAGTCCATCCACAGCGGCAACGGCCAGGTCAGGCTTTTCGATCTGGAGCAGGATCCGCTGGAGATGGCCGATCTGGCGGCCGCCGACGCGAGCAGAGCCGTGCTTAAACAACACCGGGCCTGGCTGCGCGAGTTCGTGGGCAAACTCGACCTCTGCACGCGGGTCCCGGAAGGGCCGAAAGCGGCCCCTTACAGAACCTACCTCGACTGGTACCGCAAGGTGAAGGAGGAGGCCTGATCATGGAGAGACGAGAATTCATGCACATTTCCGCTGTCGCCGCCTCTCTCGTTTCCGGGGGCCTCCTCCCGGCACTCGCCGCGGACGGGCCGCGACCCGCGAAGAAGAGGCGGAAGGCGAAGCGAGCGAAGAGGCACCCGGTGGGGACATCCCCAAATCCCTTTACTGAGCCTGCTGCCATTGAGCCGATCACCGGCTACGTCGGCAAGTTCGCGCCCATCCAGACTGGCTCGATGGCCGGCGACTTCACGGCGAGCTACAGCCTTGCCAAATTCTTGAGTGCCGGGGCGAAGTCTCGAAACCAGGTCGCCGGCTCCATTGAGCTCGCCTTCAAAGGCGACGTCCTGACCGCGACAGAGACGCGTCATGGCAACGTGGTGAAGACGACGCTCACGTGCCGGGCGGAAGACCGCGCCGCCCTGAGTTGGTCGCTGGCTTCGAGACTGGAGCAGGCCCCGGACGCCGGGTTCACCGAAACCGGCGCTTGGGACGGCAAGGCGATAACCGTGAAATCGGCGGCCTGGACGCAGGAACGTGCGACATCGCTACCGCTCATCGCTCGGTGGGCGCTGCTGCCGGTGCTGGCTTCGGGTACGTGCAAAAGCAAGCCGCTCCGGTTCGATATGCTGGACGACTCGACGCTGCGGCCGGACCAGACACTGAAATACTCCGGGGCGATCGAGATCCCGACCAAGGCCGGACCGGCCACGCTCGACTGCTACGCTCAGACTGGCCGCGCGATCGTACCCACTCACTACCTCGTCGACGCCGCAGGGCGCGTGCAGTTGATCACCCAGGAGACCGTCAACTGGGCGCTCGCGGAACTGGGCTGAGAGGGGATCCATGGTTCACTGTCAGACACACGAGGCGCAGGGATCGGGGAAATGCCCCCATGGCGAGGCCGCTCTGGCTGTCGATAGGGAAGCAATGGCCGAGCGAGTGTTCCCGCCGAAGCACCCGTTAAGCGGGCCCGTCGAACGGATCGACAAGCTGCACACCTGCGCTGGTGAAGTCCGACATGTTCCGCGTCGCAATAGCCAACGTGTGGGTCAGCGCGGTCGCCGCGATCATGCTGTCCTTCACCTGCATGGCCTTGCCGTCGGCTCGCAGCTGGGCGAGAAGCTCCGCCCAGCGAAGTCCGGTCTCGGCGTCCCACGGCAGACACACGATCCGCCGGATCCCCTCAGAGAACCATGCCTCCAGCCGCTGTCGGCGACGGCCACGTGGCAGCAGGAGAATCCCGAACTGCAGTTCGCCCAGAATAATGGGATCGACAGCCAGCTCGAACTCATACTGTCGCAGCCATGCGATAACGCCGGGATCAGGTGCTCGCTTCGTGGGTTCGCTGAGGATGTTGGCGTCTACAAGGTAGCGCATAGGCTGTCGGTATCCTCAGAATCGACAGGCACGAAGAAGCCTTTGTCGGGACAGGCAAGCAACCAGTCGATCAGGCCCTCGTTCGGGCGTGGCTCGCGCAGTACCAGACGGTACTCGCCGTGGTCGATGCGCTCGACCTCGAACTCCTGGCCCGGGCGCAAGTCGTCCTGCCGGCGGATCTCGGCCGGTAGCACCAGTTGGCCGCGCGTTGAGAGGGTCGTATTCATAGAAGTAAGATAACGTCTTACCAAGCGGATTCCAAGACATGAGACATCACACGATACTCATCGCGGCGGTCGCCATTGCCGCCGGTTGCGGGACACAGACGTCCTCTGTTGGACAAGAGACACGTAAGGAGCCCGAGATGGATCACGTATCGCCTGTTCGGATCGAGAACAACAGGTTCGTCTGGAACCGCGTCAAGCGTCAGGGCCGTGCGCCAGAGACAGGCCTGGCACCTGGAGGCCGGTTATCCCTAACCGGTCCGGCAAGAGCGCTCAGGGATGAGCTGCCTCCAGGGGACGGTGCGGGGTTTGTTCCGCGCGGGTTCAATTACGTGCGGCTTGATCTGGAAGGCAAAGGCGGACACGCGACGTTCTCGCCGTTCGCCTACGACCGGGACCGGGTCGCAATCGCATTCAAGCACATGTCGGAGAACGGGTTCAACGTGGTCCGCGTCTTCATCAACGGGCTTCGCGGCCAGCGCGGCTGCATGTTCGAGAGCCGAAAGGCGCAGGCACCCGATCCCGCTTATCTCGACAATCTGGCGGAGTTCCTGCTCCTGGCGAAGCAGCACGGAATCCTGGTCGTGCCATGCTTTGAGTTCTTCCCGGAAGCCGGTCCATACCGTGAAGGCCTGGACAAGCGCGTCGAGAGCGTTGGACGCTTCAGCAACCACTACCTGAACCAGGCGTTCATCGACGCCAAGAAGCGCTACCTGCGCGATGTGATCCGCGAACTCCGCAGGCGCGATCAGGCCACGCTGTCGGCGGTGTTCTGCTGGGACCTGATGAACGAAGTCTGTTTCGCCCTCAGCGAACCGCCGTTCTCCCTGTCGGAAGGGCTCGTCACCCCGGCCAACGGCGTGACCTACGATCTGGCCACTGACAAGGAACGCCTGGCCGACGACTTGGCCATCTACTGGGTCGACCAGCTGGCCGGTGCTATTCGCTCGGAAGTCCCCGATGCGCTCATCAACGCGAACGTGTTCACGTACCATGCGGTGGGCCGCAGAGGTCCCGGCGATTTCCGCCAGTCGAAGGCCGGCTGGAAGAACCGGTATCCATTCCGGCCCACCGCACTGCTGCGCTCATCGGCCGACATCATCGATATCCACTTCTACACCAAAAACACGGCCGACCTAGATAATGATCTGGAATCTATCGAGCACGACGAGCTCCTCGCCGGCCTCACGAAGATGCCAGGCAAGGCCCTGATCGTCGGCGAGTTCGGTGTGTTCAAGAAGGCCTTCCCGGAGCTCGCGCCCGGCGCCGTGTGGGCGGCAAAGATGGCCCGGCGTTTTCCGGACCTCGGCTTTGCCGGCTGGATCTACTGGACCTACGACTCGGACGAACAGGAACAGCTCTGGAACGCGTTGTCCGGCGATTCGGAGATCCTCCGGGAACTCGTGGAGTAGTTAGTGTCGACGATCCGAGTCGTCAACCGTAATCGTCGCCGTAATCGTCAACCCAAACACTGCGTCGGAGGAGTGAACATGAAGAAACGAATCGCACTGCTCACAGGTTTGGTGTTGTGCGCCATGGCATACGCCGCAACTGACCGACCCAACATCGTCATCATCTTCAATGACGATATGGGCTACGCCGATCTCGGCTGTTTCGGGTCGGAGAAGAACAAGACGCCGCGCATTGACCAGCTGGCAGAAGAGGGACGTCGATTCACCGATTTCTACGTCGCGTCTTCGGTCTGCTCCGCCTCTCGTGCAGCGCTGATGACCGGGCGTTACCCGCAGAATGTTGGCGTGCGGGGGGTGTTCTTTCCCGAACAAAAAACGTCAGGCCGGACTGGACCCTCGGCACTTCACCATTGCGGAGTTGCTCAAATCGGTGGGCTACAAGACGTTCCACGCCGGCAAATGGCACCTGGGCGACGCGCCGAGATTCCTGCCGACGAACCAGGGCTTCGACTCCTTCTACGGGATCCCGTACAGCAACGATATGTACCCATCCAGAGGTATGAAGTATGCCGCTGACTGCGACTTCCGTGAAGGATTTTCGGAACAAAAGCTGGTGGATCTTTATGCCGAGACGCCAGAGGGGAATCACCCCAAAGGAACGAGACATAAGGTTCCGCTGATGCGCGACGAGGAATGCATTGAGTTCCCCCTCGACCAGACCACGATTACGCGCCGGCTCGCCGACGAGAGCATCAAGTTTATCGAGGCGAGCGTGAAAGCGAAGAAGCCGTTTTTCCTCTATCTGGCGAACCCAATGCCGCATGTTCCGCTTTTTGTGTCGCCGGAGTTTGATGGCAAGAGCGCCAACGGACTCTACGGCGATGTCATCGAGGAGATCGATTTCAACACCGGACGCGTGATGGACGCACTGAAGGCAAATGGTGTGGATGAAAACACATTGGTGATCTTCTCATCCGACAACGGTCCGTGGCTCTTGATGGGCGATCATGGCGGATCGGCCAAACCGCTGCGCGACGGCAAAGGCTCGACCTACGAGGGCGGGCAACGGGTGCCGTGCATTATGCGCTGGCCGGCAAAGATACCCGCGGGCACGGTCTGTGCCGAGATTGCGACGGCGATGGATATGATGCCGACTTTTGCTGCGATCACAGGCGCTGAACTGCCGGCCGACATGAGATGCAAGCCGGATGGGTACGACATTCAGAAGCTGATGATGGGCGGGCCGGAAGAAAAGACACCGTACGAGAGGTTCTACTTTGGCGGGAATAGCGCGGTCCGGTCAGGGAACTGGAAGTACCGAGAGGGGCGGCGGTACGGGAACTGGTCGATCCCCCGGGGCACGCCGAGGCCCAAAGAGAACCCCAGAGAGAAGCAGCTCTTCAATCTGACGGAAGACATCGGTGAATCGACGAATGTGATCGCACAGTATCCTGAAGTGGCCAAGCGGCTGATTGCCCTTGTTCCGCAGAGCCCCAATGTGAGCATGGTGCTCTACGATCCCGGACCTCCGAACGGCACGCGCTACGAATTGGAGAAAGGCAAGGTGTCCGGGGGTGCCAGTGCGGGGGGGAGTCATGTAGGAAACATGCAGAAGCCAGGTGCGGCGGTCACGATTAACGTCGATGGCATGAAGGGCGGCGAATTCGAGGCCGTGGTGGGCTTCGCCTCCGGATCGGGAGCCAAATGCGCTTTGCTCGTGAACGGCGTCGAGCAGGAGGATCTTCCGTTTCCCAGATTACCGAACTGGGCAATGAAGAAGGCGGCCAGACTGAAGGTCACGCTGAAGCCGGGCATAAACAAGATAGAAGTCCGGAATATAGGAAGAACCGGCGTGAACCTCGATTATCTTGATTTGAGGGCCTTGAAATGACAGGGAGACAGTGATGCGGGGTCTTAGGTCACCCGATTTGCTGTTTGACGTAAGCCGCGGCAATGAAACAGAAAGTTGCATTTAGAAGAACTTTGCGTAGAGTGCTTCGTATGCGGCCGATGGCACAACTCATTCGCAACCTGCGCCTCTTGCCGGGGGCGGCTGACCGCGTCTTTGCGATTTCCGATCTGCGGGCGCTGTTGCCCGAACATGGCGACGGGGCCTTCAAGTCGATCGTTGCCCGTCTGGGAAAGAGCGGCGAATTGACGCGCATCTGCCGCGGCATCTACATGCTGGCGGAGTCGAGGCTTCAGGGCGGTCCGCTTCTGGGGCGTACGGCAGCTCGTCTGCGGGCAAGCTACTTCAACTACCTCAGCCTCGAATCGGTACTCAGTGATGCCGGGAGGATCGCGCAGATCCCCATGAGTCGGTTGACGCTGATGTCGTCGGGACGGTCCAGCACGATATCCTGTGGCGATTATGGGAGCATTGAGTTCGTTCACACCTGCAAGACCGCGACGGAGCTGGCGCCCGGTTTGAGCTATGATCCTGAGTTACGGCTGTGGCGGGCGAACATGAGGCTGGCTCTGCGGGACATGCGGGATACCCGTCGCGACACCGGGCTGGTAAGCTGGGAGCATGTCGATGAGTCTGTTCGGTGAATTAGTAGCCCAGGCGATGCAGGCCGAGGCATCGCTTGGGACTGTCCGGGCGGCAGTGGAGAAGGAGCTTCTCCATCATGATATCCTGCGGGAAATGAGCCGCGCCGGTCTCCTGAACGGCCTCATCTTCATCGGCGGGACCTGCCTGAGAACCTGCTACGGATCGCCTCGCCTTAGCGAGGACCTGGACTTTGCCGGGGGCTTTGGTTTCCGGAGGAGCCAGCTGGCAGACCTTGGGCGTGTCCTGGAGAGCACCTTGATGGACAAGTATGGGCTGCCGGTGAGAGTCAGCGATCCTGTGCGCGAGGAAGGCAACGTCAGCACGTGGAAGATGCGTCTGACGACGCGACCGGCAGCCAAGCACTTGCCGGCGCAACGCGTTCACATCGACATCTGTGCCGTGCGAAGCCATCGGCCTCGGCCTTCGCTGTTGCGTAACCACTACGGCGTGGATATGGGGACGGATGGGCTGATTCTGCAGGTGGAGAGTCGGGACGAAATCCTGGCAGACAAGTGGGTGGCCCTGGCCTTTCGCCCGAACCGAGTTCAGTACCGCGATCTCTGGGATATCCTCTGGTTGGAGCGCCAGGGCGGCAGGCTGGAGCCCGACCTGGTGTTGCAGAAGGTGAGGGATCGACAGCACAGCCGGAACGCCTTTGCAGACAAGCTGTCGCGCCGCCTTGAGAGCCTGCACGACGAGGTGCACGAAAGGTCATTCCGCCAGGAAATGAACCGGTTCCTTCCACAGTCCGATGTTCGTGATGCGGTTGACCATCCGGACTTCTGGACGTTGCTGCTCTTGAGCCTGGAGGAGCAGGTTCAGACGTTGATACGGTCATAGAGCAACGCAAAGACCACACAAGGGGGCCCAAGCGAGGCATCCGTGCAAGCGTGGCAAATGACGGGCATCCGGCAGGGGCGAGAGCACGGGGTACCACGGCGAACCGGCCCGAGCGATCTTTGCCCCCAAGGCGGACGGGGAGTGATGAAGGAGGAAAGTGAATTGGGGGTCAGTTAGGGTCCAGCCATAAACCAGACCATAAAATCTCAGGCAAATAGTGATGGGTGAGAAATACCACTGGTCGTTCAACGACAACGTGATGTTGCGGAACACGATCTTCCCGCAGGGGTTCTCGGCGCCGGAAAGTACGCTGCCGACGGCGGCGTTTGATGCGTCGTCCGACTGGGAGAGTTCGTATGACCTGGTCTACTGCGGGCCGCAGGATTTCACGGAGCCCAACAAGGTTGCCTACGGATCGCTAACGCTGGGCGCGACGTTCTCCGGTGACCGCGTTCGCCTGACCGTCAACAGCATTCGCCAGACGGGGCAGCACTTTCGTAAAGAGCGTGAGTTTTTGACCACAGCGTTCGACTGCAACCGTGATGCGCTCTGGTCGCTCAAGGACCCATCGTCCTGGCAACTGGCGGCCGAGACCCGGAACGTCCAGAGCGCGCCGGCGGCGCCGTCCCGGAACTACACGCTCAAGGGATCGCTCAAGAACGGTAAGCTCTGGAAGAAGGGCAAGACAGGCCGAGCGTATGTCTATCGTCAGCTGGAGATGGGGGTTCCGGTGGTGGCTAGCTGGGCGTTGCTGGCTGCCGTGCAATCGATGCCGCGTGACCGGCGCTTCCCCTTCTCGTACTTCGAGGATCTGGAGCGCTTTTCAGCTGGTCATTCGATTGCATTTCTCGAGGAGTTCGAGGCGGAGTTCGGCGGGAGGAAGGTGATGATCCACGGTTACACGCACAAAGGGCCCGGCATTATTCCGTCGTACTACTGGGTGGACGATTCCGGGCGGCTCTTGATTGCCCGCTTCGGGCTGTCAATGCTCGTCTACAACGCGAAGCCTCTGATCGATTCGCAGCCTGCGAAGGCGTGGTAGGGCGTGTGACACCACGGAGACACGGAGGCACGGAGAGAGAGAAGAGAGAGGTCGTGAGATCCCGGCCCATACTAAACGTATGAACCGGGTTCTTCCGACGTTCTTTCTGGAAGGACGCGGAGCATGGGAAAGACGATCAACGGGTTGGTATTGTGATCTCTGCCCGACCTCCAAGAAGAAGACGTCTACGGAGTTCGCGATGGCTGGCAAGCCGGCGTGGAATCCGCAGACCTCCTTCCCCTTTTTCTCTCCGTGCCGTGGTTCAGACAACAGACATCTATCGGCAGAACGGTAAGAGGGTCAACATGAAGCGACGCGATTTTCTCAAGAGCAGCGCGCTTACGGCAGTCGCGGCAGCTGCGACCTACCCCGCAAATGCACAAGGAACGGCTATGGACGGCGTGCCGAATATCCTCTTCATCAATGTCGATCAGATGAGTCTGCTCGATTCCGTTCGTGCGTACGGCTGTGAGTACACAACCACACCGGGGATCGACCGGTTGGTGAAGCGCGGCACGTCGTTCATGCAGTCCTACTCAACCGATCCGGTCTGCTGTCCGGCGCGCGCATCCTGGTGGACGGGCGCGTACTCCTCGGAACACGGTGTGATCGTCAACGGTACGCCATGCCATGCCGACATGCCGGATCTCTCACGGCTGCTTCAAAAGGCCGGCTACAACACCTACTACAGCGGCAAGTGGCACGTGCCCGGGAAATCGGTTCGCAAGCTGTTTCACGTTCTCCACGAAGGCAGCTGGTGGGGCGAGTTGACCGATACGCAAGTGACGCGCAGTGGGGTCGCGTTCCTGGAGAACTACGACGGTTCCAAGCCGTTCTTCCTGAGTCTGGGTTACCTGAACCCGCACGACATCTGCATTACGCCGAGCTATGATTCGGCCCGTTCGTCCGTGGTAGACGGCAAGAAGGTCCCGCCATACAAGGCCGCCGGCGTCTTGGACGAGGCCGACATCCCGCCGGTCCAGGACGCGCAGGACTATGACTCCCGGGAGCCCGCAGTTCTGGTCCTGAGCAAACGAGGGGCACCCGAGAAACCGAAGTTCAGCGACTGGAGCGATGAGCTGTGGCGCATGCACCGTTACAACTACCACCGGTTCACGGAAATGGTGGACGCCCAGGTGGACACGCTCCTCGACGCATTGGCGCAATCCAGCTTCCGGGATAACACGCTGATCATCTTCTCCTCCGACCACGGCGATGGGCTCGGACGGCACCGGACGGTTGGCAAATCGACGTTCTACGACGAGGTCTGCCGGGTGCCGTTCATCGTTTCGACGCTGGGTGACCTGAAAGTCCGGGAGAACATCCAGGACACCGAGCACCCGGTCTCCGGGGTCGACTTCGCGCGTACGGTCTGCGACTACGCCGGGGCGGACGGTTCCATTCTCCCGCACGGAAGGAGCTTGCGGCCGTTGGTGGAGGGCAAAGAGGTCGTCTGGCGTGAATTCGTCTATGCAGAGAGCAGTGCCTACATGCATATGGTGACCGACGGCACGACCAAATATGTCCGCGAGTACATCGAGAACGATGCGTTCGCCGGCATTCTGCCTTGTGCGACAACGCATCGGGCCGGCGTTGAACAGCTGTTTGATCTGGCGCGTGATCCGAATGAAGCCAGGAATCTCGCCTATGACCCGGGATACAAAGCGCAACTTGAACGGATGCGTGTGGCACTGGACCGCAAAGAGCAGGAGCGGGTCCCGGTGAAGGCCGTTGCGCCTCGCGGCCAGATGTTCATGTCCGGCCGCGCCAAGGCCATCAAACGCAAGAAGATACCCCAGCAGTATTGAGGAGAGACATATCATCATGAATCGCAGAGGACTCGTCAGGACAACCACTGTTTGCCCCACATCCACCAGATGAGGTACTCAATGCGTTGTGCTATCAGACCGGCAGTGTTCGTTCTGGTCCTGTTCTCCATCGCGAACCACGTTGCGGGCGAGTCGTTCGAGATTTTCCCCGCGTCCCGTCGGGAGAACAAGACCGTATACTGCATTGGGAATGAACTGGGTAAAGTGTGGTTCTCCCTGTGGTCGAAGGATGTCTGTCACCACAAGCTCCCGGATTTCAAGGAACCACTCCAGCCGCTGTATCTGAACGTGTATTGGCCCTCAGACGTGGAGGTGCTGGGATTTGGGACTAACTGGCTGAAACCGCACGCTTCCTTGAGGGACTTTCCGTTCGAAAAAACCGTCAAAGATGGGCGCGAATACAATCTGTTCAGGATCGATTTCGTAGAAGACTCACTCAAACGGATCGTCTTGAGATCCGGAAACTACATGGACATCCACCTGTGGTTTCGGGCTCCGGAGGAGCTTAACAAAGAGCTTTTCTGGGAGCTCAACTATGGCGACAAGACATTGGCCCGGGAGAAGGCTGTCCTGAAAACGGTCGGGACCATCGCGCCTGGGACGACATTCTCGGAGGACTTCATGGTCTTCCTTCATCATACCGGGTCTGATTGTGGGCGCCTTGACGGCAAAGACATGGATGACAGGATTGACTTCTACAAGAACGCGGGCTTCACCCACATGGGGACGTTCTATTTCACATATGATCGTCCGAAGTACTACGTGATCGTTTCCAAACTCCGACAGGCGGGCATAAAGACCATCGCGGAGAGGCATAACCCAATCAGTTTCCATGAACACAACGCGACATTCATAGAAGAACAGAAGCCGGGCGGCAAGGGACTGTTCTTCGCGGCGAACGAGTTCAGGAAGGCCATTGATAGTCCGCGGGAACTGGGGCGGTTCCGGAAGGCTGCAGAGTGGGCGGACGGTTTCGTCTATGACTATGAAACTCCTGGACCGCAGCAAGTTCCTGGCCGGGACGACAAAGCAACGATAGGGGAATTCGCGAAGTCCATAGGTGTTGAAGATGAGATGACGGAAGATCTGTTACGCTCAACCTACAGTAGGCAGTACTATGACTTTCGTATGAGACTGTGCTCCTATCCTGTCTTTGGTCTAAGGGACATGATTGACAGGGCAAGCCCCGACCTTCCCTTGTTCCTCGCGCATGGCAGCGGCCTGCCAATCTATGAACTCGACTACAAAGCCTACGACAAGGCCGTCCAGTACCACATGCCGATGATCTACACGGGCGACGGCATGGAGTTCTTCAACAAAGTCGACGATTTTGTTGGATATGTTCCGAAGGAGAAGATTGTCCCGATCACGACGGCTGGCTGGATATTTGGCCCAATGACCAAGGCAACACCGGCGGACTATATCATGAACGTGGTAGCAGCAGCCGTGACCGGTTGCAGGGGGATCTCCACGTGGCCTGGCCTCGAGCAGAACGATGCTACTGTCAGCTACGGACTCTACAGAGGCGCGGCGTTGGTCGCTCCGTTTGTCAGGTTCTTCCAGAAGGGAAGACCAGCGGAAGAGATAGAGTTGACCGCCCTGCCCTTCCATGAAAAGAGGGTCAAGGTCGGCGACACAACCATCGATCTCTCAACGCCCCAGTGGGCAAATTTCACCGTGCTGAGAGTGTGCGAACTCGGGGGAGAATACGCCTTGGCCATGCTGAACTACAGCAAGAGCACGGACATGTTCGTCAGTGTGTCGGCCGGGAATCTCAAGAAGAACTACTGTTTGGTCAATCCCGCCGCGCGGTCCTATATAGAGGCGCATGGGGAACAGGAGTTGTCGCCCGAAACGCTCGCGGCGGGTGTCTGTGTCAAGGTCCCCGCCAATTCGGCCGGGCTCTGGTTGCTTACGCCGGAAATTGGCGAGGCCGGTGATTACGCGGCGGTCCGTTCCGAAACCGTGCGGGAGACCTTCAGACGGCGGCGTGACGAGTCCGGAAAGGGCCCCGGAGCATCAAGAACAGACCTTGGACGAAAGGGGAAGATCGAGACCGGTTACCGCAATCTCCGGGTCGCGGATGCAGAGCTTCCCTGTCTGTTCGTGAAGACCGACAACCAAGAGTTCTCCTTCACAATGAGTGGTGGGAGAATTCTTGAATGGAAGAGCGAGAACAGCGACAACTTCGTGAAGCACAAGAACATACGGAGTGACGGCTTCTGTATGGACCTGCTGTGGGTCCCGGCATCGGGCAGGTGGTCCGGTGACGAGATCGCGGACATGCGGATTGAACGTTGCGAAAACAACGGCCGGGACCTGACGCTGACGTTTGCCGGTGTCATGCACAGCGCCCTGTCAGGGATCAGGATTGAAAAGACATACAGGATCCGGGCAAGGCGGCCGGGAATTGATGTCTCCATCAGATTGCTCAACGAGAATCCAGCCCCGTATTCGTTGATCTCGTACTGGAATCACAATGTGATGAACGCATCAGGAGAAGACTGTGAGTTCATCATTATTGGTGAAGATGGAAAGCGGGTAGACGCGGCTGCAAAAATCGCCGCGTATGCGAATATCGACGGGAAAACGGCAGATACCAAATGGATTCCCGAGAGCATGTTGAAAGGGAGAAGTTCAAGCGTATTCGGCGTATATGTTCCGGCCCGGAGACTTGGGTTGGTATTCGAGCTTCCGGAAGACTTTCTGATGGTCCACAGATGGAGCGACCGTCATCAGAACAACCCCGAGTGGATGGAGCGACCGCTGCAAGTGCCTTGCGGCGGCGAGATGGAGGTCGATTTCTCAATAGCGCCTTTCGTCAATACTGGGATTGGGGATTTCACAAGATCCGTGAATCGACAGAATCGACAGAATCTATTCGTCCATGGTTTCTCCGGGTTGGCTGCCGGGGAGGTCCCCGCCCGCTACTTGACGTTGATCGAAGGCGAGGACTCAGTCGCTGCGGATGATGAGGTGTTCTTTGGCGACAGAGGTCCTTCGGTCAGGATGGAATCGAAGACATTCGGCGAGCTGAATCTGGATTCGCCCTTTCTGGAATTCATGGAGGCAGGGAAGAGCTACCTGCTGACTCTGAAAGTCAAAGTCAACGACATGAGATTGAAGGGCCATTGGTGGACGGAGCGGTGTGGCTTCTGGGTGCGGGTCTATGACACGAAAAGCGACAAGCAGACATGGTGCAACCTTGGGGGAAACGGCAGTACCGATGGTTGGGTCACGGTTATGCTCCCTTTCAAGCACGACGAGCTCGCACACGGCACGTACAGGCTTCTTTTCCGCTGCAAGGACATGACTGGCATGGTCTGGATTCAAGACCCGGTTGTGATCGAGATACCGGAAGGCGTGGATATGGAACGGAGTTTCGTCCTGTCAGATGGAAGGACCGTTGTCGGGTCTCATCTGACCTTGAAGTGAGGTGCAATGAACATGAGAAGACTGTCGATAGGGATCATTTCATTCCTCACTGTTCTGGCTGCGGCGGGGGAAGACGTATGGCAGGCATCATGGATTGGCGTGCCGGAAAGGACTGGATCACGGGCGACGCCATCCAAGAAGAGACCGGAAATTGCCATAAAGAAGGCGCTCTACGGGGTGGCCGGGAATCCTGCAAAGCAGATCGATCTGACCGGGAAATTCCAGCAGGCAGTGCATTGCGGTCAGTTCATAGTCAGTGCGGACAATGAAACGGCGGGGAGGGATCCGGCCTATGGGATCGAGAAGACGCTGGAGCTCGAATACACTGTGAACGAGAAGACGGTTACGCGCTCGGTTGCTGAAAAGACCGCCCTGAACCTGACGACGGGCCGGCCGGCCAAGGTTAATTCGGCGCCTGCCCGTAAAGAGGCAAGTCAATGGACCTGCTTCCGGAAGGTGTTTCATCTCGACAAGGCGCCCGAGCAGGCCGTCGCGCGGATTGCGGTTGACTCCAAATACTGGCTCTGGATCAATGGCAAGCTGGTCGTGTTCGAGGGGCAACTCAAGCGCGGACCGACTCCGGAGGACACCTACTACGACCGGGCGGATCTAACGAAGCATCTGCGGATGGGCGACAACACGATTGCCATCCTGGTCTGGTACTTTGGAAAGCACGGATTCAGCCACAAGAGCAGCGGCAAGTCGGGACTTGTCTTCGATGCGAGCATGGACGGCCAACAACTGCTCAGTAACAGCGAGTGGAAGGCGCTCATCCATCCGGCCTTCGGCAACACTGGCCCGCCCCATCCCAACCGCCGCCTGCCCGAGTCCAATATCCGGTTTGATGCACGGGAGGATATGCTGGACTGGCAGCAGCCCGGGTTCGACGACTCCAGGTGGCCCGCCGCTGAAGCGTACGGCAAACCGCCCTGTACACCGTGGAACAAGCTGCTACTCCGCCCGGTTCCGTTCTGGAAGGACTTCGGTCTGAAAGCGTACGTCAACGCCAAGGACATCCCCGCCGTTTCCGACGGCACGACGATCAAGCTGAAGCTCCCCTATAACGCCCAGGTCACGCCTTATCTCAAGATCGAGGCGCCGGCGGGCAAGGTGATCGACTTGCGCATGGACAACTACAGAGGCGGCAAGGCGGTCAACGTCAGGGGCGAATACGTCACGCGGGATGGTGTTCAAGAGTACGAGAGTCTGGGCTGGATGAACGGGCATGAGATGCACTACGCCATTCCAGCGGGAATCAAGATCCTGGCACTGAAGTACCGCGAGACCGGTTACAATGCCGAGTTTACAGGCACCTTTGAATGTGATGACGACTTCCTGAACCGCTACCGCCGGAAAGCACTCCGCACGCTCTATATCACCATGCGTGACACCTACTACGACTGCCCCGACCGGGAACGCGCTCAATGGTGGGGCGATGCGGTGAATGAGATTGGCGAGGCCTTCTACGCCCTTGATCCGAGAGCGGCGCTGTTAGCCAAGAAGGGGATCCTGGAGCTGATGAACTGGCAGCGCGCCGACAACACGATTTTCTCCCCCGTTCCGGCCGGAAACTGGAATAGGGAGCTGCCGATGCAGATGCTCAATTCAGTCGGTTACTTCGGCTTCTGGACGTACTACCTCTACACGGGCGATATCGAGACGATCCGCATGGTCTATCCGCGCGTGAAGCGTTACCTGTCGGTCTGGAAGATCGGTGAGAACGGCCTGGTCGTCCCGCGCAAGGGCGGATGGACCTGGGGTGACTGGGGCAAGAATAAGGACATGACGATCCTCTACAATGGTTGGTACTACCTGGCGGTCAAGGGCCAGTTGAATATGGCGCGCGCCGTAGCTGCAACGGGCGATATTCAGGGCATCGAGGCAAAGATGAAGAGCATCGAGAAGAACTTCAACGAGACCTTTTGGAACGGGAAGGAGTACCGCTCGCCGGGATACAGGGGCAAGACGGACGACCGCGCCCACGCCCTGGCCGTCGTCTCCGGGTTGGCCGGTCCCGACAAGTACGATGCGATCCGGAAGGTATTCACGACCTCCTATCACAGCAGTCCGTACATGGAGAAATATGTCGGCGAAGCACTCTATATGATGCGCTTTGAAAACGATGCGATCGCACGGACCAAGAAGCGCTTCAAGGAGATGACCGAACATCACTACACAACGCTGTGGGAAGACTGGAGAATCGGCGGCAGCGGCGGTGGGACGATCAACCACGCCTGGTGCGGCGGGGCGCTGACACTCTTGTCTCAGTACGGTGCCGGCGTAGCCCCCGTAACACCGGGCTACGGGACCTATCATGTCCTGCCGCAGATGGGGCCCCTGAAGCACATCAAGACGACAGTGCCGTCAGTGAAGGGGGATATACATCTGGAACTGCACAGCACGGTGGAGTCTATCACGATGGACTTGGTCTCGCCGAAAGGCACCGTAGCAGTCGTTGGCATCCCGAAGCGTCCGAGCTTCGTCACCAGTCGCATCACGGCAAACGGCAAGACAATCTGGGAGGACGGCAAGGCTGAGAGGCAGGTAGATGGCCTGCGCGTTCTGGATGAGACGGAGCATTACATTAGGTTCTCTGTTCAACCGGGCAGATGGGCCGTTGAGTCTGAGTTTACTCAATAGAGCGGGTACTTCTCGTGCTGAATAGCGAGACGCCGGAGCGGACACCATGAGCAAGATTTTGCAGTTTGAGCACGTCAGCAAGACCTTTCCGGGGGTCAAGGCGCTTGACGACGTGTCGTTTTCGTTGCGATCGGGTGAGGTCCACGCACTGCTCGGAGAGAATGGCGCCGGCAAGAGTACGCTGATCAAGGCGATCACCGGCGTGCAGTTGGCCGATCCCGGCGCGGTCATGAGGGTCGACGGCAAGGAGGTCAGAGCCAATTCCCCGGAGATCGCCCAAGGTCTCGGCATCGCCGCCATCTATCAGCACCCGACGCTTTTCTCCGAGTTGTCGGTCATGGAGAACCTGATGATCGGGCGCAACGGCTGGTTGATCGACTGGCAGCAGCGCCGCAAGGACGCGCAGGCCTGCCTGGAACAGGCCGGTGCCGCCATTCCGCTGGACCTGCCGGTGAAGAACCTGCGCATGGCCGAGAAGCAGTTGCTCGAGATCGCCCGCGCGCTGTCGCAGGAGGCCAGGATTCTCATTATGGACGAACCGACGGCGTCCTTGCCGGAGAAGGACGCGCTCCATCTGCTGGGGTTGATCCGGCAGCTTCGCGCCGACGGGGTCGGGATCATCTACATTTCCCATCGCCTCGAGGAGGTGCTGGAGATCGCCGACCGCATGACCATCCTGCGCGACGGCAAGTACGTGGCCACCCATGATGCCAAGGACCTGGACCGGGCCGGCATCATCCAGCTCATGGCCGGGCGCTCGCTCCAGGCGATGTACAACAAGCAGCAGGTCCCCATCGGCGAGACCGTGCTGAAGGTGGACGGCTTGACTTGCGGTGCCGGCAATCTCAGCAATGTCAGCTTTGATGTTCGCGCCGGCGAGATCTTCGGCATCGCCGGGCTGGTGGGAGCAGGCCGCACCGAGTTGGCACGCACGCTGTTCGGCATCACCCCGGCTGACAGCGGGTCGATCCATCTCGCCGGCAGGTCGTTAGCGGTTGACTCGCCCGAGCGCGCCATCGCCAACGGCATTGCCTACGTCCCGGAAGACCGCCACCTGCACGGCGTGGTCGAAGACATGGCGGTGATTGAGAACGTCACCATTGCCAGTCTCGAGCAGCACACGAAGCGGGGCCTCGTTGACCGGGCAAGCGAAGAGATGGCGGGAGCAGAAGCTGTGCGTCGGCTCGGGGTCAAGACCCCGTCGCTGTTCAACCCGGTGCGCAACCTGTCCGGCGGCAATCAGCAGAAGGTCGCGCTGGCACGTTGGATGGCGATTCAACCGAAGCTGCTGGTCCTGGACGAGCCGACCCAAGGCATCGACGTCGGCGCCAAGGCCGAGATCTACGCGCTCATGGAACAACTCGCCGAGAAGGGCGTGGCCATCATCATGATCTCGTCCGAGCTGCCCGAGGTGCTCGGCATGTCGGATCGCATCGCGGTGATGCGGCAAGGCGAGATGGTAAAAGTCTTTGAGCCCGGGGCGGCCACGCAAGAGGCGATCCTCGAGCATGCTATGGAAGTGAGCGTCGCATCATGAGCAGGCATAGCCCGATTCACGGTTTTCTGTCGCGCCACACGCGTAAGGTGGGGCTGGTGGTCTCGATCCTGGTGTTGCTGGCAGCACCTCTGCTGTTCGGTCAGGGGCGCGGCTTCTACACGGCAAGCGTCTTCAAGGGCATGGTGCTGGACAACTTGTCGGTCTTGATCGCGGCCGTCGGCATGACGCTGGTGATTCTCTGCGGCGAGATCGACATTTCGGTGGCGGCGCAGTTGGCGGTCTGCGGCGTAGTTGGGGGGACGCTGTCGCAGCGAGGTCTGCCGATCCCGGCGGCGATTGTCTGTACCGTGGTCTGTGGTGCGGTGCTTGGCCTGATCAATGGTGCACTGGTGTCGTGGCTGTCGATTCCCTCCATCGTTGCCACTCTGGCCATGTGGGTGTTGCTGGAGAACGGCCTGATTGTGGTCACCAAGGGCGTTTGGGTCCAGGACCTGCCTGCCGACTTCCAGTGGTTTGGACTGGGGCTGGGCACGGGGCAATTCGTTTTTGCCGTCATTGCCCTCGGCGTCTTCGCCGTCGTCGCCTTTGCCCTGCGCAAGACGGAATGGGGGCGCAGGTTCTATGCGGTGGGGTGTAGCCACGAGGCATCTCTGCGCCTGCGGATTCATCCGACTCGCGTGGTCCCGACGGCATTTGTCGTGCTCGGGGCTCTGATGGGGTTGGCGGCGATGATCCACTACTGTCGTTATCCCGAGATCGAGACCGGGGCCGGGGGCGGGCTGGAGCTGCAGGTCATCGCCTCGGTGGTGGTGGGAGGCGCCGCGATCTCCGGCGGGCGTGGGTCTTTGATTGGGACGCTGCTTGGCGTGGTGCTGTTGGGCGTGGTGACCGCAGTCCTGGCCTTTACGCCTCTCGAGTCGACGGCCGACAAGGCCGTGCAGGGCGCCATCATCCTCATCGCCGTCGTGGCCGACAAGGTTGTGAAGGGAAAGGGACAAGGATCGAGGGTCGAGGAGGGAGCATCATGAAAAACGCCTCGTCACCTGCAAGCAGCACCCCGCCACTCGTTACCACCCAGCCGTGGAAAGAACGCTGGCTGCCGCACAACGAGTGGGCCTTGCTGCTGGTACTGGCCTTTGAGGTCGTCGTCTTCGGCATCTGCGGCGACAATTTCCTGAGTATGTCGAACTTCTTCGAGATCACCCGGCTTGCCGTCGTCTACGGGTTGATCGCCTTCAGCATGACCTTCGTAATCAAGTCCGGCGGCATCGACCTCTCGGTGGGCAGCATCATGGCGCTGGTCGCGGTGATGACGGGTGTGTTGTGGCAATCGCTGGGCCTGAACATTTGGCTGGCGGCGCTGGGGGGGATCGGGATCGGTGCGCTATGCGGGGCGGTCAACGGCTTGCTGGTGACCCGTCTGAAGATCCTGCCGCTGATCGTCACTTTGGGCACCATGTCTCTCTATCGCGGCTTGGCCAATGCCATCACCCGAGGCGCTCACACCTACACCGGGTTCAGCGACAGCTTCCGCAGCCTGGGACAGGGCTACCTGGCTGACCTGATCCCGATGCAACTGCCGATCTTTGTCGTCGTCTTTGTCGTGCTTTGGTTTCTTATGCACCGGATGCAGTTCGGACGCAAGACGGCGGCCATCGGTTTCGGCGAGGAAGGTGCTTTGTACGCGGGAATCAAGACGGACACCGTCCTGTTGCAGGTCTACACCCTCGCCGGCCTCATGTCGGGGCTGGCGGCGATCATCTTCATTTCGCAGAACGGCCAGGCCAAAGCCGATGCGGGTACCGGCTACGAACTGATGGCCATCGCCATGGCCGTGTTGGGCGGCACCGCCATTACCGGTGGACGGGGGACCCTGCACGGTACGTTCCTCGGGTTGTTCGTCATCATCGTGCTGCAAAACGGGCTGCGCCTCTCCGGCGGTGACAGCAACTTAGCCAACATGCTCATCGGCGTGATCCTGATCACCACGATCCTCGTCGATCGCGCCTCTCGTTCAGAAGATTCTCAGTCAACGGAGACACGCAATGAAAAGGAGTTCAACATGAAGAATGCTCAACTCGCCGCCCTGTGCATCGCGATTCTGGCCGCAGCCGGTATCATCGCCTACAGCAATCACCGTCTCGTCCAAGCCATCGCTGTACGGCCCGCCGTACTGGAGGTCGCCGACGCCAAGCCCACAGGAGGAGGCGGGCAGACCAAGGCCTTGCAGATCGCCATATTGCCCAAGACCAAGACCGACCCCTACTTCGTTTCCTGCAAGGAGGGGGCCAATGCCGCAGCCGCCGAGCTCGGCGCCAACCTTATCTGGGACGGCCCCACCAAGGGCGAGCCAGAAAAGCAAAACGAGCTCGTGGAAGCCTGGATCACCAAAGGCGTTGACGTCATCTGCGCCAGCGTGCTGAATCGCGACGCCATCGACGGGGTGCTGAAGAAAGCGAAGCAGAAGGGGATCAAGGTCATCACCTGGGATGCCGACGCCAACGCCGACGCCCGGCGCTACTTCGTCAACCAGGCTTCTTCGCAGGGCATCGGCTACGCCTTGTCGGACGAGTTGGCTCGCCTCTGCGGCAACGCCGGCGACTACGTCATCATCTCTGCCGGCACCACCGACGCCAACCAAAACGAGTGGATCGAGTTCATCAAGGAACGCATGACCGGGAAATACCCCGATATGGCACTCAAGGAGATTCGCTACAGCGACGGCCAGCGGGACAAGGCTATGACCGAAACGCGCAACATGCTCAACAAGTACCCCGATCTCAAGGGCGTGATGGCCATTGCCGCACCGGCTGTGCCTGGCGCTGGCGAGGCCCTCAAGCAGGCGGACCGTTCGGACATCAAGCTCACCGGCTTGTCCGTGCCAAGCCTGTGCCGGGCCTACGTGCACGACGATTTCATCGACAGCATCATTCTCTGGAACACCGTCGACCTCGGCTACCTGACCGTTCACGCCGCCCGGGCCGTCGCCGAGGGCAACCTCACTGACGGCTCCCACGACTTCGGTCGCCTCAAGAACATCGAAGTCGGCGACGGCAACGTCTACCTCGGCAAGCCATTCGTCTTCAACAAGGCGAACATCGACAACTTCGACTTCTGATGCGTGCCGACCTCTTGAGTGCTGTCAAGTTGGGCGCCCGCAGCGTGCGCTCAGTACCCGAGCACGCTCCCCCTGGAAAAGACGGAGGACGAGCCTGATGAAGAAGGTCGCCGGAATTGCTCTGTTTGTCCTGCTACAGTCGGTCTGGGCCGGGAACCGCCCCAGCGTTCTGTTCGTCAATGTGGATGATTGGAACGACTGGAACGAGGTCCTCCGAGGGCATCCGCAGGCGGCTACTCCGCACATTGCACGGCTCGCCGAGCGCGGGGTCGTGTTCAGCAACGCGATCTGTTCATCGCCGACGTGTCTGCCGTCGAGGACCGCACTGTTTTCCGGCGTCCATCCGGCGAGATCCGGAAACATCACCAACCGCAACGGGATCAATCCCTGGCGTGCATACGTTCCCGATGCGGTGACACTGCCCAAACACCTCTCCAGGCAGGGATGGAAGAGTATCGGCATTGCCAAGAACTTCCATGGCGGGGATACGCCCGAGTTTGACACGTATATCCACATCAAGAAGAACGTCGGGGAGGTCCCGGGGAGCGGGAGCGAGTGGAAAGGACCAAGGCGTTGGGCCTATGCCGCTGTGCCGACTGCCCGGATGCCGGACTACGCCGCGGTGAGTAGAGGAATCGAGCAGATAAACACCGCTGCCGGGCCGCTATTCCTCTCGCTTGGCATCTATCGGCCGCATGTTCCCTGGGTTGTGCCGAAGGAGTACTTCGATGAGTTCCCGCTCGAGGATATCCAGCTCCCGAAACACCGTGCCGATGACCTGGACGATCTGCCGGAGCGCCTCAAACTGCTGGTGCACAGTGAAGCGTGCTTCGGCAAGGACTTCAACAAGATGCTGGTGGCTTCCGGGGACAACAAAGGCTTTGTACGGGCCTACCTGGCCTGCGTGACCTTCGCCGACGAGCAACTGGGTCGGCTTCTGGATGCATGGGATGCCAGTCCACACTCAAAAGACGGGTATGTCGTTCTATGGAGCGATCACGGGTACATGCTGGGCGAAAAGGAAGGCTGGTCGAAGATGAAGCCGTGGTATGACTCCGGGCACTGCAATCTGATCTTCGCAGGACCGGGAATCCCGAAAGGCGTTGTGTGCAACAAAGCGGTTTCGCTTCAGGATATCTACCCGACGCTGATTGATTTGCTCAAACTCCCGTCACCCCCTCAGAAGATCGATGGTAACAGCCTCGTGCCTTTGCTCAAGAACCCGGACGCAGATTGGGATAAGCCCGTTGTGATGTCGGGCGAGGAAGATGGCATCCGTTACGACAGCGTCCTGGACAACGACTACCGCATGACCCGGCTGATCACCGGCGAAACCGAGCTCTACAAGCTCGCGGACGATCCACACGAGTTCAGCAATCTTACACGGAATCCCGAATACGCCCGGGTCATCGAGCGTCTGTCGAAGCACCTGACGTTCCGCTATCCGGATATTCCGCAGGATGGCTGGATCGAGGCCGAGGCGATTCCGTGCCAGACCTCTGGCGACTATAAGCTGCGCAAGAACTGTCATTTCCGGAAGCCGCTTTCCGGTGCTTCCGGCGAACGGGTGGTCTGTGCCGATCTCCACGGCGGCGCGGGCAGACCGGGGAGCTATCTCGAGTTCGTACTGGAAGTCCAGACGCCCGGGACCTATGCGCTTGGTGCGACGCTCGCCGCAGGCGGGGCCTGCACCGTGCTGGTTGACGATGTGGTGGATGTCGCCGCTCAGGCAGACACCGGATACCCGATGAGAACGATCGGTACGGTTGAAGCCTCTGCTGAGCTCGAAGACGTTTTGCTGGGAGTCGTCACCTTCGATCAACCCGGGCTCAAGCTGATTCGGTTCATGTCCAACGTTCCGAAGCAACGACTGCAGGTGGACCGGATTCAGTTCCGAAGAGAAGAGATGAAAGACAGTCACATCGGGAGACGTCAGTCTGTTCAGCGTTCCGCTGCCGGCATTGCGCTCGCCGCTTCTGCGAGGGTCTCTGCAGCGGGCCTTGTGCCTGTAACGGAGAAGCCCGATCCAGTGGATGAGATGGTCACGAACGAGGTCGATGTGTTGGTCGTCGGTGGGGGCACTGCCGGCACGATTGCCGCGATTCAGGCAGGACGATTGGGCGCAAAGACGCTATTGGTTGAGCGCGGCTCACAATTGGGCGGCACGATGACGACGGGCGGCGTGGCGTTCCCTGGTCTGTTCGATGCCTGGGGCAAGCAGGTCATTGCCGGTATCGGCTGGGAGCTGGTGAGGGAAAGCGTGGAGCTGGATGGCGGGACGTTGCCCGATTTCTCGAAAATCCCGCCACGTCACTGGATGAACCAGGTCAAGATCAACCAGTACCTCTATCCTCTGCTGGCGGAAGAGAAGTGCGAGCAGGCAGGCGTTCAGATCGCCTACTACGAATCCCCTCAAGCCATCACTGGGACCGACAAAGGCTGGCAGGTGGATTGTGTGGGGTTCGGCACGCGGCGGCGTGTGCTATGCAGACAGATTGTCGACTGCACCGGGGGCGCGGAGGTCGTTGGCATGCTCGGACTGCCACGCTTGCGCGAAGACGAGACCCAGCCCGGCTCCATACTGTTCCGCTTGGGTAAACCCTATCAACCCGGACGTGAAGGGACCATCAATGCGATCTACGTCCACGGGGCTGATTCGACGAATTCCCGCACGGTGACGGCGGCCAACCAGAAGGGACGGAAAGCTCTGCTCAAGAAGGTCCGTGCTGCCAAAGGCAGCGGACGCCTGTTGCACCTGCAACCCGAGGTCAGCTTCCGCGAAAGCTACCGTATCCAGGGCGAAACTGTGATAACCGTGGATGATTACACCTCGGGCCGGGTGTTTGAGGATGCGCTCTGCAATGCCTTCTATCCGGTTGACCTGCACACAAAGACCGGGGTCCGCCCGAAGAAACTGAAGCCGGGAACCGTCCCCACGGTTCCTTTACGGGCTCTGGTTCCGAAGGGCAGTCGGAACATCCTCGTTGCGGGGCGCTGTGTATCCAGCGACCGCCTAGCGAATTCCGGCTTGCGCGTACAGGCCTCTTGCATGGCGATGGGGCAGGCGGCGGGAGCCGTTGCGGCTCTGGCGGTCAAACACAACACAACGCCGCTCAACGTGCCGCTGAGTGAAATCCGGAACGAACTGGGAACCCACAAGGCGATCCTGGCCGGCGATTCAATAAGCCCGGCAGGGCAGAGCACACAGGCAAAGCCAGAGCCCGCCGAATCGATGGCGCAGGGCTCAAGTCTGCTCATCGATGCGAGTGCGGCGGCAGCGGTCGGTGCCTGGCCGGAAGGCACAATAGCCAAGTCGACAATCGGGTCGAGCTACCTGCACGACGACAACGAGGGAAAAGGAAAGAAGTCGATGACGTTCACGGTGAAGGTGGATGAACCGGCTCAATACGCGATTCGCTTTCACTACAACACGCATCCGACCCGCTCGTCCTGTACACCCGTTACGGTAAGAGTCGGTGAACAGCTCCAAACGTTCAGCGTCAATCAGCGACAGAACGACGGCAAAGGGTTCGTGCTCGGCACGTTCAGTATCCAGGATCAGGCAACCGTCACGATCTCCAACACGGGCACCGATGGGCATGTGATTGTGGATGGCCTGGAGTTCATTAGACAGGAGTGACCCCCAGTCGTGACTGGAGAGAACTGAGTATGAAGAAGAGAGCGGTCAGCAAACTAATCGGGTTGATGTTGCTTGCCGGCTTGGTTCAGGCTCAAGCGAACAGGCCCAACGTACTGCTGATCGCGATCGATGATCTGAATGACTGGATTGGGTGTTTGGGTGGGCACCCGCAGGCTAAAACGCCGAACATGGACCGGCTGGCCGCTCGGGGCGTGTTGTTCAATAACGCGCATTGCCAGTCGCCGGTGTGTAATCCCTCCCGGGCCAGCATGATGACCTCGCTCTATCCCGCGACCACGGGCATCTACTTCCTGAGCCCTGACCTTGCCAAGTCGCCCGTTGCCAGGAAGAGCACCCTGATGCCACACCGTTTCCAGCAGGAAGGCTATCATGTGACGGGCGCCGGCAAGATTTTTCACGGCAGTCAGAACAAGAAGTACCTACCGAACTATGCGGGGGGATTCGGCGGCATCGGACCGAGTCCGAAGAAGAAGATCTCGTCCTTTCCCGGGCATCCGTTGTGGGACTGGGGGGTGTTCCCGGATAGCGATGAGAAGGTGCCGGATCACAAGATCGCGGCCTGGTGCGTGGCACAACTGCAGAAGCAACACGACAAGCCACTCTTTCTCGCAACCGGTTTCTATCGCCCGCATGTGCCGCAATATGCGCCGAAGAAATGGTTCGATATGTACCCGCTGGAATCACTCAAGCTGCCGACGGTTCTGGCGAACGACCTTGACGATCTGTCGGAGTATGGCATCAACCTGACACGGCTCAAGCATGTAGCGCCGACACACGAGTGGGTGCTGAAGAACAATGAGTGGAAGCCGTTGGTGCAATCCTATCTGGCCTGTGTGAGCTTTGTGGACCACCAGGTCGGGAAGCTGTTGGACGCTCTGGATGACAGTCCCTACAAGGACAACACCTTCATCGTCCTTTACACCGACCATGGCTTCCATCTCGGCGAGAAGGAGCGCTGGGCCAAGCGCAGCCTCTGGGAGGACGGCACGAGGGTCCCGATGATCATCGCGGGACCGGGTGTAGTCCGGGGCGACGTCTGCAGCAAGCCTGTTCAACTGCTGGACGTCTACCCAACGCTGCTTGAACTGACGGGCCTCAAGAAGGACGAGACACTCGAAGGGAACTCAATGGTGCCCCTGCTGAAGAACCCCGGAGCCGATTGGCCGCACATGGCGCGCACCAGCTTCGGCCCCGGCAACGTCAGCATATGCTCTGAACGCTACCGCTACATTCATTACAACGACGGCAGTGAAGAGTTCTACGACCACGCCGACGATCCGCACGAGTGGGATAACCTCATCGCTGACCCGAAGGTGGCGAAGTTGGTGGAGAAGCACCGGGCGTCCCTGCCCAAAACAAGCCATCCCATCCTGGGCGCCAACTCAACCGGACACAGAGCATTCAACGCCAGCAAGGCCATGAAACTGAAGACCCAGCAAGGCAGACGTGATGATGCGGGGGAGAGGGAAAGTGACGGTCTTTGGTCTCAGCGGAGAGTGAAATGGAGAGTCAAGGCTGAGTCCAGCCATGAGCGGGGGGCCTGGGGGCTGGAGAAGCTGGTGGACGGCATCACCACCTCCCAGCCGAAATCCAAAGGCTACTCAAGTGACGGGGCGAAGAGCGCGGACAGCCCAACCTGGCTCGAGATCGAGCTCGGACAGCAGAAAGCCATCAAAACGATCACGCTCTTCCCGAGAACAGATACGAAGTCCATCAACGGCATGACGGCAGGGTTCCCCGTTGACCTGACCATCTCACTCCGGACACCGGGTGGCGCCTACACGGTCGCGAAGACGCTGGCCGACATTTCCAACCCGCAAGGCAAGCCCTATGAGATCGGTCTCTCCAAAGCCACCGGTTCCCTCCAAGCGGCCTCGATCAGGATTGAGGTGACGAAACGTGGCCTGCCCCCCGGCAACGAGCCTGATGCCTATCGGCTCCAGCTGGCGGAGTTGGAAGTCGACTATGCTGAGTCCGACCCCTCCCGTGATCGATGACAGATTTGACATGACCGGCGCGAGTTCGAGGACACCACCATGAAACGTCCCAACATTCTCTTCGTGTTCTCTGACCAGCAGTCGTTTGACATGCTGGGTTGTGCGGGGAACGCGCAGGTCAAGACCCCGAACCTGGACGCGTTTGCTGAACAGGGGATACGGTTTGAGCATGCCGTCAGCAACTGCCCGGTATGCACGCCCTACCGATCCATGTTGCTTTCCGGTCGCCATCCGCTCTACAACAACTGTTTCGACAACGATCGCCGGTTATTTAATGAGGAAGAGATCGGCCCGGGGATCGGGCACGTTCTCCGGGATGCCGGTTACCGCATGGGCTATGTCGGCAAATGGCATCTCTACGGTGGTGACCGCGATCGGCCCATCCCTGCCGGACCGGATCGGCACGGTTTCGACGACCTGTTTCTCTCCAATAACTGCCACGTCAACTACCACCCGGATCATTGCTACTATTGGACGGAGGATGGCGAAAAGATCAAGTTCAACCAATGGGAGACGACAGGTCAGACCGACCAGGCCCTGAGCTTCCTGGATACCGTCAGCCCTGACGCCCCGTTTTGCCTTTTTGTTTCGTGGCATGCCCCGCACAATCACGGTGGAGGTAACCCCGGAGACTACTGGGGCTTCGATGCGCCGGAGGAGTTCAAGGCGCTGTACAGCGAAGACGAGATCGTTCCCCGAAGGCATCTGCCGAACACGCCGGAAAAGCGGCGCATGACGCTGGGCTACTACGCCATGTGCAGCGAAGTCGACCACCACTTTGGCCGGCTGATGGCGAAACTCAAAGAGCGCGGCGTGGACGGAAACACGCTGGTGGTCTTCACCTCGGACCATGGCGAGAACTTCGGCGCCCACGCGGCTCAGGCCCACAAGGGCAATCCGCAAGACGTTGCGGTCCGAGTGCCGTTGCTGATGCGGATGCCCGGAAAACTGCCGGAAGCACGCGTCAGCCAACTCCTCTTCGGCGTGCTCGACATGCCGTCGACGCTGCTGGGGCTGATGGACTTCGACGTGCCCGAGAGCTGGCAGGGAAAAAACCTTGCTCCCGCGATCCTCAGTGGCGACGATGACGCCGTCGACAGTGTGCCCATCTTCAACTTCAAGCCGTCGTGGCGCGGCGTCTACACGAAGCGCTACACGTTTGCCTTCGAGAACATCGAACGGACCCGGGATATCTCCTCCAGGTTCGGGTCCGACCTCCCTGATCGGCGCAAGCACACGCCCAACCACAACGTCCTCTACGACCGCGAGACGGATCCGCTGCAGCTGAACAACCTGGTCAATTCCACAGAACACATTCCGTTAGCCATGGACCTTACCGAAGCAACGCACGAGTGGCTCCACGCGTTCAACGACCCGTTCCTCTCCTACAAGCGCCTGATCGACATCGTCGGAGAGCGCGACGATCAGCCGCCCATCGAGTTGATTAGTGTGTGTGACACCACGGAGTAATGAAGAAGATGAAACACGTGATCCTCGTTCTTGCCGTGGCCTCCTCCACTGCCATTCTTCTCGCTGCTGACACGAATCCGAGACGCGAGAAGATACGGAAGGCGGTTGTGAAGCAATACGATGCCAACGGCAACGGTAGATTGGACGCGGCAGAACGGGCGGTCATTTTGAAGACGTATGACGCCAATGGGAATGGGCAACTGGATAAGCAAGAACGGCAGGCCCTCGCCAGGGACGTTGCGGGCAAGCAAGGTCCGAAGGCGGATGGCGATGGCGACGGGAATCAGAAGGACGAGGAACCATCCGAATGGAATACGCCTGGCTTCAAACAGGCCAACAGCATGGGCGGGAGAGAGGCCGACATTCCCAAAGGCGGGACATTCCGCGTTTTCGTGTTGATGGGACAATCCAACATGGCCGGTGCCGCGCGTGCGGCCGAGCTGAAGGCCCCGTACAACAGCAAACACGATCGCATCAGAATCTGGGCGAACGGGCGATGGGAGTACTTTGTGCCGCGCCAGAGGTCCGGGCCCGGGGTCGCCATGGCGCATCAGCTTGCCGAGTTCTGGCCGAACGACACCATCGGCATCATCAAGGTAGCGGTCGGGGGTACGGGCATTCGCGCGTTCGAGAGGAACTGGTCCAAGGAACGGGCCGAGCGCACGTTTGATGGGAAGAAAGGACCGCTGTATCAGGACTTGATGAATGCCGTCGCAGAAGCAAAGGAGGTCTCGAAGCCCGTGTTCTCCGGCCTTGTCTGGAAACAGGGCGCGGCGGACGGTACAAGGAAGGATCTCGCGGACGAGTATCACGACACGTTCAAGCGGCTTGTCTCGGACGTGCGCAACGACCTGAGTGCACCCGACATGCCCGTCTTCGTTCTGACCTACGCGAGTGATGAGGACTTGGCCAAAAAGACGTTGACAGGCAAGCGCAAGCATCTCAAGACAGTCCTGATGGCCCATAACAAAGCTGGCAGAGACATCCCCAACACCACCACGATTCATCACGGAAAGCTGCCCACAAACGCGGACGGAATTCACTTCAACACTGAGGGCCAGATCAAACTCGGAAAGATGACGGCCGCTGCGGTGGAAGCGTTCTACGGAGCGAAGGAGTAACTGACAGCAGCGATCGTCGCAGCAAAAGCAAGAGAAAAGCAAACGATAGGAAATATGGAACGTTCATTCTGCACAGTCTGTGTTCTGGTTGGCACCTGTTGCCAAACAGCCTTCGGGATGACCGTGGTAGAACACGGCAAGGGAAAGGCACTCAGGGATGAGCTGCCTCCAGGGGACCCCGGTCTGGAGGCCGGTTTTCCCAAACCGGGTCCGGGCGCTCAGGGATGAGCTGCCTCCAGGGGACCCCAGTCTGGAGGCCGGTTTTCCCAAACCGGGTCCGGGCGCTCAGGGATGAGCTGCCTCCAGGGGACCCCAGTCTGGAGGCCGGTTTTCCCAAACCGGGTCCGGGCGCTCAGGGATGAGCTGCCTCCAGGGGACCCCGTCTGGAGGCCGGTTTTCCCAAACCGGGTCCGGGCGCTCAGGGATGAGCTGCCTCCAGGGGACCCCGTCTGGAGGCCGGTTTTCCCAAACCGGGTCCGAAGGGCGCTCAGGGATCCGCCTACGCTCCCCAGCTACGGCGCGACACGTGAGCCGCCCCCATCGCTGACAGATGTAAAGAGCTCTGTTGTTGTTTACTTCCCAAAGACGTTCCGTATGCCGCAGTTGAACCCAAGGAGCTATACCGATGTCCCACAGTTTCTCCCGGCGTGGCCTTTTGAAGCTCAGTCTGGCCGCCGGCGCCGCGGCCCTGCCACTGCAAGCCAAAGAGCCTGGTACCCCCACTAATCTGGAGGGGCGCATTTTCAAAGCACTCAAGGGGATGGGAGGCGAGCCGCTGGCGGCATTCAAGAAACTCAAGGAACTCGGGTTCGATGGCGTCGAAAGCGGCAATCCGGCCAAGGCGGAGGCCTACCGGCAGGCGAGTGCCGAAACCGGCATCATGATTCATGGCAAAGTCTGCGGCTGGCATTGGAAGACTCGTCTTAGCAGTCCGGACGAGGCCGTTCGGACCAAGAGCCGGCAGCTCCTGGAGAACGATATCCGTGCCGTGCACAAGCTTGGTGGTTCGTCCGTATTGCTCGTTCCCGGCAAGGTGACCGGCGCCAACGAGACTCACGACCACGTTTGGCATCGCTCCATCGAGGTCGTCAAACCGGTGTTGCCACTCGCCAGTCGCTTAGGCGTCCGAATCCTCATTGAGACTGTGTGGAACGGCTTCTGCGAATCGCCGGAGAAGCATCGAGACTACGTCGATGCATTCAGCAGCCCTTGGGTTGGCTCATATTTCGACATAGGCAACATGCAGAAATTCGCCCCGGCGGAGGAGTGGATCCGGACGCTGGGCAAGCGCATCGTCAAGCTCGACGTCAAAGACTGGGGCGTGAAGACCCGATTCTGTCGTCTCGGTGATGGCGACGTGGATTGGGACAAGGTGCGCGCAGCCCTGATCGAGATCGGTTTCTCCGGCTGGGCGACGCGCGAGGGCCGCGACAAGTCTCTTGAGGACACCTCCAACCTCATCGACCAACTCCTCATCGGCAAAGCGTGACTGTGGCTATGAAATGTCTGTCGGGTTCCACTGTCAGTCTTGCGACAAGAACCATTGCCTGCGCGGTTGCCGGCGTGCCCCTTCTCTTCAGCACCGCCTTGGCCGGCCTCACACACGAGGTCAGCATCCCCCTGCAGGCGGAAAGCCCTGCCTTTCGAAAGTACCTGGTCAAGGGCTGGCACACGCCGGACGGGGGGTCGGCTTGGACCGGGAAGGACAAGCAACCCGCCACAATCCGGATCCCCGTCGAACCCGGCTACGGCTACGACGTCCTCATCCTGCCCCAGAGCGTTCCTGCGAATCACTTCGAACCGCCCTACGAGATCCAGGTCCTCGTGAACGGCCGACAAGTTAGGGTCCTGTCCGCCCTAGAGGCATCGGCTGTGATCGAGGTAGCCGTGCCTGCGTGGGCCCTGGAGGTGAAGGCGGTCGAGGTGGCCCTCCGGTGTCCACTGTTCTCGCCGGCGGAACGGGGCACGAGCCCCGACAGTAGGTGGCTTGGCATGAAAGTGCAGCGCGTGGATATCACGCCCTGGAGAAAGGGGAACTCGACCATGAAAACCTGTGAACGTGCGGTGGGGATCTTCAGCGATCCTGATGTGCCTCGCAAAGGCCATCCCTCCGACCCGAACCATCTGGCCCGCCTGCTCCGCGGTGCCGGCGTGCCCGTGGTGATGCTCGCCGCACAGGACCTCGCGTCCGTGTCAGTCCTCGACCCGGAGCGTCTGGACGTGGTCGTGCTGCCCTACGGACCGTCGTTTCCGGCCGCGGCGAGGAAGCCGTTCCAACGGTTCCTCCGGCGCGGCGGCAGTTTCGTGTCCATGGGCGGCTATGCCTTCGACCACCTTTATGCAGGCGGCCCCGACGCGCAGTTCCTCGAGAACGCATCCTTCGACGACGGACTGGCCGGCTGGGAAAGGCGCGAGGGTGTGCCAGGGCTGGAGATGGGCTTCGACCCTGACCAGGGCAGAACCAGGGGCGGCTGTGCGCGAATTGCGGTGCAGGAGGACGCCCCAGTGACGTGGTACACGTTAACCGCAGAGCTGCTGCCACTCACCCCTGGCGCACTCCTGGGTATTGAGGGATACGTGAAGACCGACGGAATTCGCGATGGCGCGGGAGCCTATGCGGCCGTCAACTTCCACGACAAGGAGGGCAAGCGCATCACCTGGGGACAGACGGACATCAGGAAGGGCGCGACGCCTTGGACGCCCCTGCGTGGGCAAGTCCAGGTCCCCGATGGAGCAGAACGTGCAACTCTGTCGCTCATCCTTCACGGTCGCGGGACCGCCTGGTACGACGACTTGCGTGTCTACGCCATTCCGCCCTACATGAATACGCGCAACGGTAAGCATCACGACTTCCTCGAAACCGAACCGGACCAGATCAGTGTTTTTGACGCAGGTTACCCGCTGGAACATGCGGTCCGGGCGCGTGCGGCCAAAGGCCAAACCGTCTTCGCCGCGGACGCTGCCATCGAGGGGAAACTGGGCGGCATGGCCGCCGTGGGCGTGACCGGAGCCAATTGGTACTGCACCACCCAGGAGAAGTGCCGATACGTGCCCCTGCTTCAGTCTTGCGACCGCTTCGGAAGACCGCGCGGCCCAGCCGGCGGCCTCATGCTCAACTACACGGGGCTCTACAAGGGCTCCGCCTGGGCTTTCTTCGGAGTGGATACGCTGGACCTGTTCGCACCCGAGAACCCGGCCTTGTGCCAGGGCTTTGTCCGGCTCGCAAAGCGACTGCGCAACCCAGTCTTCCTGCACGAAACGGCCAGCGACTTGGCTTGCTACAGGGTGGGCGAGGCCATCCACATGACTACCCACGTGTCCAACTTCGGTGAGAAAGAGCGCTCATGCACGGTCAGATTCTCGCTCCGGGATCTCGATTCGGACACGATCGTGTTCACGGAGCAGAGAGCAGTCACCGTTGCTCCCGGATCCCCGGAGACGGTCCAGTGCACCTGGCGCCCGGACCGGTTCGATGGCGACCTCTACCAGATCGAAGCCGCGCTGCTCGACGGGGCTGAGGAGATCGACCGGGAAAACACGAATGGCTTCGTAGTCTGGAAAGAAGACGTGCTGAAGGCAGCGCCTCGGCTCACGCTCCGCGACAGCGTCCTCAGGATTGGCGAGCGTCCCATGTTCCTCACCGGGACGCAGCAGTTCTGGGCCAGTCTCTCCTATCTGACCTGCTCCCCCCTCACCATCGCCCGGGACTTCCGGGATATGCGGGACTACGGCGTCCGCCTCTCCCGGTCCTTTATGAGCTGGAAACTCCGCGGCGACAAGGAAGAGGCGAGATTCCGGGACATGATGGTCTACCTGGCGCACAAGTACGGCGTGGTGATGTACCACGAAGGCACAGGGAATTTCCCGCCGAAGTCCGAGGATCTCGCCAAGGAGAGAGATCGGGCGCGTTTTCTGGCTGAGCGGTACGGAGATCTTCCGCTCTTCCTCGTGGACCACCGCAACGAGCCGTCGCTGGCGTTCGCAGATACGCCACGGCAGAACGCCCGGCTCAAGCGATTCGCGGAGCGGAAATACAAGGGGGCGCCGCCTTACGAGAACGTCACGTCGGGAGAATTGTCCAAAGAGTGGGGCGACTTGAGGTCCTATGATCTGAGAATCGTAGCAAGTCAGGAATTGGGTAGGTGGGCACGAGTCCTCTCGGAGGAAATGCGCGCCGTCCAGCCCGAACTGATCACGTCCGTGGGCTTCCTCCAGGAGGTCCCGCAATCCCGCTTCTCCGATCCTCTGCGGGCCAGTGACGGCCTGCAACTGATGAATCGGCACTTCTACGGGCCACTCCACCGGTTTCCCTCCCAGTTCAAAGAGATCGACATGCGATACCGCGGGGTACCGGCCTCCAACGGCGAGTTCGGGTCAAAGTCGCACCCGACGCCCGGGGGCAACTCCGAGAGCAAGGAAGAGCAGTTCACGCGCTACCAGTTTATCAGCCACTACGCCCTCGGACTGGGCGGCGCCTTCATCGCCAATTGGACCTGGCGCGATTCCTGGGAGGCCATTTTCGCCTACGGCACGTTCCGACAGGATCACGTCCCCAAGGACATCGCCAAAGTCTACCGCGCGACCGCCCTGCTGGCCGCGTCCATCCGGCCTGTCCACCGGCCGCCCGAGGTCTACGTTCTCCTCCCGGATGGCCACCGTCTGAGCTACTGGCCTCTGAACGAATCGCTCTACCGGGCGCTCAATGAGATGATGAACCAGCGCGTCGATTTCGGCGTGATCCACGAAGCCAACCTCGGTGAGCTGCCGACGGAGTGCAAGACCCTCCTCTTCCCGCTGCCCTATCTGCCCACGGATGAGACGATGACGTGCCTCGAGAGCTTCGTCCGGGAAGGCGGGTCCCTCTACCTGAGCGGGGACCTCTGTTACGATGCCGGCGACCTGCAGCGGCGTCATCCGCAGCGCCTGGTCGCACTTTGCGGCGTGGAGGCCGACGAACCCGGCGAGAAGGGCCTCAATGAGTTCGGCAAGGCCCGCGACGCCATTCGTTCCACGGGCCTGCTCCCGGGCCTGCGTGCTTATCAGGGCCGTAACCGACTCTCGCTCCGCCTCCGTGGCGCCAAGGCCGCGGCCGTGGCCGAGAACGGGCGTCCCGTCGCCGCGATCCACAACCTGGGCAAGGGGCGTGTGGTCTTCACCGCCGATCCCCTGGAGGTCGATGAGAAGCTGCTTGCCGCCAGCGGCATGTACCCGGCGTTCCTGGCGATGGCCGGCGTGAAAGGGCACGAACTCAAACCTCAGCCCCCCGAACTTCATTGCTTCGGAGTCAAGACCCGGCAGGGCAACGCCTGGGTGCTGTACAACCGTCATGCGGCCAAACCGCACGACCCCTTCCACGTGGGCCTGCCCAAGTTTTTCACGTCCGAGGATGTCACGCCCGTAACCGTGAGAGAGGCCGGCCTCACCCTCGCGCTGGCGCCGATGAAGCCCGGCTTCGCCCATGTCTCGTCCGGCGGCGATCTGCTCGCAGTGCAGGCACAGGGGCCGGTGTCTCGCAAAGGCGTGCCTGTTCTGGAGACCGACACCCACGCCATCGTGATCGCGCTCGACGGTAAAGACCTGCGCCGGTCCGAGCATCTCTTGGTCACGGGCTTCTACCCGGGCACCATACGTATCACAAGCGACATGCAGGGCCTCCAGGCCCAGCTCGGCGAACTGCGGGAAGGGAAGTGGGTTCCGCTCTCTGACCTGGCCTTGGCACGCAAACCGGGCACCGTTGCGCTGAGTCTCGACAACGAAACCGCCTTGGAGATGATCCTCCTGAGCACAAACCCACCGCAGGCGGCCAAACATCTGCAAGTACTGGCTGGGTTTGGACCAGTTCCGCAGGACCAGGAATAGACACCTGGAGGCCGGTTATCCCTAACCGGTCCGGGGAGCGCTCAAGGATGAGCTGCCTCCAGAAATGGTCGCGACACCTGGAGGCCGGTTTTCCTGAACCGGTCCGGGGAGCGCTCAAGGGTGAGCTCCCTCCAGAGACGGTCGTGGCAGCTGGAGGCCGGTTATCCTCCGAAACCTAAACCGGTCCGATGGCGTTCGGGGTAAGCGTCAATGCCGGAGAAGATGGGGGAAAACCTCCAGATCCGATAGTTGTCACGCGCCATCTCCTCCCGGGAACGGACGCATGGGAGCCACAAGAAGTGCATCCCCCTCTTCCTTCTCCGTGGAGCTCACGAACGCCGTGAGCGATCAGTTTCGTGGAGAGGACACAGAATGTCCAAGTTCTGCGGTCATTCCCCGCGTAACTGAGGCATTGCCGAATACCATTGCCCGGACTTGCAGCGCGGAGCGCGCGCGGCTACTATACGAACCATAACGCACCAAACCGAACCACGTCGGACCTAGTACCCCAAGGTCTGTGAGAGTGCGCGCAATTGGAGACGGTCAGTGAGCGTTAATGCCAGCACGCAGGCGAACCGAGCGAGGCGACGATTACTCGCCGCGTTTGAGGAGGACTACGCCCCCGGAGACCGGTTGCAGCCGGAGCGCGAGTTGTGCGAGATCGCCCAGGTTTCGCGCCGGATCCTGCGGTCGGTATTGGCGCAGTTTGAGGAAGAAGGCGTGATCTCGCTGGTGGGGCGGAAACGGTTCTTCCTCGGAATGGACGGGACGCCGCCGGCCGTGACCCCATGGCGGAACATGGTCCTTCTCCACTCGTTCCGTTCCGCGCCCCCTGCGAACGCCCCCGACAGGTACCTGCCCGACCTCATCCACACGCACGCGGTGGTGCAGCTTCGCGAGCATGGCTACGACGCTCTGTTTGTAAGCGGTCTGGAGCGTTTGCAGCAGACTCTGACGGCGATCGAATCGACGCCGCCAGCGGGAGTGGTGTGCGATGAACTGTATCCCGAGATGAACACGGCGCACCGCATGCTGGCCGAGACCGTACTTCCGCTGCGGGCGCGCGGCATCCCGGTCCTCGCGGTGGGCAATGACCCCGGCGTGGGGCAATTCGACCGGGTGGCGAGTGACCAGTGCCATGGCGTGTTCAAGCTGATGTCGTGGCTTGCGGAACAGGGCTGTCGGCGCATTCTTCCGGCCTGGCATGCCCCTAGTCCGACGGATTGGGTCCCCATGCGCGACAGCGGTTACCAGCTCGCTGCCAGTGAACTCGGGCTGGCTGCGCTGCGGAACCCCTTGCAGGTTCTCGACCCGGCGCCCCAGTCGCTGGAGGGCTCGGAGGCGATCGGGACCTACGCCCGAGCACTGAAGCCGTTCCTGACCGGCGACGCCCCCGCGGACGCCATCATGCTCACGGAAGACCGCCAGCTCCCGTTCGCCGCCGCCGCCTGCCGCCAGCTCGGGCGCCGGCCCGGGAAGGACGTCCTGCTCGCCGGTTACGACAACACGTGGCAGGCGTTCGACGTCGCGGCCTGCGATGCCCCGGCCGCGACCATTGACAAGGACTACCGCGGGGAGGGTCGTGAATTGGCCAACCTGCTGCACGAGCGCCTGACTGGACAACTCCCGGACACGCCGCAGATCCGTTGGATCCCGCCGCGCCTGGTCGTACCGGGGGACGGGGAGAGCGCTCAAGGATGAGCTGCCTCCAAGGACGGTTGTGGCAACTGGAGGCCGGTTATCCCTAACCGGTTCGGAAAGCGCTCAGGGATGAGCTGCCTCCAAGGACGGTTGTGGCAACTGGAGGCCGGTTATCCCTAACCGGTTCGGAAAGCGCTCAGGGATGAGCTGCCTCTAGGTCTGGAAGGAACAGAGACATGCGTGACAAGAACATAACCCGGAAGGAACTCGCCCAGATGCCTCGTCTTTCATTGTTGAGTGCGATTGGCCGCGTAGTCGCCATGTTGGCTGTGGCCAGGTGCGTTGCCGCGGAGAACGATAGAACGGCGTCTGTGCCGCGTCTGGGTGTCCGCCAGGACAAGGACGGCCGCGGCGAGTTCTACAACACGGCCACCGACAAATCCGTGCTCTGGCGCGGAACGAACCACTGTCGGTTCATCACGTACCCAGGCGACAAGACGTTCGAGGAACTCTACGACCAGGACTACACCGAGGCGATGTTCCGGGAGATGCACGCGGCCGGCTACAACGTGGTGCGGGTATTCCTGCGCAAGGACGTCGCCGCCACTGACGGCACGGCCATGCTTAACGAGGCGTACATGGCCAATGTCGTGGATTTCATCCGCCGCGGCGCCGCCCACGGCGTCTACACCTACCTCACCACAGGCTGGGTGCCGGATGCCTACGTCGCGGCAACCGCTGAGTTCCCCGAGGCCCAGCCAAAGATACAGGGCACCAATAACCACTACTTCTCGGAGCGGTTCGTCCGCGCCTACGGGCGGTACTGGGGGGATGTGCTGCGGCGGGTGCGGGCTGCGGATCCGGCTCTTCTCACGGCTATCGCCGGAATCGACCTGAAGAACGAAATCAGCTACCACTGGGGTGATCCGTTCGACCAGGGCGAGGGCACGCTCACTGTCCCGGACGTCGGGATCTTCAACCTGGCGTCCCCCAGGGAGCGTCGGCAGTTGGCGAACGCCGTAGCCGTCAGGTGGGTGCGCGAGATCCGGGCCATGGTCAAGGACGTCGATCCCGACGCACTGGTCTCCGTCAGCGCCTGGTTCGCGAAGGACGCAGAGGTCCTGCCGGTGGCGCCGCCTGCCAAGCACGTCGCGTTCGACCTGGCCGCGATCCAGGACGTGTGCGATTTCCTCGACACGCACTTCTACGTGGCCAAGTGGAACCAGCCCTACACCGGCTACCAGGATTGGGATGGGCAGAAACACGCGTCCCGCCTGCGCTTGGACAAGCCCATGGTGATCGGCGAGATCGGCGTGTTTCGTGATGCCGTGGACTATGACCTCGCCAAAGGCATGTGCCTGCTTGCAGACTTCCAGGCGAAGACGGCCGAGCACCTGAACGCCCGGGGCTGGCTGCACTGGCTCTGGGATGCCAGGGGCTTTGAGGCGTTCTGGTCGGATCAGTGGCTGATCGAGCGCAACCCGCCAAACTGGATGGGGCCCACGGGGCGCCCCGATCCCGCCGCGGCGCCCCTCGCGTACAAGCCAATCCCCGCGAAGTTGCCGCCTCCGCCTCCGACTCCCCTCGGTCCGCCGGAGCGTTTCCGCGTAAGCAAGGGGGCCACGCTCACGGCAACGCCATACGGCTATCTGCTGACGGCGCCAAAAACCGGCACGTTTTCAGCCCGGCGTATGCTCGACAAGCCGTGCCTCAAGCGTCTGGAACTGCAGGCGACGGTCCATTACGACCGTGCCAAACACCGGTGTGCGACGCTCCGTTTCGGCGACAGCCGCGCCGACCGCTGGCTCGAGCTCGAAATGGTCTGGGACGGCGCCCAATGCCGGCTCAGAGGCGAGGCGGTTGCAGACGCGAAAGTGTCCATCAGGCGCCCGCCCATCCCCTACGATGGGCATATGTTCATCAGCCGGATTGCGATCTCCGCAGACCTGGCGGCGAAGCAGGTCACACTGACCTTCAACGGTGCGGAGACCGCAACGGCCGGCCTCCTCGGCCTGGACCGGATCGACGCCGTGGAGATTGTGCGCAATCACGATGCCCAGTCTCACATCGCAATCACGAAACTGGATTCTGACACGTTCCAGGGAGTTCCCGAATAATGACAACTCTTGGCAGACAGTACTGGGTCACCACGCCATGGGGGCAGGATGACCCGCCGCAGCCGCGCCGCAATCCCATATTCCGTAAGACCGTTTCAGTCGACGGGGCTGCGGAGTCCGCAACTCTCGACATCTGCGGTCTCGGCCACTACGAGCTGTGGCTCAACGGTACGCGTGTTGGCGACCGTCAGCTGGAACCCGCCTTCACCGATTACGACAAACGGGTCCACTACTCCACCTACGATATTGGTGCCCTGCTCAAGGACGGCGAGAATATCCTTGCGCTCTACCTGGGGCGCGGCCGGTTCAACATGGATACAGTCTCGGTATGGGGGTATGAGAACGCCCCATGGCGGGACCAGTGCCGGTTCACGCTGGCAGGCGAAATCATCGCCGGAGGCAAGACCTCAGTCCTGGACACGACCGGCTGGAAATGCACCGAAGGCCCGATCTTCCGTGATTCCATGTACGAGGGCGAGGGCTTTGATGCCCGCCTCGAACCCGAAGGCTGGCTGAGCGCCGGCTTTGACGACAGCAGTTGGGAAAACGCTGTCGAAACCCACCCGCCGAAAGGGGAACTGCTGCCGGCAGAATTTGAGCCCATCCGTATTGTCGATGAACTGCCCGTGGCTCGAACGGTCTTTGCCGACGACGACCGCGTGGTGTTTGAGTTTCCGGATATGCTCGCCGGCAATGTCCGCATTCGTGTGAGCGAACCGGCTGGTACGCGGATCCACATTACCTACACCGAGGGACACGGTGATGGCCAGAGCGTGTCCAAGGAGCACAATCATCATATCTCCGGTGAGTACTTCCAGGAAGACGATTACATCTGCTGTGGTGGTGGCGAAGAAGTCTGGCAGGCGCGCTTCTCCTACAAGGGTTTCCGCTACGTGGAGATCACGGGGTTTACGGGCGAATTCGCTGCCGATCAGGTCACGGCGCTGGATCTGCATCAAGACCTGGAATCGCGAGGCAGCTTCAGTTGCGGCAATGGTCTGATCAACAAGATCCACCACGCCAGCAGGCGCGCGCTTCTGAACAACGCGCACCACACAGTCACCGACACGCCCACCTATGAGAAGAACGGCTGGACCGGCGACGCACAGCTCACCGCCACCATGGGCCTGTACAACTTCGAGATCGAGCGTTTCTACCGCAAATTCGTCACCGACATGCGGGATTCGCAGGAGGCCAGTGGCGAGCTTGCTCCCATTGTGCCCACGTCCGGCTGGGGGCTGACGGACAACCCCAACGCCAAATGGCACGCGGTCCTCGGTGCCGTGCCGGCCTGGGATGCCGCTCTCTTCGTGATGATGTGGGAGACCTATCTGTTCACCGGTGACCTCGAGATCGTCCGGGAAAACTACGGCGCGATGCAACAGTACTTGACCTATCTCGACAGCGTGGCGAACGAGCATATCGTCGAGGTCGGGTTAGGCGACTGGCTGCCGCCGGGCGGGCCGCCGAGCGAGGGACCGGCCATCAGCTCCACGGCCTGGTACTACAGGCTCAACGAGATCCTGGAGAACTGCGCGGGCCTGCTGGGGGACGAGCCGTGCCGGGACCGCTGCCGGGCCCTGAAAGCCGAGATCCGCGAGGCGTTCAACAAGCGCTTCCTGAACTCGGCCAAGGACGGCTACGAGACCGGTACGGAGACCGAATACCGTCAGACATCCAGCATCCAGCCTCTCGCATTTGGCCTCGTCCCCGATGCGCACCACTCCGCTGTCTTTACCCGGCTGAAATCCGCGCTCTGCGAGGCGGGCAGACCCAGCCTGAATACCGGCATTCTCGGCACACGCTTCCTCTTGGAGGTCCTGGCCGATAACGATGAGGTGGACGTGGCTTACGCACTCCTGACAAGCGAGGAGTATCCGTCCTGGGGGCACTGGTTCGCGAACGGCGGCGTGTCACTGGAAGAGGCCTGGGAACTGGACCGGCGCTCGTTCTCACACCACATGTTCGGCAGCATCGACGCCTGGCTCTACCAGTACCTGGCCGGCATCAGGCCCACCACGGCCGGCTTCCGCGAAATCGCCATCACTCCCCACGTGCCGACGGCGTTGCCGAGCGTCGCCGCCACCGTCGTCACACCGGCCGGCGAGGCGCAGTCCAATTGGCATCGAGACGAGGCGGGCAGCTACCGGTTCGAGCTGGTGATACCCAAAGGCGTCACGGCCACGTTTGCGCTCCCCAAAGGCCTGCCCGGCATAGCAATCGGAGACGACTGTGCAAAGACAGGTCTACGCCTGGCATCCGGCACGTCAGCGATCACCGTTGCGCCGAACGGAGAGGTTACTTGCGAGGAAACAGGCACATGCTGAAAAGAACTCCTCTACCATGTTTCATTCTGCTTGCTGCGATGTCCTTACAAGCATTGGCTTCGCAACAGGTGCTCGAGCACATCAGGAGACACAGGCTGAGTGGAGGGTTGATCGTTCAAGTGGGGGTTGATGACCCGATAGCACTGACTTCCTATGCTCGGGGCAACCTGATTGTGCAGGGTTTGGACATGGACCCCCGGAAGGTCGATCGGGGACGGAAGCAGATTCTTACCGAGAAGAGGTACGGTTCAGTTTCGCTGCAACGCCTCTATTCACCGGAGGAACTTCCGTATCGGAGCAACCTGGTCAGGATCTTGATCGTCAAGAGCGGCTACGGACTCACCAGGGAGGAGATGCTGCGTGTCGTCACTCCGGGTGGCCAAGTATTCATCTCCAACGGTGATAGCTGGGAGCAGCTGACGAAGCAGTGGCCGGCGGAGATGGATCAGTGGAATCACTTTCTGCACGGTCCGGACAACAATGCGGTTTCCAATGATGAGCTGGTGGAACCGCCTCGACACTGCGAGTGGACAGCGTCTCCTATGTGGGGCCGCAGCCATGAGATTACGCCGAGTGTTATTGGCGTCATAACGGCTGCGGGACGTCTGTTCTATGTTGAGGATCTCGGCCCGCGCGGCGTCGTGGATAGCCGTTTGCCGGAGAAATGGGCACTGACGGCCAGAGACGCGCAGAGCGGCCTTCTGCTCTGGCGCAAGCGCATTCCCAGTTGGACCAAAGGCCCAGTCTACTGGCTTCGTTACAATGTGAACGAAAACCTGCGGATGGTAGCCGATGAGAAATGCCTCTATGTCTCCATCGGCCCAGATCGGGCAGTCGCGTCATTCGATGCTGAGACGGGGGAGGAAATCACAAGATTTGCGGACACTGCCGGCACCAGCCAGGTTCTCCTGAAGAAGCCATACCTGATCGGTTGCAGTGGTAACAAGCTGACGGTCATTGACGTTGAGGTAAGTCGTACCGTCTGGCAAAAGGAGCATTCGACCATCCCCGGCCAGGTGGCCTTCGACGGTCGCCGGATTGTGATGATTGACAGTGGGCATCTGCTGGCTGTCGACATCAAGAGAGGCGACGTGCTGTGGAGATACGAACTCGCCAATCTCGGACGCGATTCCGGCACGGATTTCAGGGCGAGAAAACGGATGATGGGAATACGGCTCGTCTTGCACGACGAGGTTGTCGTGATTGCTTTTCCGGGAGCGAAAAACAGCGACTATGACATTGCCGCTTTCGATGCGCAGAACGGGGGGTTCCTATGGCGTCAGTGTTCGGCGAAGAGCCAACGTCTCTATTTCGTGTCCCCGCGGGAGCTGTTCATTGTCAACGGCATTGTTTGGGCTTCGGTCAGCGGCGTCGGTTTTGAGCTCAAGTCGGGCAAGAAAGTCCATGAGATGATTGTCGATTCAACGGGCGGTCATCACCATCGCTGCCACAACCGCAAAGCGACCGTCCGTTACTTGATGGGCAGCAAGCGCGGCATCGAGTATTTCTCCTATACCCCGGGTGTTGCACCTGTCAGGAATGACTGGCTCAGAGGAGCCTGTCGGGTTGGCGTTGTCCCGGCCAACGGTCTCACCTATGTGCCTCCCCATGCCTGTTTCTGTAATCCCGGTGTCATGCTCAAGGGCTTCCATGCACTGGCCGGCAAAACGAGCGTATATCGACCGAAGCCGTATGCAGGAAATCGTGTCCTGGCGGCAGAACGTCCCTATGTGGATAAGGGACTGAAAGCCGGAGATGGGGACTGGCCCATGTACCGCCATGACGCCAGTCGCAGTGGACATGCTCAAACCCGGCTGCCGGCGACACTGCGCCAGAAGTGGAAGGTCGCGTTTGCCGCCGACATCAGCCCGCCAGTCATCGCCGGAGGAAGTGTCTTTCTTGCCGAAAAGGACAGCTGTCTGCTGCATGCTCTGGACGAAGCCAGCGGTCGGAAGCAGTGGTCTTTCGTGGCCGACGGGCGTATTGACTCGGCGCCGACCTGGTCCGACGGATATCTGTATTTCGGTTGCCGGAACGGCTATGTCTATTGCCTCGACAGCGAGGACGGAGCGCTGGTCTGGAAGTTCCTTGCCGCTCCGTCCCGGTGTCTTATCACCAGCTATGAGAGAACGGAATCAGTATGGCCCGTGCATGGCAGCGTGCTGGTCCAGGACGGCAACGTGTACTGCACGGCTGGGCGCTCGACCTTCCTGGACGGGGGCATTTCCTGCTGGGCACTCGACGCCAAGAGTGGAAAAACCGTTCTTCAAAACACGTTCTACGACGTCCAGACTGAGGAGAACAAGGAACACTTCACGACACACAGCATCAACCGCGGGGCCCACACAGACCTGCTGGTCTCGGACGGCCGCTACCTCTACATGGGACAAAACCAGCTTGACCTGCGCTTGAAGCCGATTAGGGCGAACTTGGTAAGTCGTGCCGGGCAAGCAGAAATGCCATTGCATTTGGGGGTGTCGTCGGGGTTCCTCGATACGTCACTTCACAACCGCAGTCAGTGGACGTATTGGCGCTCATGGCCGGGAGCCCACTACGCGACAAGGGCGCCGAAAGCAGGCCAGATACTCGTCTTTGACGACGACCGCACCTATGGCATCAAGATCTTCGATCATCTTCCGGCAAACGACGAAAGAGGACAGAAGCCGAACAAGAGGCCGGGAGTATGGCCTCGAATGAACCTGAGCCGCTCCCCCGCCGACAGCAGTGAAGAGGGGAATGTCCTGTTTGCCGATGCCAATGACAATGAGCCGCGGAAGCCCGGGCCATTTCGCGAACTTGGCGGCGGCTTCAGAACCCGGCTGAAACCGGCACTGTGGGAGACGATAGCGGCGATCAGAGGCAAGGCGATGGCGGTGACCCGCAACTGCCTGGTGGTGGCCGGCTCTCCCAGTGAGTTCGATACCAATGATCCACTCGCCAAATACGAAGACCGCACCCAAGGGGTGTTGATGGTCATTGACAAGACGGACGGCAAAGCGATTCTCGAGACTCCCATGGACCACCCTCCGGTGTTTGACGGCGTAGCCGCAGCCAACGGCAAGCTGTTCATCGCAGATGTCAGCAACACAATTTCCTGTTGGAATGAATAGAGAGTTGAGCGACTGCCAAATGATGGGAGAACGAATAATGCGTGGCAGGAGGACGGTCCTCTGTTGTGCCCTCATGATCGTCGCCGCGATTGTCAATCGCGCGTCCGCTGAGCAGATCGTCCATGACGTCAGGCTCGGGTTCGAGGACGAGGAGCTGCCTGGCGGGTGGCGTGTGTTCGGCGGGCCGGGGTACTCCTTCAAACAGGACACTGAGACCAGACGCACCGGTAAGGCATCCGGTTTCGTAGCGGCAGAGAGTGGGTTGGGCGACTACGGCTTCCCCGGACCGACCTACAACGTCCCCGATCTCAACATTCCCGAAGGCGAAGAGTACAAATGGGAGCTGTCCTTTTACTGCAGGCCCCGGATGGCTGCTTGGGGGAAGAAGGGAACAGGGAGCTTGTACGCGGCGGTCGAGTATCTCGGGGCTGATGGTAAGCGGTTGCGTGTTGAGCAGAGCGACTTCGTTGGGGGCACAGCCGACTGGCGCAAGGTGACGTTGAAGGGCTCGGCGGACCACAAGTGCGGAAGTATGAACGTCAGAGTGATCTCCTACGGCCCCGGCGAGGCCTGGGTGGATGACATTCGGCTTGTGGTAAGAGCCCCGGGAGAACTCCGCCTGGCCGGCGTGTTCGGTGACAACGCCGTGCTCCAACGCGACGTGCCTGTGCCGGTGTGGGGACAGGCGAAACCCGGCGCCCAAGTCAAAGTCGAACTTGCCGGTCAGACGACGACGGCCACCGCCGATGCGGACGGCGCCTGGCGCGTGACGCTCAAACCCATGCCGGCCAATGCCACGCCTCAGACGCTGGTCTGCACCTTCTCGCCCGCAGACCCTCAATCGGGAATCGGCAATCAGCAATCGGCAATCAAGAACGTGCTCGTCGGCGACGTCTGGCTTTGCTCGGGGCAATCGAACATGGCGCTTCACATGGGCTATTGCGCCAAGCATCCGCCGGTCAAGAAGTTCCTGGATGAGCTCGACAACCCGCTCTTGCGCCTGGCCACGGTGCCGCCGAGCTGGCCGGCAGAGCCGTTGAGCAACGTCGCATGCACCTGGCAGGCGGCGGACGCGACGTCCGCACACGGCTTCTCGGCCATCGGTTGCATGTTCGGCGATCGGCTCCAGCGCGAGCTCGGCGTTCCGGTTGGCATCATCAATGGCCCGCGCGGCGGAACCTGGATAGAGAACTGGATTCCGGGCGAGATCGTGGAGACCAGCCCGTCGTGCGAGTTCTACATGAAAGAGTACCGCGAAGCTGCAGCCGAGTACCCCGACGCCAAGGCACGCTACGACAAGGAGTTGGCCGAGTTCAATCGCCGGTTCCCGACAAAGCAGGCCCTCGCCGCCGAGAACAAGAACCGGGCGAAGCGCGGCGAGAACGGAATCAGGGCGCCCCGCGCCCCACGCGGGCCGGACAGCTACAACGGCCCCGGGCGACTTTTCAACGGTATGATCGCGCCACTGGTCCCCTACGCTATCAAAGGCGCGCTCTGGTACCAAGGCGAGGGCAACGTTTGGGGCTTCTCCCGCTATGCCGATCAGGTGAGCGGTCTGATCGGCGCCTGGCGCGAGCTCTGGAAGCAGCCGGACTTGCCGTTCTTCCTGAGTGAACTGGCGCCGCTGGGCGAGCCATCGCCCACGCCGCATGACAACCCGCGTTGCCGGTTCGGCGTGGCCTTGGCCAAAGGCGCCGCGGCCGCGGGCAATGCCTGGACCATCACCATCACCGACGGCGGTGAACGCAAAGACATCCACCCCCGCTACAAGGATATCCCCGCCGAGCGTTTCGCCGCCATGGCTCTGGCGAAAGTCTACGGCAAGCCGGGCGTCTGTCACGGGCCCGTACTGAAGTCGTGGAAAGCGGAAGGCAGCAAGGCGATCCTGACCTTTGAATCGGTGGGGGCGGGACTGGAAGCCCGTACCGTCACGCTGGACGGGCACGGACTGACCGCGGACGAACTCGTCGGCTTTGAGTTGGCTGATAGGGACAAGAGCTTCTTCCGAGCCAAAGCGGAAGTGCGGGGGGCCGACACCGTCGTCGTCACCTGCCCCGCGGTGCCCGAGCCGGTCGCCGTGCGCTACGCCTGGGCCAAGTTCCCGTTGTGCAATCTCTACAATAAGGGAGGCTTTGCCGCCTACCCGTTCCGCACCGACGACTGGCCAGTCTGGACCCCGCCCTGGCCGGCGAAAAAGTGAGGGGGGCTGGTGAAATGGAGAGATTTGGGAGCTGAACATAGGGTCTCGGCCAATTCGGCATGAAGACTCCTAATCCCGCTTCCCAGGCCAACGGAGACATGTCCAATTGGCCAGACAGGAGAGGACCTGGGCAGATTTGGCGGCGTGCGTCCATAGGGTCAATGAGGTCACCCCTGTCAACCTTGTCCCGGATCCCGCCTTGCTGATGTGCGCCGCCGGGAGAGGTCAGAGAGGGGGCGCCGAAGATCAAAACGCCACGTATCGATCGGATGGCGAAAGAAGGCCTTTCCTTTCTCCCGGTATTCTCCTGGCAGGATTCGCCTTTTGCGCATATAGATGATAGCTTATCTTCAGCACCCACAGAGATCCCTCTCTGGAGGCATGGAGGAAGCGCAATGGTGCACCAGCACTCTAGCCCGGAAGCCAAAGTCGCCCTCTTTCGGTCACTCTTCCGGGGACGAGAGGACGTGTTTGCACGCCGGTTCGAGAGTCGCCGAACAGGCCGTAGTGGGTATTCCCCGGTCTGCGCCAATGAGTGGGTCCGGGGAATCTGCGAGAAACCGCGTATCAAGTGCGGTCACTGCGCTTTCCGTCAACTCGTGCCGATGTCCGATGAAATCGTGCACACGCACCTTGTTGGACGGGATGCTGCGGGAAGTCCATTCGTGATGGGCACGTACCCCATGCTCCTGGACGAAACGTGTTCCTTCCTGGCCATCGATCTGGACGGGAATGGCTGGCAAGACGACACACGGGCTCTTCTCGACACATGCCGGAGGCTGGGGCTCCCTTTGGCCGTCGAACGCTCGCGTTCGGGGAATGGAGCCCACCTCTGGCTGTTTTCCCAGGAAGCGATTCCGGCATCCCTGGCCAGGAAGCTGGGCACGCACCTTCTCACTGCGACCATGGAACGGAGGCCGGAGCTCGGCTTCACCTCGTATGACCGCCTATTCCCAAACCAGGATACACTGCCCAGAGGCGGTTTCGGGAATCTCATCGCGCTGCCTCTGCAAGGGGGCGCCCGGGAATCCGGCAACAGCGTGTTCATCGACCCGTCCCTACGTCCATACGATGATCAGTGGGCGTTCCTTTCAGGTGTGCGTCGCCTCGTCACTGCAGACGTGCGATCGATCGTCGGACAGGCAACCAGGGCGGGTCGCATCGTCGGTGTCCGAGCCGTGCCGGATGAAGCGGAGAACACGCGTCAGCCGTGGACTCTCACCCCCTCGCGGAAGTCGGACAAGCGGTTGGCCGGGTCTCTCCCCGAAGCCATCGCAGCAACACTGAGTGACCAGGTATATGTGCCCAAAGCGCACCTGGGGGCACCCCTGCGCAACCATCTCGTACGTCTTGCTGCTTTCCAGAATCCGGAGTTCTACCGGGCCCAAGCCATGCGGTTGCCGACCTACACCAAGCCGCGGATCATTGCCTGCGCCGAGGAGTTCCCCGAACACATCGCCCTGCCCCGTGGTTGCTTAGGCGCACTGAGGGAGTCGCTTCGGGATAACGGCATCAGGCTCCGTGTTCGGGACAAACGGAACAAAGGGAAACCCATCGATGTTTCGTTCCACGGGGAACTGCGCGACGACCAACGAGAAGCCGTGGACGCATTGCTCCCCCATGACATCGGTGTTCTGGCCGCCACGACCGCTTTCGGAAAAACGGTCCTGGCGGCAGCGATGATCGCGGAACGAGGCGTCAACACATTGGTCCTCGTGCACCGCCGACAACTGATGACGCAGTGGGTGGAACGCCTGACCACGTTCCTTGATCTCGACGACAAGGACATTGGCAGGCTCGGTGGAAGTCGCCGCAAACTCAAAGGGAGGGTGGACATCGCTCTGCTCCAAAGCATGGTCCGCGAAGGGGTCGTGAACGACCGAATTGCAGACTATGGGCATGTCATCGTCGACGAGTGCCATCACGTGTCCGCACGCAATTTCGAACTGGCTGTCCGCCGCGCGAAGGCCAAGTACGTCCTCGGGCTGTCGGCAACGGTAACCCGCAAGGACGGGCACCACCCCATCATTTTCATGCAGTGCGGCCCGCTCAGGCACCAAGTCACCGCGCGTCAACACGGGGGCACCAAAGGACTGACCAAACAGGTCATCGTGCGGCCCACACGTTTCGTCGCTAGCAGCGGTAGTGAGGGAGAAGGCGCCCGGGCGGACTTCGCACAGCTGATTGACCGACTGGCCCACAACACGCGACGCAACGAAATGATCACCGACGATGTCGAAATTGCGGTGTCCGCAGGCTCTTTCCCGCTGATTCTGACGGAAAGGCCAGAGCACCTCGAAGAGCTGGGAAATCGCCTGCATGAACGCGACATTGAGGTGATCCGTCTCTGCGGGAGCATGGCGAAGAGAGAGCTGCGTGAGGCCATGGCCGGGGTTGCGGAGACCGACAACGAGCAGAGCGACCGGCGTAGAGCCGTCGTTGCGACGGGACGTTTCGTCGGAGAGGGCTTTGACGCGCCGGGTCTGGACACCATGTTCCTGACTCTGCCGGTCTCATGGAAAGGAACCGTCGCTCAATATGTCGGGCGGTTGCATCGGACGCAGCAGGGAAAGGAACTCGTCCGAGTGTTTGACTACGCTGATCTCAATGTCCCCGTATTCGCAAGGATGTTCGACCGACGCTGCAAAGCGTACCGCCAACAGGACTACTCAATCCTCCTACCGGCCAGCGCGATACCGGGTTGGCCGCCCGATGTGCCGCTCCCGATCGAGGAGAAATGGAAACAAACCTACGCAGCCAGTGTGCAGCGCTTGATCCGGGATGGTGTCGACGTGCCGTTGGCGGAACTCTTCGTTCAGGTCACAACCATCGAACCCTTGACCAACAGACAGGGAGCCGACCGTGCTCGCAGTGCCAGTGAGGCCTTTCTGTTCAGGCGACTCGAGAGCTTGCCACAGGCTCGGGGCCGCTTTGTTCTCAATGCCCGGCTCTCCATCCCATTCCGTGCCCAGGGCAGCATGGAAGTGGACTTCCTGGACACGGAGTCACAGGTGGTGATTGAGCTGGACGGCTCCCATCATTTCGGTGACTTGGAGGCCTATCGCCGTGATCGGCAAAAAGACTACCTACTCCAGGAGAAGGGCTATTGCGTTCTTCGCTTCCTGGCCGAAGATCTGGGTAGCCATCTCAACGATGTGCTGGACACCGTACTCCGGGCCCTCGCACACGTGGGGCACTAGCGGCTCAAGACAGCATCCACCATGGCGGCATATTGCGGATAGCAGGTTGCCCCTTCGCCCCGGATGAACGGGGATGCACTGGGGCAGACGATGAGGCCCCCTTGATCATCGAAAACATCGGCGATGAGGGCCTCGGTCTCGGCGCGGACCTGCGCAGGAGTGTGTTCGTACATGTGATGAATCTGAATGTTGCCTTCGAGGCACACTTTCCCCCGGCACACGGCCTTGGCATCGGCGGCGGTAATGTCGCCGAGGGGTGGGGGCTCGAACGGGTGCAGAACATCCGTTCCCATGTCCACAAAGTCCTGAAGCACAGAGCTGATGCTCCCGTGAGAATGGATGTGGATACGACCGCCGATGTCGTGGATGAGGTCGATGATACGCCGGTCATATTGCGCATTGAAATCGATGAAATCCTGCCTGCCGTGGAGAGGCGGCAGGATGTACTCCTCCCCGGCCATGCAGAAATACGGCCCATAGCCGCGCTCGGCAGCGTGCCGGACGGTCCTCAGGATGGCTTCGGTCCAGCGTTCGCACAGCTCGTGGAGGATGTCGCGGTCCGTGATCGACATGATCGCGAACGTCTCTGAGCCGCAGAGCTGAGCGACTGTGCCCCCGGGATTTGCTCCGAGACTCACCTCGACGATTCCTGCATCCCCTATCCGGGCACACGTCTCAGCAAACCTACCATCGTCCCCGAGCACCTCGGGAATCGGTAGCGACAGATAGGTTTCGGCGTCCTGCCTGCACGTGATGTAGTATGTCTCCTGCAACCCTGGGAGTCCCTTCAGGCTGACCATATGGGAAGCCCGAAGGTCTCCGGCCGGTGTGTGCAACGTCGTCGTGTGGCGCTCGAAATCCTCCGAATGGGGTTCGACCGCTCGGCTCGATGAACCGGCCGCGCTGAAGCGGAATCCTCGCCAGCCTCCCTTGAGCTCCGTCCTCTCCCGGAACAGTGATCTGAGCCTGTCATAGGTGGGATCATCGGCGGGGAAACCTGTGCGTGAGTAAACGGCAGGCCGGTCGATTTCCTGGTTGAAGTAGCAGCGATGCAGGCGCTCTTTTCGCGTCACAATCCGGTCTCCTCATATGCAGTAGCCACGTCAGGGTCAGTGAACGTGACCCAAGTGAGCAGTTCCCATGGGCAAGGTGTATCGCCTCAAGAATCGCGCGCTCCGGCCATTTCCTCAGAACATCGTCCATCCTGCTTGTTGCTTGACGTGTCATGCGGGTCATTCGAGGAGGCTTGTGGACCGCCGGCAGTTCGTTTCCACCGGCCAAAGTCGAGTTTCACTGGCCGTTTGTCAAGCTGCCCAAACTGGCTGAACAGGAACTGAGGTGCGATGAGACGCCAAGAGCTGCCGACATGCCACGCAACAGAACCGCGGCACAGCACGACACAACATCCGGCCATCGTCTCGAGACTCGGCACGGCGTGCCGCCTGACTCGACGTAGCAAAGCGAGGGGGACGCGCAACACGGGATACACTATCACAGTGCCGGTGCTGCACCGACGTCCGACTGGTCGCCTCGGGAATCACTACTTCGCGCAGGCCTCGCCTTCATCTCCTTGGACGCGTGCTTGCGGCCATTGCCATGTGCTGGTCCGCCTATATGTTCCGGGTCGATGACACACCATGGCCCAAGCGCACTCGCCGTGATCATCAGTCTTGTCGGCGTCTTCCCGGGGCTGACCGCGGCGCCGGATCGCCACGGCCTGCCTCCCCGCAATGGGGCCGAGGGAGGCTCGGGCGCGTATCGTCGGCGAGGCCATCCTGAACCGGCGATAGCCCACGGGAACGCGCCGATGGCTGCGTGCTGCTCTCCGAGAACGGTCCATGTTCTGGTACATCAACGAGGAAACGACATCGATGTTGGATAATGCTGCCGTCGAGTCCCGGCGCGAGTTCGTTCGGGAAGTGACAAAGCTCAAGCTGTGGTACGCTTGGCGGCTGCAGAAACACGACGGGCTGGACTTCGAGACCGCGGCCGCGACACGCGTGGGCATCCGCGAGTTGACCGTGTTCGGCGGGAATCGGGACCACGTCAACCCCGAGGATACGGCGGGCTGGTGCCGCGTGCTGGACGAGTTGGGGGCGCTGTACGGGGGCCACAGCGCCGACACTACGAGCAAGGCGATCGAAGACGAGGGACTGGCGCTTCTCTGGCCCCATCTCACCCCCTGCTTCGAGCACGACGCGGCCGAAACGACGCGGTGGGTGGCGGGCTCCTTCGGGTGTTTCAAGTACGAATACCGATCGTTCTACGCCGAACCGGACTCGGCTGACCACCTGACGCTGCACGTGCGCAATGCGTACCAGCCGGATTCGCCCTTCCAGCATGTTCCCGAGATGGCCCGAAGCCTGCAGGAAATTGCGGCGTGCGCGGCGCAGGAGAGGCCGGACGTGGCCTGCGTACAGTGCGCCACGTGGCTCAACAGTCTGCCGCCTTTCGCCAAGCTCTTTCCTCCGTCGTGGACCGACACGTCCCTGCCGGGGGCGCCGGGGAACCACACCGGCTGGTGGGGGCAATTCATGAATCGCCGCGGCGGTTTCCATGCGCGGAACGCCCGGGAGTTCCGCAGCACGGCACGGTTCCCCTACGAACACCGCATGTGCCGCTGCCCGATCTCGGACCTCCAAGAGCATTTGAGGGGGCTCGCATCCAGCGCGTAGGCGTTGAGCGAAGCCCGCCGGATCCATCGGCCCCCGACCTACCTCGAACGCGCCACGCTGCATGCGTGCCAGACGCACACCACCTCGTCGGTACGGCGACCACCGACCACCGCCATCAGGCTCTACAGATACGTGCCCAGGAGACGCCGTGCACATCTGCCTGCAGCCCCCGGACTGCGGGCGGCACGTCCTTGCCAGTGCAGCCACACAGCCGACTATTCCATTCCACTTAGCTTGCTCTTCGCCCACCACCGGGCTAGCTTGGGAACCGTGAGGTCCGTATACGGTCCGTGTCGCACTGCCGGTCCCCGGACAGAAATCGACAGAGCGAAACCGGAAAGAAGAGACGAGAATGGACAAGAGCAAAACAAACAGTCCGGCGCCGGCAATTGTCCATGCCTTCAAGATACTCGGATTTATGCATGATGGTGCTGAATACCGGATCCAGGACATCGTCCGTGAAGTGGGCGCACCCAAATCATCCGTTCTGCGCTACCTCGAGACGCTGAGGAGTATTGGCGCTGTATGGCGGAATCCCGTAACCCGCGCTTACGTCAGCAGTGTACGCATTGCAGCGAAGACCGACGAGGACCCGATGTTTGACCAGAAACGCCGGGCGGCAATGCATGAGCTCTGTGAGCTGACCACGCGAACCGTTGAGTGGTTTGAAGCAGAGGGAGACGGCATGGTGTTGCGGGAGCGGGAATCCCCGCCCGAATGCAAGATATCGGCCAAGGTCAGTATCGGCACAGTACTGGGCTTTGAGGAACAGCTGGAGGCAGTCCGGCTACTGGGTCGCGCGCACTTCGCCGGGAAAGGCGGAGAACTTGTCGGCTCCCAGTGTCGGAGACACGTAGGTCACGGAGTTCTGGCACCGATTGCGCCGGCCGATGCCTACAAGCTGGTTCAGGATGCAAGAGAGAAGAAAGTCGCGTCAGACAGCTTCTGCAACGCGCACGGAACGCGGCGGATCGCAGCATTGGTGGAGAAAATGGGACGGCCCGTTGGGGTGATGTCGGTCATTGAGGTCGTGCTGCACCAGGACGTGTTGAGGAACCTGGACTACCTGCCGGCCCTGCAGAAGCAGGCAGAACTGTTGTCGCGTTAGGAGGCCGTCCCTCCGCGCAGGGCCCAGAATTCGTGCCCGCCACCGCTAGAGCTTGGAGATGGCCAGATGAGTAAGAAGTACGTAAGCGCGGTGCGCCGGTTCTACGACGGCATCCTCTCCCACAGTCCGAGTATCCACGACCGGAAGGTGTCCATCGACACCCCCCTGTTGCCCAACGCGTTGCGGATCGATGGCGGCGACTGGCCGTCACGCTTCGCCGAATACACCGGCGAGATTCTCTGCAACGCGGCGATTCAAGGCCCGCTGTTCCGCGGCCTGGCCAGTCTGACGCGCCTGACCGACGACGAACGTTATCGCCAGGCAGCCGACGAGTCACTGCGCTTCCTGCTCAGCCGCTACCAGTGGCCGCACACGGGCCTGCTACCGTGGGGTGGCCACGCGGCCGTCGACCTAGCCACCGGTTTGCCGTCGAACCTGGGCTGCCCCGGCATGTGGGCCCAGCATGAACTCAAAGCGCACCAGCCGCCGTTCGACATGATGTGGGGGACGGATGCGCGTGGCACCACGCGCTTCATCGAGGGTTTCTGGCGCGAGCATGTCCGGGACGACGGCTCGTACTCGTTCAGCCGCCACGGCGACATGTTCGGCGCCATGTCAGGCTGGTTTCGGGAACACCTTCTGCGTGGGTACGACGGTTGCCAGTTCATGACGTCCGCGCTCGACCTGGCGACCGGCGCCGTGCTGATGTGGCAAAGGACCGGACGCCGCGACTGGCTGGGTCACGCGCTGGGTATGATCAAGAACTTCGACGACGCACGCGACCCCAACACGGGCCTCGTTGCGACATCCTACACCCGCGGCAAACGGCCTCCACTGCTCGAAGGCCACTGCATCAGTCGCTACACGTACTGTGCCAGTATCGCCTTGAGACTGGGTGAACGGATGGGCGACGACGGTGAGCTTCTGACCCAGACGGCGCTCGGGGATCTGCTCGCCTTCGGACGCTATATGTTCGACGAAGAGGCCAACGGCTTCTTCATACGCCGTTGGCTGACTGATGGATCGCGCATCGACCGAATGGGGCGGCCGGCGCTGGAACTCTCGGCGTATGGACCGCGCGGGACGAACGACGTGCGCAATCCCGCACTGCCGGCGTTGCTCTACGGCTATGCTATCGCCTGGCGCCGAACGCGCCACGCCGAACTTCGCCCGACCATTGACCGAATCCTCGATCTCCTGGGCGCGGACGACGGCTTCGATTTCGCTCTGCAGGGCGGCGAAAGCGCCGCCTACATCCTGCAGGCAATGATCGAGTTGTGGCATGCTGAGCAGGATCCGCGCTGGCGTGAACTGGCGCATGTCGTGGCAGACACGGCGCTTGAGCGTTTCACCGGCGACCGCGGCTGTTTCATGGACTGGCCGGGCTCGGACCTCTGCCGCCTGGGACAGCGCTTACCGCTGGCACTGTTGCGACTTGCGGCCGTTGAAGACGGCAAAGACGACTCGGTCGACTCTGATCCCGGCGGCGGCACGTATCTCGATCCGGATCCGAAGATGCGCTGGCGCTTCGACCGTCACACCTATCGTCTTCGAACTGCTCACATTGAGTGCGTCGTGGGCGATCGCTACCCTCACGGCGGGGCCACCGATGGCGAATGGGACCGCGCCGGCGTCCAATCGCTTGGTCTTGCCGGCGCGCCGGAGAATCTGTTCGAACCGAGGCTGGGTGGACTCGTCCTCGAACCGCTTGCGGACGTCCATCCCAACTGCCACATCGCACTGCTCTCGCCAACGGCCGTGCTCCTGGAGAACGTCAAGGGGCTCCTCTGTGAGAATAATGGGCAGGAAGTGCCCACGCTGATCGAGGCAGTCTATTCGGTCACGGACGATCACGTCCTGGATCTCGACGTGCGACTCCTGCCGTTCCTGGTCGAGGGCGACGACGAGTTCATCCTGCGCTGCGACAACGTGCTGGCCAAGGGGGCGAGCGTCGAGGAAGCGCAGGCGGGACGCGTGGTCGTCATACGGTTGGGCGCCCTATCCGCCGTGATAATGACTCATGACAGGGCCGGCGCCCGGATCACGCGCACCAGCCACAACCACGTCGGCTTCGAGTGGCACGCGCCCATGACGACGGGCGTCGAGCAGTGCCTGCGTGTGCGTGTGGTCGTGTCGAAGGAAAGCCTCGATGTCGATGCCGAATGGCGGACGTTCACCGAACAACAGCGCCCTGATATCGCCCGCCTTCGTCGCGATGCCGTCGCCACGGTACAGATGGTGACCATGACGTGAACCCCGAGTCCCCCGTTGGCTAGTGCCGCGTGACCATTCGGTCTCGGGCCTGAACACTGAACACTGGCAACTCAACCCTCTGCGTTCCAAAGGAGACACTGTCCGCATGAAAGCCCCCATCCTCGTCGCAGCCCTTCTCGCCGCCATTGTTTGCCTCGGAGTCGTGCACGCGGCCCCGAAACAGGGCTCGGCCGAGCCCGAAACTCTGTACACATTGAGCCCCCATTTCGATGCGGGTGACGCCTGTCTCGATACGATCCACAACAGGCCCCACGAGTCGAAGGGCTTGCCGCCGGTCGAGCTCACCTTCCTCGAAGGCGTCGCGCCGTTGGTGCTATGCGAGAATGGTGTGGCCAAGGTCAAGATCATCACTCGCACGTACATCCCGTACTACAGAGACGTCGCTGGGCTGCTCAAAGAGTATCTTGATATGGTCACCGGTGCGTCTTTCGAGATCGTGGATGACCGTGACCCGGCGGTTCGCGGCATCTTCGTCGGTCCCCTGGACAATGCGACATCGCAGGAACTGTTCACCAAGGCGCAGACCAAGGGATTGGACCACTTCACCGTTCAGTCCTTCGACCGCGGGATTGTCCTTGTCGGCAAGGACGCGGATCCGCTTTACGGTGTCAAGAACAACATGCCGGAGAAGTACCAGGAAATCAGAGCGCGTTACAGTTTCTACGTGCGTGGGACCTACTTCGCGGCGATCGACTTTCTCGAACGCTTCGTCGGCATCCGGCGCTATTCCCCGGGATTCCTGGGCGCCTACTTTCCCGACCTGAGCAGGCGTAGAGTCGTGGTTCCCGCGGTCAGCTACGAAGACGCACCGGCTTTTCCCTACCGATCCTGGACCGGGCCGCACATCGGCAATGACGCCAAGTACCTCAAGACAAGCTACCGGGAAGGATCGATCTGGGCCGCCTACCGACGTCAAAGCACCGCGCTACAGGCGATCGGGAACCATACGGACTGCCTGTGGCACGAGATCTACGCGGGCCGCCCGGAGTTCTTCGCGATGCGCCGCGACGGCACGCGGATGATGGGGAGGAAGGGACATCAGTCCTCGCAACGCTGCTATACGAATGAAGCAGGATACCAGCAGCATCTCAAGAACATCGACGACTGGTACACCTACGGCGACCGCACCGGATCGGAGTACAGAACCTTCACGCGCTCCTACGCCACGCCGAACGAGAGGTATATCTATTGGATGCCCAACGACGGCTTCCCCGGGTGCTTCTGCCCGGCCTGCGAAGAGTTGCTCGCCAAGCACGACAGCACGTATCACCCGAAAGTCGTGCAGGAACTCCACTACGCCGCCAAGCTCGGCCGGGAAATGAAGACGCGCTGGCCGGGCAAGATCCTGAACTACAACCTCTACGGCCAGAAGGTGATCCCGGCAGAATTCGAACTCCCGGACAACATCAGCTACACGAAGGTGTTCAACTCCTACTGTGAGGCCTACTGGAAAGAGCCGAAATACCTCGCCTTCGCGCAGGGCATGATCGACACGATGAACGACCTGTCCACCGAGAAGGCCATCATCTGGTCGCACTACCCGGTCAAGCCGCGACAGCTGAGCGACATCAACATGCCGTACCCGGCGCCACATGTACTGGCGGCGTTCTACAGGAAGAACCGCGACAACGTACTTGGCGTCCACGTCAACCTCGGCCCCTGGATGTCCTGGGCCTTCGATAGCTACATCCTCTACGTCTACCAGAGCATCCTCTGGGATCCGGACGTCGATCCGGATGGGATCCTCGACGAGTACTGCGCCACGCTCTTTGGGCCTGCTGCTGCGGATATGAAGGCGTATTTTCGTCTACTCATCGACCGCTGGGAAAACGTCAAGTGGTCGTACACGCCCGATGTGGCCCTGCACCGCGCCGCGCATCTGGCACAGACGTTCCCGGCCAAGCTCTACTGGACGGAGACCTATCCGACAGAGGTCAGGGCCCGACTCCAAGGCATTCTCCTGTCCGCTATGGCCAAGACGACCCCGGGCACGATCTACCACCAGCGGCTGGTGCACCAGAGCGACGTGGGCGCCGAGTTTTTCCGGCTCGGCGCAGCCGCCGACAGCGGCACCGAAGCGCGCGCCGAGTGCCCGGTACTGACGCATTCGCTCACCGTCGACGGTTCCCTGGACGAATGGCAGGACGCCGTGCCACTGCCGCTGCAGGAGTCTATGACCGGCAAGACCGCGAAGATCAAGACGGAGTTCTTCACGGCCCATGACGCCGAAAGTCTCTGTATCGCCGGCAAGGTACATGAACCGGTCGCTGCAGTACTGCCCACTGAACCAGGCGCACAGCTGTACGAGCACGATTCGGTGGAGATATTTCTCTGCCCCAACCAGCTCGGCGACGACGAAGGCGGATTCAACAAACGCGGTCGTTTCTACCAGCTCATCCTCAATGCGCGCGGCGATGTCGTTACGACTCACCGGGGGCAGAACAAGCGCGACACCGAGAAAATCGCCCTGGAGTTCGACCGCGCCGTGAAGCCGATGGGCAAAGGGTTTCAGTTTGAGATCAGGATCCCCCATGCCTCGATCAACGCACTGCCGCCGCAGCCTGGGGACGAGTGGGCAGCCAACTTCTACCGCAACCGGAAACGCGACGATGGCTCGGAGCGCTATTACGCCTGGTCGCCGACCATGGGGAAGGCGTTCTTCTATACCGAGACGTTTGGCTTGTTGCAGTTCCCCAAGCCGGTTCTCCTCACCGCAGGTTTCGATGGCGGAACCGTCTGGGACAAGGCGGCGCCGGGGACGGAGCATTCTTTCGAGACCCGGGATGGCGTCGGCATCCTTCGCGTGACCTATCCGGCCAGCGCCGACAAGCCCGTCGCGATCGGGTTCTACAGCAACGCTGTGCTCAAGGACCTCGCCAAACCCATCAGCGTGAGCAGCGCGATCCGCTACAACGGCGTCGGCGTGTCGGAGATCGAGTTTTGGGCGCGATCCAAGGCGTGGGAGAAAATGGAGTACCGTTACAACCCCGCTGCGAACCCCGGGGAACGCGTCCAGAGCGAGACATGGCAGCACCTGAATGTCGATCGGGCCGTGAAGCGGGGGGCCCATGGCAAGGTCGCCCTCGACAAGATCAGCGATTTCTACGCCATCGGTGTTACAGCCACGATACACCCCGGAGCAGACTTCATGCTCGAAGTCAGGCCGGCCAAGGTCTGCGAGAGGTAGGGGCAGGTACAGCGGGAAGCCACGGGCATAGGTGAAGGACTCCCCGCCCTTCTCGCCCCCCCCTGCAAGTCTTGATCCCATCCCGTTCCTGACCTCCAGGAACGGCTCGGCGACACTCTGGCATTCCCCCGGGGCATCCTCCATATCGAGAAGCTCGCTGTAGCCGCTGGAAATGCCAGCTGTCCTTCCCGGCATGTCGGCTTTCAGACACCGCTGACCAACGCAGTCCAAACTCCGGGACAACACTCCGGCCACTCCACTGCTCCGTCATTCCCCGAGATGACTCTGGCGAGATGTCATACATCTTCCAGACCGAATATGCGCCTCGGATTCTCATAGTAGGACCGGTCTATGAACTCCCGCGCATACGTCTCGTCGATGATTCGGGCCTCGATCGCGTCCTCAAGCACGTCGGCAATGAGCTGCCGCGTGAGACGGTCGACCCCCGCGATGTCCTCTGGATAGCTGCTGTCGGAGCCCCAACACATTCGGTCGTGTGGCACCATGGCCAGCCACTCGGCCAGAGCGTGCTTGAAGCGTAGTGGGGTGACCCACCCGATCCAGGTGAAGTCGATTATCACATTCTCGAACATCCCCGCCAGATAAGACGTTTCTCCCACATAGGGATTTCCGCCGTGGAGCAGCACGAATGTCATATCCCGGTAGCGCCTATCCACGAGAACGTTGTGGAACTCCATGGGGTTGGTCTGGCACAGGCTGCCGTGTCCCCAGTTCTGGTAGCCGGTGTGAACGACCACCGGGAACTCGTTCCGCCTGCATGCTGCAAGGATGTGGTGGAACGCGAAGTCATGCACGATCCGGCGATCCTCGAAGGTCATGTCGTTCTTCTTTGAGAAGGCACGGCGGGCATCACGCTCAGTGGGGTCGGACACCTTCAACCCCCACGTGTAGGCCATCGCCGTCTTCATCCCCACCACACCATGGGACCGCCACTGATCGATCTCCGCATCCAGATCCGCAAGATAGCTATCCAGCGTCGGCAATGGGCCGAGCTGCTTGCAGAGGCAGTTGTAGTAGGTGTCGCTGAGTTCCGGGTAGTCGGGTGACGGCACGATGTCCTCCCCATTGATCACCTCATCGATGTACGCCAGATACGCCAGGCGATTGCCCGCAATGCCTGCAAAAGGGCGGGTGTCCTTCGGCTTGAACCCGCAGAAGGCAATCTGCTTCTTGATACCCACCACGTCCATGGCGTGCTCAATGGCGCCCCACGCGCCCTTTTCACGGAGCGCCGCTGCCTTGTCGAAGGCCGCCTGCGATGAATCGGGTCGCAAGAAAACACCCGCATCCTCCCCGTAGAGCACACGACACGCCTCAGCCGCGGCACGGGAGGAGTGCATGGCGCGGGTGGTGGCAAAACTCGCCCAGTTGGTCGCGCCCTCGGCAAGCCCGCCATAGGACTCGTTCAGATGGGCGTGCGTGTCGAGCCGGCTCCGGCTCAGACAGGTTGCTCGAATATCGGAAGCGTTCTCGTTCACGCGCCTCAACCTTCCGTGGTCGTGTCTCTGAGCAAATGGAAAGAAGATTGGTAGACACAGTCGCCAATGGGGCCCGGGCTACGCGGTCGCGCCCGATCGAGCAGGCCGGTCCAGGTGCACGCACCCCGGTACCGCGCCTCAGCCACTCGCGTTCCCAGCGCCTTCACAACATCGCTTTCCTTCACGCTCACCGTCCAGTCCGGACGCTGGCCGATCCGGTACACGTTGCCAAACACACGAGAATCGCAACCGTAGAGCCGTTCTGCTCGCCATGGGGGCAGACCAAGTTCCGCCAACTCCGGAAACCGCGCTGGATCTGCGGCCGAATCGAAGGCGTTGATTAGCGCGCGCGCGAACAGGCCGACATCTGCGGCCCAGTAGCCTTCCTGCAGGATGGGCCATTCGGCGATCACGATCCGGGGTCTGATCGAGCGGATGATCGCAGCCAGTCGGCGCTCGGCCGGCTCGATGCCCTGCCAGTTCTGATACAGGTGATGGATACGGTGCGGCTCGCGGCGCCGACCGCCGGGCATGTCCAGCATGCTGCGAACAGTGCGCATGCCGGCTTCCAGGCACCCGACGGTCGTGTTCGCGCGCGTCCGCCCTTCGTAGGGCCCGCTCAAATGGACGCTGCGCCCGCCGATCGCCATGGCGATGTCGTAGTCATCCGCCATGGCGACCCAGCAGGTCGAGTTGACGTGGTGGCCATGTGGCGTCCCGTAAAGGACGCGCGGCGCTACTGCCCCACTCGCGACCTGTTCCCAGCCGGCCTCGACGCGCCGCGCAATGGCACCGAACTCGCCCGCCGCCCACGCCCGGCCCTGCCGGTCAAAGCAGATGTCGCGCAACCCCGTACAGAACGGGCCGGGCTCGCGCTGCCAGGTGTTGCCGCCGTCTTCGGTCCGGAACACGACCGAGCCCGGCTCGCCAGCAACCGTGCCCGTCCGTTCATCGACAAACCGGACGGCCCGAAAATGCATGACATCAGCCGCAGCGTCGGACACCCCCAAGTCGACCGGTTGCCAACTGCGCCCGCCGTCACCCGTCCGCATGAACGTTCCCCGGTCGCCCGCAATCCAGCCCACGCGCGGGTTCAGGAAATGGACCGCCTGTATGGCGGCACGCAGGCCGAACGGTGCGTCCTGGGTCTGAGCGTCCCGACGCTCCCAGGTCCGACCGCCGTCAGACGTCGCGACAACGACGCCCTCCTCGCCTGCGGCCCAGCCGTGATTGTCATCCACAAAATGGACGGACGTGAACCAGCTATCTGTTCCCGTGTTGGCCAGGTGTTGCCACGACTCGCCGCTGTCATTCGTTTTCAGCACTACCCCGTACCCACCCACGGCATACCCGACGCTGTCGCTGGCAAAAGAGAGGCCGAACAAATGCGCGGCGCCGTCCCTGAAAACGGTGCGCCAGTTTTGGCCGCCATCGGATGTCACCAGAATTACTCCGGCAGTGCCAGTGACAGCGACGCGCTGACTCCGCGGGCGCCCGCCCACCGCAAAGCCACGCCATTCGTCGAGGAAGAAGACCTTCTCCAGAGCATAGTCGATGTCGGCCGGCTGCGTACGCCACGTGACGCCCCCGTCGTCCGTGTGCCGAATTGTGCCCAATCCGCCCACTGCCCAGCCCTTGTCCGGCGTGGGGAAGTCAAGCCCCGTCAGCGTGTCCGCGGCCGCCGTGGGCGAGGTCCCGCGCTCGACGCCTTCGTCCGTTTCACCGGGAACAATCACGCGGCCCGAGGTCTCAGCACGCGGCAACGGCCCGTCGAAACGCAGGAAGCCGAGCCGTTCCAGCAGCCGGCAGCGGCCGTACTCCGGCGACCACGCACTAATCTCCGAGCCCACGCAGTCCGGGCTTGACGTGTCCCGCGCGCCACGGGCGCGCTTGAGGTTGCAGCGCCACATGTTCGTCGCGTGATCGAGGCCGTGCAGCGAACGAAGCGGGATCGCTAGACGCGCCTCCCAACGATCATCCCGGATCGCGACCCGCACGTTGAGAGCCGGGCGCCAGCAGTCGCCTTCGTACAGGGCACAGGCGCCGTAGGGATCGTGGTAACGCGTCAGCACGTCACCACGCGAGTTCACGAGGACGTGGCAGTACCCGCCGTGGTAGACATCCGTACCTTCAAGGCCCGGCGCCACAATGGCCTCCACATGGTCGCCCCAGTCCAGTCCAAACGCTTCACGCCGGTCCAGGTAATTGGCGCGGCGGTTGTCTGCGCCGTACTTCGCCAGTTCCTCGTCGCGGGTGAGCACGCGTAGGTTCGCTATGTCGTCGTCGTGGCAGTCGAAGCGTACGTACAGGAACTGCGCGTCATAGGCGATGCGCACGTCCGTCTTGTGTTGGGGTTCGCCCCCGGTCTGATCCAGCCAGAGATCGCTGATCGTCTCAGCATCGGCCCATACCGCATCGCCCAAGCCCGTTGTCTCGCCCGGAACGGGCCGGACATCAAGTGACGACACGTCCCGCAGCACGACGCGATCAACAGAGGGCAGTTCGGAGGCGATGTACGCATGTCGCGGCCCGGGTACGTCAAACTCCTCCGGAGTCGAGAGGAAACGGCCCTCACCCAGATCGTTGTCCGTTTGCCGGAAGAAGGTCGATTCGGCCGCACGCGTCCACTCAGACATGGCTCCGCCGCGCGGGGGTCGATACCGGAACACGTCCAAGCCCCAGACGCTGTCGCACACGGGAAGCGGCTCCAGATTCGTCAACGGCACGGTTGCGTCCACAACCCAACCGTCGTCGGTCCGGGACACGTCCGCGACAGCGCCCGACTTCCAGCACGGCCAGAACACGCCGCCGTCCCAGGGGTCGTAGAACGCGCTCACAATCTCCCCGCTCGGTGCCATAGCAACGTAGTAGTAACTCCCCTCGAGGTAGACGCGCGGTTCGGCATGGCGTGACGGCGGGTCGGCCAGAAGCGGCAGCGGATCCCGGACGAACCGCACCGGGGAAAGATACGCAGGGCAATCCCCGGCCGCCACCGCGCACAGCGTCACGACCACACAGTCATCAGTGAAGATGCTGCGCTCGCGGTCACCGACCTCTTGAGCCCACTTGAGGAAGCGATCCTGGCCTTCTCGCCAAGCAACGGAGTCTTTCAACGCTTCAGTATCGCCGGACCACAGGAGCTCCGCGTCCGGATCGGTCGGTTCGGAGGGCGCGAAAGAGACATCCGCGACGCGATCCTCGCAACACGCGATCCGCAGCCGAATGCGATCGCTCTCAATATGGCATGAGACATGGGCGGCATGGGCGGCGGGCGTGCCGTCGAAATCGCGGATGAACGTGTCGAGGCACCCGTCCGGGTTGGAGACGGCGTCAAGAAGCGGCAGGTCCGTCGCGGGCCGGTTCTGCCGGGCCAGGCTCGGCGGCTTCTGCAACTCCCACCCCTCGGCGGCCATGAGCTGAGCCAGCTCGTCGAGCGTGACGCCGCACTTCTCGGCCACATTCGGCAGGACGTTGAAGCTGGCCCAGTAATGCGTGCGCAGGAAATCGACGAACGCCACGCCATGGCGCCGCTGGAGTCGTTCGCACCGAGGCGGGGTCGAGCTGGGATGCATGGTCACCTTCCTTGCACTGAACAAGGCCAGTCGGACAGAATCGACGCAGAGGCGGCAGCCGCCCGTCTTTCCTCAGTATTATAGAGGGCAATCTGAGGCAATGACATGAGGAACCACTGCTTGACCGCGATCCTGACGCTCCTCGGCTCGAACCCTCTGGATTCTCACCCCCCCTTCCCCAAACGAAAAACGCCCGCAGTAGACGGGCGTCCGGATGCGTATGGCGGAGAGGCAGGGATTGATGTTCGCATCCGCTCACTGCTCTCGCTGCGCTCGAGCCCGTCTCGTCACTGACGCTCCTCGGCTCGAACCCTAGGAACACCATAAGTGCTCAGTGGTCTTCGAGAACACTCCACCACGAAATGGGCGGGAGAACAGTCGGAATCAGCTTTCCATCAGTTGTTTGTGCTTCTCTCAACGACTCCGTCCTCTTCCTAAGAACAGTGTCATTTCAGGAAAACAGTGTCGCCAATTGATGGCGCTGACGCGGCAGAATGGGGACAGCTCAAACGCGCATCAGCCCCTAGATGCGGGGCGGACCTCGGTCCGGCAGCGTCAACCACTTCGTTTGCCAGCAGTTGCAGCGATTCGGGGTGCTTCTGTGCGAAATAGGGCTGGCGGCAAAGCCATAGCGCACGCCCAATATCCCACTCGGATGAGCTTCCGAACGGGACGGGCAGAATGGGCTGGCGTGTTTGCCGCGGGGCACTCGAGAAACGGCGAGTACGCGCACATGAAGCCTTTACCCGTCAGCGGTGTCTCGCTGCCGACAGCAACGGCCAGAGGCGCTTCCTAAGGCCAGCGAGCACGATGGCCAGATCGAGACCGAAGGCGGACAGCGAACTGCGCCGGAGGAATGCCCGCCATTGCGTTTCCTTGATGTCGTCCTCAAGGAACTCCGGTGTGAAGGCGACAGGCACTTCATCGGGGAGAGGAACGTCGCGCCGGTCGAACGTGGCTCGGATCGCATTGCACAGAAGCTCATCCTCGATGTCCATGTGCGCCAGGATCACATGCATGTCGTAGAAGTCCTTCATCCGGCTGTTGAGAGCACCGAGGACGACAGTGGCATTGAGCTTTTCCGCCACGACCGTTGCCGGGTGGTAGGCGCGGAGCCGCGGCGCGGGGTAATCCAGAATCGCCGGATACTCGATTTCCCTGGGTTCGGGTATCACGGCATCGCCAAGTCCGACATCAATCTGGATCGCCAGACGGGCACGCCCAAGGAAACCCAGCAACCGGACGCGGACACCATGGTACTCTTGGTCGTCGCGAATGTCATCGATCTTGACGGAAGTCGGGTCGAAGTGGAGACCGTCGTCCTCCACCTTGGCCGTGCAGGCGTCAGCGAAGATGGCGCGCAAGCGGCCATGGGTGAGATCGCCGAGGCCCAGCAGGTCAATGTTCCGTGTAGACCGCCCCGGAACGTCGTGCCACAGGGCGAAGAGCATCGCCCCTTTGAGCACGAAGGTCTCGGCATGACCGGCGGCCTGGATGCGATACAAGAGGCGTTCCAGACCGTAGCGCAGCAGTAGGTGGTTGAACTGCTCCCCGGTCGTGTCGCGGATATTGAGCAACCGCTGGTGCACGGATTTGGAGATGTTCTCGGCGCTCACAGGACCATCTCCAGATAGGGCCGCATGACGCGGGCCATCCGGCAGCACTTCGCAATACGCCAGATGTCGTCACGGATGGCCCTTTTCTGACCAACTGCGTCACGCAGCGCTTCGCGGGCAACGTCCAAGCCAATACGGTTGCGGAACTTGAAACAGTCAACGACCGTCTTCGCGGGTGAGTATACGCGGATCGTCACGCCATCGCTTTCGTGCTCCTCGATCCCCTCCGCAAAGGCGTTCCCTTGAAGCTTAACAAACCGTAGGTTAAGGCCACGCCCCACCGGCATGCCCCTGCCGCGCTCGATCGCAACCCATGCTTCTGTTGGCATTTGGGTGGTGATCTCGTGGAACTGGAGGGCGGAAAGCAGACAGATCACGCCATGGGGTACGGCAACCGCCACTTCGAGAAAAGACTCGTTTTCGGGGATGCGGTCCGCCAGAAGATAGGCTCCCCGGGTGATACGGCGCAGCACGCCTCTCCCAGCCAGATAGGGAAGCAGCGTGCGACTGGCCCCGACATCTTCGACGTCAGCGGCACGAATGACGCCGCGTTCCCGCGCCAGGTCAATGATCTTCGTGGTCTGCATGCCAGGGCTCCATTATTGACGTTTGGTGTCCCTCTCTTACTATGTGGCACCGCTTTGTCAATACAAACAACAGAGGCACCGGGCTCCCGACCTGAATCCCTACGCGGGACGCTGGATCTCTTCCCTGAAATCCTGGGTACTCGACCACCTGATCATCCCCGGCGACCCGCCTTCGCCAAGGCTACGGTGAGCCAAGGGACGGCAACTCCGGCGAATCCGGTCACAAATCCGGCTTCCCCCATCGTCGCGCGGCGGCCGATCCCCACTGAAACCACCTGAATGGCAGAACCGACGAGTTTTCGAACAGGACGCCCTGCACAGCAACGGGCGATGACAGTCGCAGCAGGTAACAGGCGACCAACTCCTCGACCAGCATGACTCGCTCGCGGTCGCCGTTGTTGTGGAAGACTGCGCGACGCTCATTGCCACGCGCCGCCACGTGGTAGATCGCGCCCGGGTGCTCAAGTCGAAGTGGCCTCACGATGCCCCAGAGCCATCTCCCGAATGGCAAACGGCAAGGCCCCCGCACGCCTCTTTCCCATCGCACCGGTCCTTTCGTGTTGACCCGATTCGGCCGCCAGTACACTTTAGACGGTGGTCCGGAAATCGGGATCCACCATAGTAGGACTGCCCCGCCACACCCCGACTGGGCAGCCGCTTGCCTCAATGCAGAGCAGCGTGCTAGACAATTCTGACAAGCAGCAGAGCATGATGGATGATGGATCAGCGGAGACGACCAAATGAAGCACTGTGCAGGCGTGGCAATGCTAGGAGGCTGGATAGCAATGACGACGGCACTTGCCGGGCCAGATCCGTACAAGATTACCGGGGCTCGGGTTGATGAGCGTCGGGTTGAAAAAGCGCTGCACGTCGACCTGGCGAACCCCAAGGCATCTGACGAGGGCCCCGGATCCGCGAACCTTCCCCTGAAGACATTGGGCAAGGCTGTAGAGCTCGCCATGCAGCTCAACACGCGAAGGACGGGTGTGAAGATCCTGGTCCATCCCGGCACCTACCGCGAAAGTGTCGCGCTGCAATACCACGGCAGAGAAACGGACACGCCCATCGTGATCGAGGCCCTTGAGCAGGGCACGGTCACCGTCTCCGGTTCCGACCTGTGGGACGACTGGAAGCCAGGCAGCGACACGGGCATCCACACGCACGCCTGGCCCTACAAATGGGGGCTGGCCCCCTACCCCCCCACGTGGGAGAAGTACGTCGTGTTGCAGCCCATTGTGCGGCGGCGGGAGATGATCTTCGTCAATGGCCGCAAGCTCAGGCAAGTGCTCAGGCCGGAGGAACTGGCCGAGGGCTGTTTCTATGTCTCGGAGGAGAGGGAGCGTGCCACGATCCGGCCGTGGGCCGGTGTCGATGTGGGCGCGGCTACGGTCGAGGTAGCCGTGCGAGAACGCCTCTTAGCTGCGCTGGGTAAGTCCAACGTGATCGTACGCGGCATCATCTTTCAGCACAGCAATAGGCCCGTGAACAGCGGTGCCGTCGGTTTCAGCCGCTGCCGCAATGTTATGATCGAGGATTGCGAGATACGTTGGAACAACTGGGCAGGATTCGGCTTCTCCGTGTGCAAGAACGTGACGGCACGGCGCCTCAAGCTCAACCACAACGGAGGCTCGGGAGGACTGGGGCACAAATCATCCAATGTTCTATGGGAGGACACGGAGCATTCCTACAACAACTGGCGCGGCCATCGTGGTGAGTTCCATGGTTGGGCGGTGGGTGGCTGCAAGTTCATGCTCATTAGCGGAGGCATCTTCCGTCGCACGACCTCCATCGGCAACCAGTGTCACGGCTTCTGGTTCGACTATGAGAACAGCAATATTCTCGTGGAGGAAGCGAATTGGAGCCACAACCTTACTGACGGAATCTTCATTGAGGCGAACCGAGGGCCCATAACGATTCGCAAGAGCATCATGGCGTTCAACGGACGGGGGGCCATCACCTCCACAAACTCCGAACGGGTCACGCTGGAGGACAACATCCTCTATGGCAACGGTCGGTTCCAGATATGGGCCGGCGGCAAGGAGTCGCGCAGGGTCGCCAACCCCATGACGGGGGATGACTTGCATCTCACCGTCAGGGACTGGACACTGCGCAATAACGTGATCGTCGGGGTGAACGCTACGCAGGACGCTCTTGACTTCAACGGCTGGCGGCATTTCCTGGACACGTTAAGGGCGTCCGGAAACCTGTACTTCAACCCAGCAAAAAGGGATGTGTTCACAGTCAGTGGGCTGTCCATGAATTTGGATGCGTGGCAGAACGCCACGGGACAGGATCTGGATGCCCTGTTTGCAGATCCGCGGCTGGAGCAACCCGAGGAGATGAAGTGGACACCCAAGGCGGACAGCCCGATCCACAAGAGATCGTCATGGACGAAGCGGTCGGCGCCGGCCGGCGGGCCGGCTGCCTTGAGGGCAATTCAGGTGCAGGCCATCAAGGATGGGTGGACCCGGGCCTATCCCCTCGCTGCCGGAACAGCGGACGATGCCTGGTTCCCGATCAACCTGCGCCCCGCGGTCAACAACCCCCTCTCAGGACGTGAGGGAATCGTGGGGTGGGGGTTGGACCATTTCCCCCCGGGACGCAAGCAGATCCACGGTGTACCCTTTGATGTCCTCGACCAGGAACGCGAGGGGGGCAACTCTGTGATCGCCCTTCGTTCGTTGAAGTCCAAGTTGGCCGGTGCCAAGCCGACACCACAGGAGGTCATGCTTCCTGTCGGGCGGAAACTCCGGGCCGTCTACGTTCTGCATGCCTGTGGTTGGGCGCTCAAGCATGTGAAGATCGGCGCCTACGATCTGGTATACGAAGACGGCAGGACGCATGCCACCGACCTTGTCTCCTATGGCAGTGGCAGCGAGCATCTGGCCGTGTCCCAGCGTTTGGCAACGGATTCCAACATTCAGGACTGGTGGCCCACGCAGCGCCAATTCCAGAACGAGAACGCGCGGCATATCAGCGTGATCGACTTAGACGCGCCCCTCAGCTACCGACGCTTTGTCTACTCCCTGCAGATCGAGAATCCCCATCCCGACAGAGTGGTGAAAGCCCTACGCCTCGCCTCGCGTCCGGATGTAGAAGCCGCCCTGTACATCATCGGGCTAACGGGGGCCCTGAAGTGATGCGCGCAAGGAGTAGGCAGCCAGAGCGTTCATATTCCACAGCGTGGACCGAGTCCTGCGGGTCAGTCCTACGCATGGGCATTTTGGCCCCCGTTTTTGGTTGGCCTTGATTCTTATGCGTAGGACTGACCCGCCCCGCCCCCCGGCAATGCCTGTCAGACCTTCTTCCTGAACAAGGATCGTGCTAAGTTAAGTCGACGTCAACGCAGGGAGGCGATAGACCAACTCATCACCGCGACAGTCACATTCCTCACCCAAGTGAGAGAGCTTTCGCGGAGAACCGTCAACAGAGCATGGCGCCTGGCCGTCGAGGCTTGGCTCCAGATTCAAGGCGCCATCACCGTCACACAGAACGGGAAGCTCGCGCCACTCAGCCAAGGAGTGTTACCCGGTTTCAAACGAATCTTGGCTCACCAATAGGCTGTCCGCACAATCGGCCAAACCGACTTGAAGGTCGAGAGCAGTACAATTGCCTTCAGCCGCATGATGTTGGTGTAGAAATTCAGTTCTCGCTGCTCGTTCAGACCGTTCAGCATCGATGCCCCGCTCACATGGCTGTTCGTACTCGCGCTATTGCCTCGCTCAACTTCGGCCGACTTCGTGCTACCAACGCCTCTCGCTTACCGTCTCTGTACGGTGTTCCCCTCCACTAGGCGTTCGGGTGTCTGACCGGATGCGTATCAGTGCGACGCCCACTACATTATGGCGTTCCACGGACACATCCATGTCGAACGCCAAATCCGGCGGCTAACCGAAAGCACGAACATGCCTCTTCACGACAGCGTTTTCCGCATGCACCCACAGCCGGGCCTGGTGCTGCCTCGGCAGCCTGGTCAGCCATGGAATCTCGGCATCGTGGACGCGGAGCGGAAGCTCGCACGCGGCGCGGCGCCGGCCAACAAAGGTGCCGATCTCGAAGGCACATTGCTGTGGCTGCGCGCTCAGGGCGTTCGGACGCTGGCCATACTCAACGAGACGGAGCAGGGCATCGACCGCGAGGCTGAACTGGCCCTGGCCGCGGAGATCAACTTGCAGACGGTGTGCTTTGACTGGGAACGCATGCTGCGGGAGAAAAACTCTGGCGGGGAGCCGCAGTGGCGCCGCTTCCGTGCCTTGGTCGAAGCTGGAGCCCTCTATGTGCACTGTGTGTGGGGCGTCGACCGCACCGGCGCCACGCTCGCCCGCGTCCGGCGTGAGCTCTACGGCTGGACGGCGCAGGAGGCCTTCCGGGAGGTGCGTTCCTATGGCTTTGCGTTCGAGACTCCAGTCCAGGATCTGCAGCCGTACCAGAAGGCTGTGCTGAGCTACTTCGACTTCTACCTTGAGGACTATGCTCCGCTCCAGCCCGGCCACCCCGACCACACGGCATGCCTGGTGAGGGAGGAGACAGCCATCGGCGACTAAGGACCACGCAAATGCGAGGCAAATGACACGGCAATGACACAACACGTTTGGTGTGGATCGCGGAAAGTGGACGCGGGAACGGCAGTATGGCGCTCAGGGAACCGTCCCGTGCGGAGCGAACGGAGCAGACTTTCCAGCGATGGTCAAGAGACCAGCGGTCTTCGGGGCACTTTGGGCGGGCGTGGCGCTGTCGAACGTTCTTGGTGACAGAAAAGACATGGCGGAGAGGCCAGGATTGATGTTCGCGTCCGCTCACTGCTCTCGCTACGCTCGAGCCCGTCTCGTCACTGACGCTCCTCGGCTCGAATCCTCTGGCTTCTCATCCCGGACTCTACGCCACGCAAAGAAAAAGCCCGCCGGGGAAGGCGGGCTGAATGCGTTGGCGGAGAGGTAGGGATTCGAACCCTAGGAACACCATAAGTGCTCAGTGGTTTTCGAGACCACCCCGTTCGGCCACTCCGGCACCTCTCCGACTAGTATATCCTCGCACGAATGCGAGATGGTCAAGGGGGAAACATAGCGCGGCCCGGAGGATTCTCAAGTGCCCCTGAGCACGAGATTGGCGGGTCCTGAGAGACGCTACTCGATTGCCAGGACCGTGGCGAGACTACTCGGAACCGTTGCGGGGAGGATGATATTGAACGTCGTCCCCACACCGACCTCTGACTCCAGCTGAATCGTTCCGCCATGCTCGTGGACGATGCTGTTAACGATCGCCAGTCCCAGACCGGTGCCCTCGCCGCGCACTTTGGTCGTGAAAAACGAATCGAACACACGGCTCCGTTCAGCTTCGGGAATGCCCGCGCCACAGTCACTCACCGTCCCAACCCACTGGGCCACCCCCTCCGGGTCGACAAGCTGGGACAACGCAATCACCAACGACGGCTCATCGATGTTCTTCATCGCATCACAGGCATTGCTGATGAGGTTCATGAACACCTGCTCAAGCTGAGTGTCATGACCAATCACTTCGCAAGGGGAATCAGGGATCGACCTGGCGACGACGACGCCGAGCCTGTGAAGCTTGTTCTTCACCATGAACTCGGCATCCTCAATCACTTGGCGAAGGTCAACTATAGCCGGCCTGGCGTCGCTCTGGCGGGCCAAGTTACGGAGATGGTTGATGAGCTTCTCAATCTTACCCGCTGCCTTCTCGACGATGGTCAGTGAATCGGACAGCGACTCTGCGCTCTCCTGGGCAGTCCCGTGGAGGCGCTCAAGCTCGCCCTGAAGCAGCTCGCCCGAGAGCTTGATCACGGCAAGGGGGTTGGCGATGTCGTGTACGATGGAGGACGCCAACTCGCCGACCGACGCCAGACGACTCGCGTGCATCAGGTTCTCCTGAAGCTCTTTGACGTCCCGGACATCACGGAGGATCGAGAAGGTGCGAACGAAGCTCCCGTCGTCGTCATAGACAGCGAATGAGCGTATCTCCACGGGGATCCTCTCCCCGGTCTTGCTCATGATTGCGCTGTCGCAGACGGTCAACGTCCCCTGCTTCTTGAGCTTGCTGAAACCCGCATCAACCTGGAGCAGCATGTCCGGCGCGTACAGGTCGCGGATATTCAGCCCAATGAGCTCTTCCTTGGCGTACCCGAGGATCTCGCTGGCCTTGCGATTGACGTACACAATCTGGCCATCGCTGTCAACGGACTGGATAATGTCCGGGAACCAGTCCAGCAAGTGCTCGAAGATCGCCGCATTTGCTTTGCGTAAGTCGGTGGGCTGAGACATGGCGTTCCCTGTGGATGACGTTCCGTCAGCGACAACGCTGGCCGCACTGATACCGGGTAAACGGCCTCAGTTGATTAACTGTAGACCGGACACGCGAGGCAATCAATACGGACTGGCCTGCAAATAGCGGTGAAGACGTGAGACGGTGGCACCAGTTGCGTCGGCGAGGCAGGGGGCTCACTCCGAATCTACAGTTCGAGATTGTCGCGCCATTGCCTCAACGATGCCCACAGAGACCAAAGTAGCGATCAACGAGCTCCCTCCGTAGCTGATCAGAGGAAGAGTGATGCCGGTTGGGGGAAAGAGTCCCAGGTTGACGCTGAGGTGGATGAGGGCCTGGCCAGCCAGCATGGTGACGATCCCGATGATGACGGCACTGGCGAACCTGTCGTCGCAGGTCTCGGCTCGACGGTAGCCGTAGACAACCCAGACGAGAATGAGCAGAACAACGGGCAATACGCCAACGAAACCAACGGCTTCGGCTGCACTGGCGAACACCGAATCGCTGTGCCCCAGCGGGAGGTAGGCCTGAGCCCAACGTCCATTCTCGAAGGAGCGCCCCAATCCCCCTCCCGACGCGAAAGCTCGTTGGCACTGAAGAATGTGCCAGCCGGAGGTATCCGGATATGCACCCGGGTTGAGGAAAGAGGCGAACCGTTTCCCAACGTAGGGGTACCGGGACATGACCAGCAGCCCAAGCGGGACGAGTCCGACGGCAGTCGCGCCAACGTGAGCCGGCTTGCCCCCCAGCGCCCAGTACATGGCAACGAAGGCAATCCCATAGATAAGCAAGGCCCCAAAGTCAGGCTGCAGCGCGATGGGCAGAACCCACAGTGCTGTGACGCCCAACGCCGGAAGATAGGACCTTCGCCAGTCGCCGACGGGATTGCCCTCACGGGTAAGTATGGTAGCCAGGGCTAACACGAAGACAGGTTTGCCAATCTCGCTCGGCTGCACGAAGACTCCCTGCCATGAGAACCACCCGCGCATGCCGTTGATGCGAATCCCGAACGCCAGAACGAGCCAGAGCGCCGCGTAGGATCCCGCTGCGAGCACGGGGAGCAGCCTGCGTATTGTCCGAGGAGGCGTTCCGGACGTGAAGAGCAAGACCGCGGCCCCGAGCGCAACCCAGATGAGCTGCCGCCCCACGAACCAATGCGCACGGGAGAGGTGGAACGTCGCATTGTAGATCGCGACACAACCCCACAGACTGAGGAACAGGCAGAAAATACCGGCCGGCGTCAACGTCGGTTTGGGGCGAGAGAAAGGGCCATTGAGGTGGAAATGCATTACCCCCCTGCTGCCGCTGCTGGAGTCGACGATGGCTTGCGAGACCACGTGGGAATGCTGTAAACGGATGGGTAACTCGCCGGCAGATGGACATCGAATCCCGGCCGAAGCTCGTCCGTCTTCCGCCAGGTTTCGGGAATCCACTCGCCGTGTTTATCGACCATCACGCGGTAGCTGGACGGACGCCCTCGGAGAAGGGCATCATGCGTCTTCTCAGCTCCGGACACGCCAACTTCAGCACCGTCGATGAGGGTCACCTGGCCGAGGGCCAGTACCACTTCAGGCGCGGAACAGTAGTGACGGGCAAAATAGGACTCGAGCCGGACCCCGCGAATCGCCATCAACTGCTCCGGCGAGGTGACAGACCTGAGGGTCACATCATCGAGCACGCATGACCGTGTCCCCAGTCGATCCCTGATATCATCCCCTGACCACACTGGGAGTTCCTTGCATGCGGTCTTCAGGAGATGCCAGTCACGAGAAGCCGACACGATATCCGGTGGCACGTCCCACAGTAGACGCAGGTGTCGGCTGGACCACGCCAGAACCCGACCGTCCCGGTCAAGCAGACGCCCTCTTCGAGCAGGTATATGCCCCACGTAGACCGATCGGCGAGTCATTTCGGTAAGGTACTGATCCCGGTTGATGAGCATCAACTGGGCTAGTTTCACAACAACGACAGTGCCCCAAAAGAGAAACACGGCGAGCAGAAACCTTGTCCGGCGGGAAGCGTGTGGGGCGTTGGCTGTTGCCTGTTCTGTCATTTCGGTCCGTCGGCGGAGTTCCCGTCTGTGCTTGGGTGGGTCAATGAACAGCTTCTGACGAGAAGGAGGGCCTGGGATTTGCTCAACGGAACGGGTGAGAAACGTCCAGGAGTCTCAGTTCCCTGCGTCAGAGTCCGGCTCCATGCCTGCAGCGTCGCATCCACCTCTTGCAGGTGCTGGGGACGGTGCCGAAGGTCATCCGTGACGGCCTTGGCCCCACTCAGGAGGATCCCGCCACACACAAGCCCAAGCGCCAGGAGAATCCTCCCGTTCCGTCTGTCGACACTGTTCGGGCTCTGCATGTCAGCGCTCCTCTCTAATGCCCCATATCAGATCTCCGGCTCCTGGCAAGATACCAGGTCCGCGTCCATTTCAGCCTCGGCCTTCTGAAGTTCGTGGTCATGAAGTCGCCGGAATTCCGCCTCCCACCGATTCGTGCTCCATATCTCCATACCAATCTCACACCCCACAAGTACAGCCTCAGTCCCAGGGACCAACTCAAGCAGCTCCCGGTACCCATTCGGTATCGTGATTCGCCCCTGATTCGTGAGACGCTCGGCCTGAGACATGGCTCCGTACCGCCGCAGCCGACGGCGATGGACGACGCTCCGAGCAGCCTGCAACTCCGGCCTCGCCTCGCTCTGCCTCATCTTGTGCCACACGGCCTCCGGGTAAACGCCAAGGGCTCCCTCGGGCAGGCAATGCAGAACGACCTCCCCGCCAGCCTGTCGGAAGTCAGACAGGAAGCGAGGAGCAAGCTTCACCCGGCCGTTCGCATCGACCAGACACCGGTCCTGCCCGCAGAATTGCAGCATAAATCACGTGGGTTCCCGCACCAAGAAGACCTTCGTGTGTCCAATTCTATCCAAATATTCCCAATTTATTCCATAATAGCAAGTGCTCGCGTGTCCTTTTTCCGCTTAAACTGCGCATTTTCCGCCGAGCGGAAGCCATTGAGGGTAATCAACGGCCACGGCAGGCCGTCCGAGCCGCTCTTCCCCAGGCCCCAGATGCGGGAACGCGACAGGCCGGATGCAGAGGAAGGTGGTCTCGTTAGGCGAAGCCACTCCTACGCTTGACCCGGCTCTTGATCTTGCTCCTGGTCCATACCCGAAGGAGCGTAGAAACGGATCAAGAGCCGGATCGAGAGCGCGATCAGGACTGGGCTCCCCCTCCTGTAACTGAGGCACTGCATGAAGGGATGCCGCGCGATTGCAAAAGAGGGGGCGATCCACGATAGTAAGGGGTGTCAAATAGAGATTTTCTTCTCGATACAGAAAAAAGAGCGTCCCAGGAGGATAGTGAATGAAGAATGTCTTGATCCCGACAAAGCTCAACGAGATAGCTCGCTCCCTCTTGGAGGAGAAAGGGTTCACGATTGTCCAGGATCCCGAAACGCCGTTGGCGGAACTGGCCAAAGCGCATCCCGAGACGGGCGCCCTGATTGTCCGGAGTGAGAAGGTGACGGCTGAAGTCATTGACCTGCTGCCTCGCCTTCGAGTCGTGATCCGAGCGGGAGCAGGCTACAACACGATCGATACGAAATACGCCCGCCGGAAGGGCGTCGATGTCATGAATACACCTGGCGCAAACGCGAATGCGGTTGCAGAGGAGGTCTTTGCCCTGGCCCTGGCTCATTACCGTTTCGTGGTCCCGGCGGATGCCAGCACGCGTTCCGGGGCCTGGGAAAAGAAGACCTTCATGGGCCGTGAACTGGCTGGGAAGACGTTGGGGATTATTGGTCTCGGCAACATCGGCCAGTTGGTTGCCCGGCACGCGGCGGGTTTCGACATGACCCTTCTGGGATTCGACCCCGTCATGTCGGCCTCACGTGCCAATGAGTTTGGCGTGAAGCTGGTTGACCTGGACACGATTTTCAGTGAATCCGACCTCGTGTCGCTTCACGTGCCGGAGACAGCGGAAACGATCGGGATGGTCAACGCCCGAAGGTTGGGCCTGATGAAGCCGGGAGCGACGCTGATCAACTGTGCACGCGCCGGAATCGTTGACGAGGACGCGTTACGCGAGGCCAAGAAGACCAAGGACATCGGCTTCTGCAACGATGTCTATGCGGCCGATGCCGAGGGCGAAAAGAGCGTCAGAGACATCGCGGAAGTCATGCTCCCGCACCTAGGCGCTAACACGCACGAGGCGAACTACAACGCAGCTCGCCGGGCGGCGGAGCAGCTGATTGCATTTGTCGAGCGTGGCGTGACCCGGTATGTGGTCAACCGCGGCGTCCCGGAAGGGTTGGATGAGGGATTCCAGCAGCTTGCCTACCTGGTCGCATCGGTGGCTCGACACTACTTGGGGAACGTCAAGAGTGTCAGGCAAATCGAGTGCAGCCTGTACGGCGGCCTGGACGAGTATGCGCAGTGGTTCCTCTCCCCCATCGTAGCGGGAATCAGCACAGATTTCGACCCACTTTCAGACGCACAGGAAGCCGAGGACTACCTCGAGGAAATGGGCGTGTCGTTTGCCTTGCGATCCACGGATGAGACGAAGCGTTACGGCAAGTCCCTGACCATCGATCTGCTCGGAGGGAAAGGCACAATCCGCCAAGTTAGCGTCCGTGGGACGATCGCCGAAGGCAACGTGATGATCTCCAGAGTCAATGATTTCGACCGTCTGTATTTCCAGCCGCAGGGCCACAGCTTCGTGGCTGTATACCGAGATCGTCCAGGCGTGATTGCGGGGATCACTCGAGCTTGCGCGGATGCAGATATCAACATTGAGGATATTCGCGCCCCGCATGACTCCGAGGCGCTCAATGCGCTGGCCGTGCTGAAGACAAACAAACGGGTCCCGGCTGACATCGTTGAGCGTATCCAAGCTGAGATCGACGCTGAGGTCGCCTTTGCCATGTCCATCGACTGACCCCTTCGGTCGGCCGTTGAAAAACGGATGGAGCACAGTATCTTACAGACCGCAACGATAGGGTCTGTTATGGAAGAATGATGATGATCAACGGAACACACGCGGTTGCTGTACGAGGCCCTGGCGGTTGACGCTGCTGGGGAGACTGAACCGTGTGTGACGGGTACGCCCGCCACGCGATCACAGACTACCAGACTAGACAGCGCCATCGCCAGGGAACATGACGATGGCGCTTTTTTTACCCCGGAACGGCGCTGGTTCTCGTGGGACCTCCGGTACGGCGGAGAATCCATCCCCCCCCAGTGCCTCTAGAATTGACATACCGTGAGTGTATTCGCGCTCGCCACTGCCTGCCCGGACGGGCGGCAAGGTACCGGCCGCGTGAAGCCAGAGGATGAGAACGATGACGAAAACGAGAGCAACGCTGGCTCCAAACGAACATGAAGGTGAGGCAATGTGCCCCGTGAAGGGCCGGGACATCCTAGCGAGGAGTCTTGAACGGGCAGGCGTCCGCATGATATTCGCCTATCCTGGTGGCGCCTCCATGGAACTGCACCATGCACTTCGGGACTCCCCTATACGAGTGGTCCTGCCGAGACACGAGCAAGGCGGCGCATTCGCGGCCGCCGGCTACGCCCGCGCCACGGGACAGACGGGCGTCTGCATGGCCACGAGTGGCCCCGGCGCCACGAATCTCGTCACCGGGATCGCCGACGCCTACATGGATTCCGTTCCACTGATCGCCATAACCGGGCAGGTCTCGCAGCCGTTCATCGGCAAGAATGCCTTTCAGGAGACCGACATCATCGGGATCACGCGCCCCGTTGTGAAACACAGCTACCTGGTGCTGTCTCCCGAAGAGATTCCTCTGGTGGTCGCAGAGGCGTTCCACATTGCGAACAGCGGACGGCCCGGGCCGGTTGTCATCGATCTCCCCAAGGATGTCCAACAGGCGTTGTGTGTCCCCGACTACGACGTGGACCCCATCGGCTCGGCCAGGGCCTACGGCGTCAAGTGTACGGTTGCGGACAGCGCAGTGGCTGAGCTACGAACCGCCATTCAGGAGTGCCAACGGCCGTGCCTCTATGTCGGAGGAGGAATCATCGCCAGTGGGGCACACGGCGAGCTCCTGCAGTTTGCGGAAAACTACAACATCCCGGTAGCTACATCGCTCATGGGAATCGGGGCGTTTCCCGAAGACCACCCCCTGGCACTCAAGTGGCCGGGAATGCACGGCACGTACTATGCGAGCTACGCCGTCAACGAGTGCGATCTGTTGATCGGCATCGGCATGCGTTACGATGACCGAGTCACCGGTAACGTCGACACGTTCGCCGTCGGAGCGAAGATCGTGCATGTGGACATCGACCCGTCTGAGATCAACAAGAACAAGCGCGCCGACATCGGGGTCATTGGCGATGCCAGGGATTTCCTCGGCAAGATGCTGGTCGACCCAATTCGACAGGAGTACGCGCCCTGGCACGCGCAGATCAACGAATGGAAGACGACACACCCACTCGGTTACAAGGACAGTGACGAGATTCAGCCCCAGCGGGTCATTGAGGCGCTCTGCGAAGCGACAGCGGGGAACGCCACTATCGTCACCGGTGTGGGGCAACACCAGATGTGGACTGCCCAGTTCTACCGGTTCCGGCGCCCCCGCCAACTCCTGACCTCAGGAGGCCTGGGCACCATGGGATTCGGTCTGCCATCCGCGATCGGAGCCAAACTCGCCTGCCCGGATGACACGGTTGTCCTCATCGACGGCGATGGCAGCTTCCAGATGAACATTCAGGAACTTGGGACGATTCACTGCGAAGACGTCGCCGTCAAGATGATCGTTATGAACAATCAACATCTGGGCATGGTGGCGCAGTGGGAAGACCGCTTCTACGGCAGCAGGCGTGGTGACACAGTGCTCAGCAGCTCGCACACTGAGCGCCCTTACCCAGACTTTGTGGCGATCGCTGAAGGTTACGACGTACCCGCTCGAGCGGTCTGGACTCTCGCTGAACTCGAGGGAGCCATCCAGGAGATGCTTGAGGCCCCAGGGGCATTCCTGCTTGACGTGCATGTTGCCTATGAGGAACACGTGCTGCCCATGATTCCTTCGGGTGGGAGCCACAAAGACATCATGGTGGAGTAGTCGGGAAGGGCCTCGACCCGCCTTATCTACCCGTCGGCAGGCTCAGCGCCTTGAGCACAAGTGGCTCAAGGCACTTCCGTTGCCGCCCTTCAGGCGATCTATCCGTGGACTGGCAGCCGGTTCATGGATGGATCAGGACGGTTGCGTCGGGGGAAGTGTGCCAAATCCAGCGGGAAACGCGGCGTCTCCCTCAAGTGGCTCTGCCTGACCGTTCTGCATGAGCAGCACGCGATCAGCAAGCTTCGCCAATGCCAGGTCGTGAGTGACCATCACGATAGTCTTGCCCTGGTCGGCGTGCAGGCGCTGCAGAATGCCGACGATCTCCTTCCCCGCGGCCACATCGAGATTCCCGGTCGGCTCGTCGGCCAGAATAGCGTCGGGAGAATTGACCAAAGCACGAGCCATGGCCACTCGCTGTTGCTCGCCGCCGGAGAGCTCCTGCGGGCGGTGTCCCAGACGCTCCTCCAGGCCGAAGCTGAACAAAAGCTCGCGGGCCCGACTCACGGCCATGTTGCGATCCCAGCCCCATTGAAGAGCCGGCAACGCCACATTCTCCATCGCACTCAGCTCCGGGAACAAGTGGTACGACTGGAAAACAAACCCAATTTCGTCCCGTCGAAGCATCGCCCGTTGCTTCCCCGAGAGCTTGGAGTAGGGGCGACCGTGGCAAAACACCTCTCCACGAGTCGGACGATCCAGACTCCCGAGCAGTTGCAGGAGCGTGGTCTTACCACTGCCGGAACGCCCCACCAAAGCAACCCACTCACCACGCTGCACGGTGAGATTGATACCACTCAACACATCAATCGTGTGCCGTTCCAGGCGAAACTGTCTACAGACATCCCGCGCATCAAACGCGGGGGCCTCTCCCCGGCCCCATGAGGATGCCCCTCTGAAGTCAACGTGAATCCGACCGGAATCTGGCATATCAGTTCTCTTCCTGCAGTGCCGCAGCAGGCGAAAGACACGATGCATACAACGCCGGCACAAGAGACGCTGCGATGCAGATGAGCAGTGCAAGCACGGCAATAGTCGTCACATCCGAGGGAGTAACCTGGGCCGGAATCTGGCTGAGGTGATAGAGCTCTTTGGGGAAGATCTCGACGTTCATGATCCTGGCCAGCAAGGCGGCGACCTGATTGCGGCAATGGACGATGAGAAGCCCCAGCCCCGTGCCCAACGTTGTCCCCAGAACACCAATGACCGTGCCCTGGAGAACAAAGATCCGTGCCACGACCAGGGAAGGCATCCCGACCGCCTTGAGGATGCCTATCTCCCGCGTCTTCTGCACGACCACTGTGATAAGTGTTCCGGAGATCCCGAATGCGGCAACAATGACAATGAAGGTCAGTAGAAAGAACATGAGGTTCTTCTCGACCCGAAGCGCCTCAAAGAGCTTCCGGTTGGCCTGCTGCCACGTGACCACGCGACAGTGGGACAGCTTCGCCCGGACCTCATCGGCAATCTCCGACATGTCAAAGGGATCAGGTACCGCGGCATGAACAGAGGTGGCCGAGCCCCATTCGAGCCCGAAAAGGTCCGCGGCCTGGTCCAGGTGGATGAAGATCATCGATGAGTCGTACTCATACACGCCCATGTCGGAGATACCGATCACGGTCACCTCTTCCGGCAGATAGACACTGCTGTTCTCACGCACTTGCAGCTGCCCATCCTGCCCCCACGAGATGCTCTCCGTCAGTCTCCTGGGGGAGTGAATCAGAAACTGGTCACCTAGTCGGAGGTTGAGCTGCAAAGCCATTTCCTGCCCGATTATGGCCTCTCCCTCGCCTACCTCGAACCGGCCCTTCTTCAAGCTCCGGGCCAGGCCGGTGACCTGACGTTCCGTGTCCGGGACGATCCCTTTGACGAACTTGGTGTCAACCTGCTCCCTGATCTGAATGAGGACAGGGCCGGAAATCAGAGGCGAGGCCTTTGCCCCGGCCTTATGGATCGTCTCCAGAAGGGGAGCCGGATCCTCGAAAATGCCGGGGCGGCCGGTGGCCAGCTCGAAGGACGGCTGGATCTCGATATGGGCCTGCATGTCCAGGATTCGCGTGCGGATGTCGCGATCGAACCCAGACATCACGGAAGTAACGATCACGAGGAGTGCCACGCCCAGGATGGGGCCAAGTATGGACAACAACGTGATCACCGAGATGAACGTACGTTTGGGGCGTAGGTATCGGGAGGCGAGAAGCAAATCAGCTGGGAGATGCATGTTGGGCGTACGCTTTCTTCCCGTGGACGATCTTGCGCCGCGCGTGGACGCGCCAATCATGCATCGACCGGACACGGCTGTTCCATGGTCGGCTTTCCTGCTTCCTCGGCGACCACGCTCAACTCACGAACATACGTCCCCACGCTTCCCTGTCAACGTTTCCGCCGCTATGGGAGAAGCGCCCCTGGTGTGGTGACACGCAAATACATTTACATATGCACTAGCTATCCCGGCATACCAGGTGCGCTCGGACTCGAAAGGCGATGCCGTCGCATCGTTGTCGAGCCCGAGCGCGGCTGGAGGCCGGAAGAGCCGTGCCGCAAGGCGGGATGTTGACGCTTCGCTGCTGCCCTGTGGGCAGCCCGTCTCGGCTTCGCCTCGGCTTCGCTCTCTTGGGCCAAGCGCCCCCCTGCCGGGGTCGGGCTGTACCTTCGGGCACACCCGCTCTCCCGGCAGAGCGGCTCTGGCACCAAGATAGCCGCAACATATGGCAACGGATTTGCGTGTCACCACACTAGCCCTCCGCCAAGGCCGGGACGAGACATCAGCGTTTGGCAAAGACCGGTCCACGTCCAGCAGTTGGGCCGCCTGGACTCTCGCGGTCAAGGCGTTCCTGGCAGTCAGCATCACAGCGTGCCGTCGGGAGTGCGTTGAGCCGTGCGAGGGGGATCTCCTCGCCACACTCATGGCAGACACCGTATGTACCGGCCTCGATCCGCTTGAGTGCGGAATCGATCTCCTGAAGTAACTCGTGCTCGTGTTCCTCGAGCCCAAACGCGAATTCTGCCCCTGCGAGGCTCGCGGAGCAGTCACCCGCGTCTCCGTGAGGATCTGCCCCATGGCCAACAACATCCCGCACATGAGCCCCAAGTTTCTCACCCTCGGCCACAAGCTGCTCTCGAAGCTGCTCAAGCTGCTCGGTCGTTAACGGCATTCTCTATCCCTTTCCGGCTATCATCTTCAGTTCACGCTACGCATGCAGTTAGAATACGCCAAAAGTCTCAGCATGAGGAGGAAGTGCGGTGGTCAAGGCTGAGCGGCAGGCGGAGCGCCGTCCAGCATCTCGCGAATCTTCCAGGCTACGCGGTCGCGGGTAAATGGTTTCATGAGAATCGCGGCGTTCTCATCGAGTCCGCGTCCCGACAGTTGATCGTTCGTGTAACCCGAGGCGAAAAGGACCTTCATTTCGGGATAGACTGCGCGCACTTGGTCCGCCAATGCCACGCCGTCGACATCAGGCATAACGACATCGGTGAGCAGCAGGTCTATCGGGTCGCCGGTTTGCTCCAGCAACTCCAGAGCAGTGGCAGCGCTCGGAGCTTGAATGACCTTGTACCCGAGGCTTCCCACAAGCTTGGCCATCATCCGACGAACCGATTCCTCGTCCTCAACCACCATCACGGTCTCTGTGCCGTGGGGGACCTCCACCTTCGCCGCATCATCTTCGGCCGCCTGATCCTCATCCGTGAAGCGGGGGACATAGACCTTGAACGTGGTGCCCTGCCCAACGGCCGTCTCAACTCGGATGTACCCCTCATGCTGACGCACGATACCGTAGACGGTCGACAGGCCCAGCCCCGTCCCACGTCCGCGTTCCTTGGTAGTGAAGAACGGCTCGAACACGCGTGACTTGACCTCGTCACTCATGCCGTGCCCGGTGTCCCCCACGCTGATCACGACATACTCGCCGAAAGCGGAACCAAGCTCCTCGATCAGGCTTGGGTCACTCAGTTTCACCTGCTCATTGCATGTGCTCAGGGAGAGTATACCGCCGCGAGGCATGGCATCTCGGGCATTGACGGCCAGATTCATGATCACTTGATCAATCTGCCCGGGATCCACCTTGACCAGCCCCAACTCGGAAGCCCCGTCGAAGCTGAGCTCGATGTCTTCGCCAATGATGCGGCGCAGCATTTTCTGAGTGTGCCCGATGTGTTCATTGAGCTCGACCACTCGCGGTTCGAGAGCCTGCTGACGCGAGAAGGCGAGTAGCTGACGAGTAAGGTTCGCCGCTCTCATGGCGGCAGTCAGCAGATCATTGATGTCAGCCTGTGCCGTGGTGCCTTCCTCAAGCTCCTCCTTGACAAACTCTGCACTCGTCAGAATCACCATCAGCAGATTATTGAAATCATGGGCCACGCCACCGGCCAGCTTGCCGATTGCTTCCATCTTCTGGGACTGGCGCAGTTGCTCCTCGACTTCCCGGTTGTCCGTGATATCACGGATCGCGACCATGAAGCCTTTCTCACCTTCCCATCCCGTCTCGACTGTGCGCATTTCCGTGATGCGGCGCCCACGGTCAACCGACTCGATGTCGACCTCCCGGGCAAATCCGGCTCGCAGGGCGACGGGATACTTGAAGCGCCCATCACGCAACGCCTCGACTGAACACCCGAACAGGGCCTCGGCCGCCGGGTTGGCATAGCGCACTTCACCGTCAGGAGACACTACCAGAATGCCGTCGCTGTTATTGCTGACTACGTTCCGGAAGCTCTCCCGGCTGGAAGCCAGATCCTCCTGCGAACGTCGGCGCTCGGAGATCTCCAGTTCAGCCCGACGATGAAGTCTGGCGTTCTCGATGGCCACGGCGGCACACCCGGCCAGGGACTGGGCAAGCGCAAGGTCATCCTGCCCAAATCGGTCGGTCTCACTGTCCACAACCTGCAGCACACCGATGACCTCATGCTTTGCGCGAAGCGGAACAGCCATGATCGAGCGGACGGGTGTCCCAGTCTGGTTGTCAACGCCCTGGAAATAGTGCTCATCCGTCAACGTGTCAGGGACGACCACGGGCTCGCCCTTGCGCACAACCCAGCCGGCAATCCCCTGCCCGGGGGCCAGGCGCCAGTCACGAATCACGTTGTTCTTGACGCCGGCCGCCTGTCGGCAGACGAGCTCCCCCGTCTCGACGTCCTGCAGCCAGACGGAACACCCAACAACCTGAATGAGTCGCTGGGCCTCGTCCAGGATAGTGATCAACACGTGGTCCAGATCAAGACTGGCACTAAGGGCCGGGTATGCCTGATTCAGGATGGTAAGCTCACGGCGCGTACGGATCAGCTCCTCCTCCGCTGCTCGAGCCGCGGTCATGTCACGAGCCGTGTAGATGAACGCCGCAACCGCCTCGCTCTCACCTGGAACCGGCTCGACAGTTACACACCACTCGGGGCCGTCGCAGCCATCCACCTCGACCAGCGTCTGCATCTCCCCCGTCTCTCGGGCACGGAGAATGGCGGACGCACCAGGCAGCGGAGAGTTTTCGGCAAGAAGGTCGCCGATCGTCTGACCACAGAGGGCCGCTGCGTCGCAACCCAGCACATCACAGGCGTCCCGGGAAGCACAACGAACGGTGAGCCCATCTGCCGCCAGATGGACGACGAGTTGCCGCCCTGGCTGAACGGCCTCGTTGGCGCAGTCGCGTGCTTTGGGAACAGTAACTCCCGCCTGAATGGCTGGGGCCTGCTGCTGCTTTTCCGTGGACATGTCACATCCTACCTGTAAAACCGAAAGGCAAAGCCCATCCCAAAGAGGGTCCACGCCGTTTCGGCAATAACCAGCGCCGGGGTCCAAACGCCCTCCTGGACGCGCCCTAATATAGGTCCATGCACCTGAGGTGCACGATGCCTGCCCAAATCCAGACGTGCTGCCCCGCCAGCCATGGAGCAACCGGATAGTCCAGAACGCCTCAGCGGGGCACGCAGGAGGGATCGGGTGCCGAGGAGGAACGGGGAACGCTCAGATATGGAGAGCCATCCCCATTTGACGTCGCCAGGCACTGAGTTGCCCGAGGTGCACACCCTCATGGATCGTGAGAACGGCCGTGATCATGTCGCCGGACGTGGGGAATACGCGGCTCATCATCTCGTCCTCGAGCGGGCTGGCAAGGAGTTCCGCTGAAGCACCGGGAAGGGCTGAGGTCACGAGTCCGTGACACCGTTCGTAGGCAGCCCACAGATCGTCCTTGCTCGGATGGGCCGCGGGATCGGGGCACGGCTCCTCCCAGAAAGCGAACAGCGTCTGCCACTGTTCGGGGAGAGCACACTCGACTCCGAGCAAAGCTCCGGCACCCGCGTAGGCAAGGGTGATGTGTCCCAGAATCCACGCGGGATGATTGACCTGAGGTCTCGGCTGGAGGCACATCTGTTCGGGAGGAATGTCTTCCACGTGCACTCGGGCGTAGTGAAGGTTCATGTTCGCGACATGGATGACATGATTCATCATGACCAGGGCCTCCGGTCTGGGCCGCCCGGCGATTCAGGACCGGGGGCCATCTATGCTCGGCTCATCGGCTCCTGCCCCCTGCCGGTTCGTCGGAAAGGCGGGCGTGTTGCGTTGCTTCTACCCTATCGCCGACGCAGCGGATGTCACACACAATCCTCCAGCGCTGAGCAGATGATCGCCGAAACACATCCTTGCGGCCGCGGCGGGAAGCCCTTAGTGGTGGTGGGCGGGAGTTTCGCCCCCCCTGCGGGTGGAGTCTTGGATGGGCAGTTGTTCCGTGGGGCCAAGTGCATACTGAAGTATGTGCTCGGGCCCGCAGAGCGGCTGGCCGCCGAGAATTCCCCGCCCGGAGGGTTGCTTGTCCTGCAGTCGCTGACATAGTCGGTCATAACAGATCGGTCAGGAGAGAGAATCCCGGCCCTTCGGGCTCACCATTCCGCGGGGATCACGCTCTCCGGACAGCTTCGCACGTACCCCAGTACGCACCAGCCTGTCCTGAAAACCCGATCATCCACGGCTTGGCAACAGGGGGTTCGAAACTCCCGCCCACCACCACTGGAGTGGGCAGGCCCCGGCGTTCTTCTCGACATCACAGGTATCGCGCAACTGCTGAGGAAGGCGAATTCACTATGGCCCCCAATCCGTACGGAACGTTCGCGATGGATCCCGCCGGGCCGTTTGAGGCAGGAGGCCACACCACCGTCCGCTTCGTCTATACCGTCGGTTCAGCAGGCCTCGCGTGTGGTGGCCGGCTACGTATCGCAACCCCGAACCAGGGCTGGGGAGAACCACTCGTTCTGTGCCCCAACCCAATCTCTGAACTCATCCGCGGCCCGGCAAGGCGCCACAACCCGTGGAAGCCGCTTAATACGACCTTCGAGCTCGAAACGCAGACGGACACGTGGCTGCGCATGTGGGTCGAGGAACGCCACTGCCTGGCGAACCTGATTCCGGACGGTGACGGTTGGGAGTGGGCCCACCGTGCCGTGCAGTGGCGCTGGTGGATTGTTGCGGACGTCGAGTGCGGGGACTTCGTACCGGGCGACCGGATCACAATCGTGTACGGCAACACAGATGAGGATCCTCTCGGTGTGCGCGTCCAGCCATTCCCGGAGAGCCCCACGCGTCCTTTCGTCTGCGCCGTGGACACACTGGGAGATGGGCAGTTACGCGAACCAGCCGGCTCACCCGTCTACCCCGATGTCATCTCCGCCCCTCCCGAACGAGTCAACGTGGTCGGCCCGTCCCTGGTGACAAACGGCAAGCCCTTCACCGTGAAGGCATCCGTCCTGGACCGCAACCTCACCCATCCGGTCCCCCTTTACAGTGGGCCCGTCGCGTTCGACCTGCCTCAGGGGGTGAGTACGGATGACCCTCCCCCTCCGCGCCGCGAAGGGGACGCACACTGCCTGGACGATCTACGGGCTACGGAAGCAGGTCGGTACGCTATCGAGGCAACCACTGACGTGGGAACAGCGGTCAGCAACCCCATCCTGGCCGTTCCACAGCAGGATGTGGGCCTTTACTGGGGAGACTTGCACGCCCAGTGCATGTACCACCAGTGGAAAACGTTCGAGAAACGGGGGGACTCCAATCGGACGCCGGCTGAACTGCACCAGTATGCCAGGGAATGCAGCTTGCTCGACTTCGTCGCGAACACCAACAGTGGGTGCCCAGGGCCATCCAACCCGGGCTGGGAAGAAACTCAGCAGGCAACCATCGACTTCTATGAGCCCGGACGCTACGTGACCTTCAAAGGCTGGGAATGCGGCCTCGGCGTGCAAGGCGATCGATGTCTGATCTACCGTGAGGCGGATGTCGAACCCAATTTCGTGATCCCCCGGGCCGGCCCTGACGACCCGACGAACGCGCACGCCCTTCTCCGCTTCTGCCGAGAAAGTGACTACCGCATTATCACCTCAAATCACTCCTTCATGAAGTACCTCGACTGGTCGGTCTTTGACCCCGAGATTGACCGTATCGTCGAGATCTACTCCTGCTGGGGGTCGTATGAAGCACGTGTCGACAACCCGCTGAACTCGAAACGAAGGCCGCGGAACCAGAGCCTGAGGTACATGCTTGGCCTCGGCTATACTCCGGGAATCGTGGCCGCGGGAGACAGCCATGTCGGCTATCCCGGACGATCCCTCATGGCCTCCGACCCCTATATGTGCCAGAACTGGAAGGCAGGACTGGCCGCCGTATACGCACCGGAATTGACCAGAGAGGCCATCTGGGACGCCCTCCACCAAAGGCACTGCTACGCAACCACGGGCGTCCGCATCGTCCTCGATTTCAGACTCAACGAGAAACGCATGGGGAGCATCCTGGAGTATGCGTCTGACGACGAAAGGTTGGCCCAACGTGCCATCAACGTCTCCGTCCATGGCACGGATGCGATTCAATCCATAGACGTCTTCAAGAACAACGGCCTGCTGCGACGCACTCAGCCAAAGAGCGACGTGTGCGAGTTCTCCCTCACCGACCGGCCCAACGCCCTCCCGACCAGCCGGGACTGGTACTATGTCCGTGTGCTCCAGGCCGATGGGAACGCAGCCTGGTCAAGCCCAATTTGGATCGGCCCCACGGACGTAACCGCACCGTCCGAGTCCATGGGTGAGTGACAGCGGCCGCCGTCGTCCTGCCGTGTGTGAGTGTGAAGGACGGTCACGCTTTTTCGTAGGGCCACATGGCAGTCCCGCCGTCCATCACTTTCACGTCGCTGAAACCGTTCGCTCTCAGGATCAGAGCGCCCTCATAGCCACGCAGTGAGATCTGACAGAAGGTGATGATCTCCTTCTCTCGGGGCAATTCGGCCAAACGGCCACGCAGGGAGGCAAGAGGGATACAGGTGGCGCCGGGCAGCCGTTCACGCTCAACTTCACCGGGAGTACGCAAGTCGAGGAACACGAAGTCATCTCCCGACTCGAGCTTGCGCTTGACCTCGACGGGCGAGATGCCGACCATATGGCCTGCCCGTTTGTTTCGCGCCACGTTCGCGGCCGTGATGATATTGTCAAAAGCCGGTGAATAGGGAGGCGCGTAGCCGAGGTCGGCGTTGGCGAGGTCGTCTACGCTCATACCGGCAGTGATAGCCATGGCCGCGATGTCAATCCTCTTCGGGCCTTCGCCGGGACCGGTCACCTGGGCCCCAAGCAGGCGGCCCGTTTCCTCTTCCACGACCAGCTTGAGCAGCAGCATCTGGGCAGTGGGCATGAAGTGGGCCCTGTCGGGGGCCGGTGCCAAGACAGTCAAGACGTCGTAGCCGAGCTCACGTGCACCTGCTTCAGTGAGCCCAGTGCGCCCCACGCAGTAGTCGAAGACTTTGCACACGGTCGTGCCGAGAACACCGGGAAACGCCTCGTCTCCGCCACAGACATTGACCGCAGCGACTCGCCCTTGCTTGTTGGCCGTCGAGCCCAATGGGACGTAACAGGGCTGCCCGGTGATCAGATCACGGCAACCGACGCAATCTCCCGCAGCATAGATGTCCGGGTCGGAGGTGCACAGGTGATCATCGACTTCAATCGCCCCCGTCTCCTTGCTGATGTCCAGTCCTGCCTTGACAGCCAGCTCGACATTCGGGCGTACTCCTGCAGCCAGGATGACCATGTCAACGGGCAGACTATCGCGGTCGGTCCGCACAGAACCTGCTCGCCCAAGCTCATCTGCCCGGCCTTCGATCGCAGTCACACGTGTGTTCGTCATGACCCTGACGCCTTTGGCCTCCATGTGCCTTTCAGCCAGTCGGGCGATCTCCCAGTCAAACATGCGGAGGATCTGAGACTCGATCTCGACGATCGTCACTCGGCATCCCCGACTGACCAACGCTTCGGTCATCTCAACGCCTACCAGCCCTCCACCGACGATCACCACATCATGTGCCAAACCTGAAGCCAAAGCTGCCTTGATGCCTTCCGCATCCGACACACCGTGGAGTGTATAGACCCCCAGCAGGTCGACCCCCGGAATTGCCGGCCTGACCGGCGAAGCCCCAGTAGCCAGGACCAACTTGTCATAGGGAACGGACGACTCCGTATCGTTGAGACAAGACCGCGTTCTTACAACTTTGCGTCTGCGGTCGATCTCGATAGCCTCAGTAGATCCCAAAGCGTGGACATTCTTCACCTTCTGGAAAAAGACCGAATCACGCACGACTCCGGCGGGGGTACTCGTCAATTCACGTTCGTCATGCACTGCCCCGGAGACGTAATACGGCAAGCCGCACCCTGCGTAGGACAGGACTTTTCCCTTCTCGATAATCGTGACGTCTGCATCGGGCATCAGGCGGATGATCTTTGCCCCTGCCTTAGGGCCGGCCGCGACGCCCCCGACAATCACCACTCGCATGTGAGGCTCACCTGCCTCCTCGATCAATTCCCCAAGCTCATCCTCGGGAACAGTCGGCAAATCCACCGTGATCCTGGCTCCGCCCAGATCAGATCTGTGCGCCGAAATCTCCCCGCCGGCCTTTCGGACAACGGAGGCAACGAACGCCAGCCCCAGTCCGACGCCCGGGCGATCCGAGCTGCGAGCCGTGAGGGTCCGGAAAAACGGCTCGAAAACGTGCTCGCGATTCTCCTCGGGAATCCCGATCCCCGAGTCATGGACGCTGACCCGCGTCGTCCCGCTATCTGCCAGAGATGCGACGTCAACCCGGAGGCTGCCATTGTCCGGAGTGTACTTGATGGCGTTGCTCAAAAGCGCACTGAGGACCTCGAGAAGAGCAGCTTCACCAACACGCACGTAGGCAATGCGGAGGTCCGTGTCGACGGAGAAGGCGATGCTCTGGGCCGTCAACGCCCGTCGGAAGCTCCCCTCCGCCCGGTGCAGACAACCGACGACGTCTGCCAGAGACTGCCCGTGCTCGTCATCTGACTGTGGTTTGACGATGTCAAGCATGCGCCGCATGGCCTGCAGCGACTCACCGAGGCAGCTGTCCATGCGCTCGAGCGCCTTTTTCTGTCGAGGCGTCAGCGGCCCGGCATGCTCTCCCAGAACAGCGTTGAGGAGCGACGCAGCCGCAGCAATTGGGCTCTTGAGCTGGTGAGCCATAAGACCTGCAAACTGTAGGAACTCAGCATGCTCATCAGGGGTGTTCGAGTCGGGGGATACCATGTTGTGCCTCGTAACAAGATGACCGATAAGGGAATGGCGTGCACGCCCGTCCATGGGCTGCCCAACAACACCGGCTTCGGCCTCGAGAGCCCCGGATTCCGTCGCGCAGCAACGATGCCATGGAACAGCGGGTCAGGGGGTCCCCTTACCGGCAGGAGGCGCGCTTTTCCGCACGCATTGGCAAAAATCCAAGATACGACTCCGGACAAGCGCATGCAAGGAAAGGGGATGGGGACACGCGCTGCCCGCCCGGCGTAGATCACACCATGGCATCGGCTCGGGCAATGACCTCTTCCTGCTCAGCGGGGGACAGGTCAACGAATCGCGAGCTCAGGCCCGCAAATCTGACCACCAAGTCACCGTGCTTGTCAGGGTTCTCTCCGGCTTCACGGAGGGTAGCCGCGTCAAAGCAGTTGATCTGAAGCTCCTGTCCGCCCTCGCCGAAGAAGCCGTCAATGAGGACGCGAACGGTCTGGGGGGTCGTACGTGCCCCGGGCAACGCGACATTGAGGTTGTATCCACCGCGGTAGAATCGGGCAGCGTCGAGTTTGAGGACACTCCTGAGGGTTGCGGTCGGGCCATTGGCAGCGGAACCGGTCTGGGCTCCAATGCTGTCGCAGACCGGCGTTCCGGCCAGACGCCCATCGGGTGAAGCTGCGATTCCCCACCCGTCGGTGTGATGCAGACTGCGGACAACGTGACAGACAAAGTGGGCTGGGTGAGAGAACTCCTGGTCGATGTCGTCCAACACGCGGTCCCGCATTGACACCAGTGCCTGAGCCCACACATCCGCACGATCGTCATCGTTACCCCACTTCGGGGCAGACAGCAGCTGTTCCCGGATGGCCGGATCCTCGAAGTCACTCCGCATTGAAGCAAGCAATCCCGGCAGCGTAAGGCACCCGTCTTTGAACACGAGCTGCTCGATGGCCGCCAGCGCGTTCGCCGCGTTCGTCAGACCGCGCTCGTAGAGCCCCGGAAAGAGATACGGCATCCCTACGTTAAAGTCCTTCCCACACGCAATGCAGCCGTTCATCAGAGCCGAAGTAAATGGCATGGGAGCGCGCTCCGCGATGGCGTGCCTGTGGTTTTCACCCCGCTCCCGCGCCAGCCGGAGGCGACGCCGCGTCCGGGCCTCCACGCAGGCGAGCAGCTCTTCCATCGTGCCGATGCTCTCCGGATCCGGGTGCTCGAGTAACGTCTCGTTGAGAATGGCCAGATGCTGGATCATCCCGTGACGGGACGTGGACGACTCCATGGAGCGGCCCGGAATCCCAAGCTCATTGCAGCCGATGACACAGTAATCCCAGGCGTCTTCGGGGATACAGCCGGCATTCAGGAAGCCTTGAGCCGTCGGTTCGTCATGGACGAGTAACGGCATACTGAGGCCTGCGGCCAACAACGCTGAGGCCTGTGTCTTGACGTCGTCGCTGATCCTCTCGTGCCAACGGAGGAATACGTGCGGATCCCCCACTCGAACGCAATCCGCTGCCTCCAGGAAACAGCGGGTGAGCAGATTGCACTGATCCTCGCCCAGATGGTTCAGCCCGCCAACGGTGATGGCTTGCGTCTTGGAGACGCGACCGAACACGGAATTTGCCGTCAACTTGAGCATGAAAGCTGAGACCAGATCCGCCGTTCTCTCCTGATCAACGCCGTCGTCGATCAGATGTGCGAGCGCCCGGTCGGGCAAGCCGACCGAGACGGAGACGCCGTGCCCCTCGAGATGCAATGCCAAGTGGATGAGCACGATGGCCTGGAGCCCCTCGAACACGTCTCGGGCAGGCCGGGCGGGAACGTGCAGGCAGGCATCAGCCACGCGGAGGTGCGCAGCCCGAATAACGGGATCCCCGGCTCTCTCGGCTGCTTCTCCGGCCGCGGCCGCGTAACGGACAGCCCAGTCACAGACAGCCCGCAAACTTGTCGCCATCGCCTGCCGGAAAACATCGCCTTCAGGATCACCCCCGTTACAACACGCCTCAGTCTCATCGATGATGGTTTGCAGACCGTCCCGGACAACGCGACCGCAATCCACTGCTAAGTGGCCAACGGCACAGCTCCCTCCGACGCTCCTGCCGTCCCAGAACGTCCGCAAGTCCTCCGGAATCTTGTCTGCCAGGAAGTTGGTCAGGTCTGGGTTCTCCACCACCATTTGGTTCCGATCACCAAACCGAAGTCCGTGTTCGGGGACCAGCATCCAGGCTCGCGGATGGGACGACGTGTTCCCGGCAAAGAAGGGATTCGAGGTCACGTCCAGCGTCATGTTCCGCAATACGTGGGCGAATGCGTTTGCCCGCTTGAGCGGAAGAGGATCGCCCGCGTGTTCGCGGAACGCCTCCGTCACCAGTCGAGCCCGCTCCAGGCAGACCGTGTCAGGGGTCGACAGAAGCTCATTGCGGATGCGTTGGATGTGGGATTTCATGGGGTCTGTCAACAAACAGTCGTCCTCGGGTTCGAAAAGAGTCCACACATCGTGAATATAGCCACCGCGCGGCTCTTCCCAAGACCAGGTGACTACCGACAAGAGGCCTCGGGGGGTTCTCGCCCCTGCTGACCGGGTTCCCCCAACACTGCGGCAAGAACCACAGCCGGCGCTGTCGCGGTCACCGTTCCGCGGCCACCTCCCAGGTTGTCCCATCCGAGACGACTCGGACAGTACCATTGAGTCCCGTTACATAGACGTCAGATCCGATGTCAGCAAAAACCGTCCGCGCCGTGCATCCCCCCATCCATTCCGGAAACAGGCTGGCGATCGTGACGTCAGGCCGGGTGACCTCCGCGAACTCCGGGGCCGAATGCAGCCCGTGCCCCGGGGCCACCAACACATCGCAGGCAAGCATCTCCGGGGCCACGCTGGGCAGGAGGAAACGAACCTGATCCTCCTTCTCGATGTCCCCGGGCAGGAGGAAGACGACATCACCATGGCGAATACGCAGCATCAGCGAGTTGGTATTCAGTAGATAGTGAGCAGCCGGGTTCTTCTCCGGACGCTGTTCGGGGTGCGGCTCGTGAAAGAAACTCCGCGGCGGCGCGATGACATCAGTGTCGAGCTGTGGATCGAGATCGAGCGTGTCGCCGGCCCAGACAGCCCGGTAAACACCCGGGCGTTCGGCAAAGCCGCGGCGGACCGAGTCGTAGTGCTCCAGTTCCTTGTTATAATCGGCGTCACAGGTCCCGGAGAAGGAATAAGCGCAATCAATCAGACGCCGGATTGGCACATGATCCATTAGCCAGAGCAAACCGCCGAAGTGGTCATAGTGCGCGTGGCTGATGATGACGCCGTCAAGCTCACGAACCCCTCTTTCTGCCAGGAACGGGGCGATCACATCCCGCCCGGCATTGCCACCCCCAACCCAATCCCCTGCGTCATCGGGGTATCCGGTCCCCGTGTCATAGAGGTACGTTTGCCCACCCGGCGTCTCAAGGACAAGGGCCAACCCCACCCCGCGCTGGAAGTTGGGAATGTTCAGTACAGTCAAAGCAAACTGGCCGGGGCCCTGCATGGTCAAGCTCCTGTTCTAGTGGCGGCGGGCGGGAGTTTCCGACCCCCTGTTGCCATGCCGGGGATGAGCAGGAGGGAAGCCGGCCTTTGCGGCCTGCCACTCACTCCGAAGCGCCGCCTGCGAATGAGATGCTGCTGATCAGAAGATCTGCTTCAGCTCGGTCGCGACGGCGAATGTCGATGGTGATCGTCGATACCTTGGCGGGGATCATGACGTCCCCGGCAAACGTCTGCCAAGCGGTACCGACGGCCTGCTCGAACGTGAGCCACTCGGTCATGATCTTGGCATCCCGCGACGTGAGCCGAGCCTGGACCTTACCGCCAGCCGGTCCCCGCATGCGCAGCGAGAACGTATTGCCTCCCTTTTCAATGCCCCCAAGGTCCCGGACAATGCAGGCTTGACAGTTCCCGGGAACCGCCAACGAAGCCGTGCTGCCTTCGGGGGCTTCCTCGACAATCCGCGTTTCAGAGCCCAGCGACAGACCGTCGGGGCTGCCATCACCGTTCAGGTCGGTAGCGATGTCGGGAAAGACATTGACGGTCGGATCGGTAGGCCGCCCGTAGAGGATCTCTGCCCATTCGCTGTACGTGCGCACTGGAATGTCGTTCGCCCGGCACCACTTGAGCAACGCTTCGGTTGTCCGCAGATTGCCTTCCCATCCCCCGATCTCCTTCCGGCCTCCGAGGTTCTGTCAAAAGTCCTTGAGACAGAACCGTGCTTGATCTTCCTGCTATTCAGTTCGGTTCTGTCCAGACAAACCTGTTTCCCTGTTTTCTTGACTACTTGAGCTGTTGAGGGAAGAG